>ERZ779624.185-NODE-185-length-23762-cov-14.180073_pt1 | contig 23762 bp, 27 predicted proteins | sample MGYA00514190_ERZ779624 | MGnify/ENA primary metagenome ERZ779624 (study PRJEB29562, sample SAMEA4376706) | mouse gut metagenome | isolation source: Cecum | study: EMG produced TPA metagenomics assembly of the A DSS colitis mouse model was used to assess the... | reverse complement strand
GCTGTACAGACACCCCCACCCCGCAGGGGTGGGGGGATTCCTCACAACACCTTGGACAAAAGCCGATGGTGCGCTGTTCCCGGAGCTGTGCGGACACCCCCACCCCGCAGGGGTGGGGGGATTCCTCACAACACCTTGGACAAAAAGTCAATGGTGCGCTGTTCCCTGGGATGGGCGAAGAAAGCGTGAGGCTCATCCTGCTCCAGGATCTTCCCCCCGTCCATGAACAGCACCCGGGTGCCCACCTCCCGGGCGAAGCCCATCTCGTGGGTCACCACCACCATGGTCATGCCCTCCCGGGCCAGCTCCTTCATGACTTCCAGCACCTCGCCCACCATCTCCGGGTCCAGGGCGGAGGTGGGCTCGTCAAACAGCAGCACCTTGGGCTTCATGGCCAGGGCCCGGACGATGGCGATGCGCTGCTTCTGCCCGCCGGAGAGCTGGGCGGGGTAGGAATCCGCCTTCTCCTCCAGCCCCACCCGGCGCAGCAACGCCCCGGCTTCCTCCTCCGCCTCCTCCTGCTTCATCAGCCCGGTGCGCACCGGGGCCAGGGTGATGTTTTTCCGGATGGTCATGTTGGGGAACAGGTTGAAGTGCTGGAACACCATCCCCATCTGGCGGCGGATGGCGTTGATGTCCGCCTTGGGGTCGGTGATCTCCACGCCGTCAAAGGTGATCGTCCCGGCGGTGGGGGTCTCCAGCAGGTTGAGGCACCGCAGGAAGGTGGACTTGCCCGAGCCGGACGGCCCGATGACCACCACCTTCTCCCCCGGATCAATATGCTCCGAGATATCGTCCAGCACCTGGTTGTCCCCGAAGGCCTTGGACAGGTGTTTAACGTCGATCACTTTGACCCAGCCTCCTTTCCAGCTTCCCCTGGAGCCAGGTGAGAATTACCACAAAGAATAAGTAAATGCAGGCGATGCCGATGAGGGGCGGCATATAGTCGTAGGTCTTGCCGCCGATGCGGTTGGCGTAGTAGGTCATTTCCGCCGCGCCGATGGCGTTCACCAGGGAGGTGTCCTTGAACAGCGTCACCAGCTCGTTGCCCATGGAGGGCAGGATGTTCTTGAAGGCCTGGGGGATGATGATAAACCGCATGGTGTCGAAGTAGCCCAGCCCCAGGGAGCGGCCCGCCTCGGACTGGCCCGGGTCCACGCTCATCAGCCCGCCCCGGATGATCTCCGAGATGTAGGCCCCGGCGTTGACGCCCATGCCGATCATGCCCACCATCACCTTGTTGCGCTCCCCCCGGAGAATGACGAAGGCCCAGATGAGGATCTGCACCATCATGGGGGTGCCCCGGATCACGGTGGCATACACCTTGCAGATCAGGTTCACCAGCCCCAGGGCGGGGTTGCGGCGGCCGGGACGCTGCTGATCGTGGGCGGTGCGCACCATGGCCACAAACAGGCCCAGCACAAGGCCCATGGCGATGGAGACTAAGGTGATCTCAAAGGTGACCACCAGCCCCTTGAGGTACATCTGCCAGCGGTCGGCCTCCACAAAGGCGGTATAAAACCGGGGGGCCAGCTTCATCAGCCATTGGACAAATGGAAGGCCGTACAGCCAGTCAATCAGCGGTTGGAGCATGGAGGTATTCCCCTCTCAAGTGTTGTAAGGCAGGGGCGGCCCGTCAGAGCCGCCCCTGCTTGGAGCAATTTCCGTTCGGTTCGAGAATCAGTCAGCCTTGATGTACTTATCCACAATGCCCTGGAAGGTGCCGTCCGCCTTCAGCTCGGCCAGGGCGGCGTTCACCGCCTCCAGCAGGGCGGTGTTCCCCTTCTGGAAGCCGATGGCGTAGTCCTCGTTGGCATACTCGGTTTCCAGAATCTTCAGGCCCTCGTTGGCGGCCATATACTCCTGGGCGGGGCCGTTGTCGATGACCACCGCGTCGATGGTGCCCGCCAGCAGATCCATGATGGCCAGGGCGCCCGTCTTATAGACGGTGACGTGCTCCTCACCGTAATCATCGGCACAGTAGCTGGCGCCGGTGGTGCCGTCCTGGGTGCCGATCTTATCGGCGTTGGCCAGATCGTCCTTGGTCTGGATGGGAGAGTCCTCTTTGACAATGATCACCTGGATGCCGGTGGCATAGCTGTCGGAGAAGTCCATCACCTTCTGGCGCTCGGGGTCATTGGCGGTGATGGCGGCCATGGCGATGTCGCTCTCGCCGTTCTGGACGGCCAGCAGGGCGGGGGTGAAGTCCATGTCATCCACCACCAGCTCCAGGCCCAGCTTCTTGGCGATGGCCTCGGCCACCTCCACGTCGATGCCCTCGTAGCCGCCGTCGTCCTTCTTCATCTCATAGGGAGGGAACGCGGCGTTGGTGGACATATGTAACTTGCCTTCCTCCACGGTGGTGAAGGCCGCGGGCTCGCTGCCGGGCTCCCCGGTGGGGGTGCCGGTGGGGTCGGCGGCGGGCTGGGTTTCGACGGGCTTGGTCTCAGGGGGCTGGGTGGGGTCCCCCGCGCTGGAGCAGGCAGTCAGGGCCAGAGCCATGGTCAGGGCCAGCAGGAGGGCCGTCAGCTTTTTCATCGTTTTCATTTCATTCATCTCCATTGAATAGAATGCGGGACAACCCGCCCGGTCAGGGGGTTGTTGAGAGAGAGTATACATTCTATTCACAAAAAATGCAAGCATTATTTTGCATATTCCTGCATTTCATGGATACTGTGGAATTTGCGATGAATAAAACTGTATTTTTATGCAATGTGTCCCAAGGAACAGCGGGCCGATCAGTCGAACGCCAGCCCCAGCCAGCCCTCCTGCCCCGCCGTCCACCGGGCGGGGGCCTTCCCCGCCAGCCACCGCACCGCCCCGAAGGGCCTCCCCTCCCCTGGCTCCGCCGGGACCCGAACCGTCACCGCCGCCCCGCACAGGGCGGCGCAGGCCCCGGCCCCCTGCTCCGTGTCCTCAGGGGCGCACAGCAGCTCCTTCACCACCGGACTGCCGGGCCAGTTCTCCACGGCGGCGCAGCCGGGGCCGTGGGCCAGCTCCAGGCGGTACAGCCCGCTGCCGGGATGGGGGCACAGCCCCCGCTGAAAAGCAAGCTGTCCGGAGTTGTAGACGGTGTGGGCGCGGCCCGCCAGCAGCCCCTCCCGCAGGACGGCGTACTCCTCCGGGGACACCTCCGCCGCCGGGGCCGGGGCGGGCTGTGCCGCCGTCTCCCGGAGGAAAAACCCCGGCCGGAACCCGTTTTTGGCAAAAAAGCCGAACAGCTCCGGCTCCGCCGGGACGGTGAGCAGGCATTCAAAGCCCCGGTGACCGGCCAGCCCCGCCGCCGTCTCCACGAGCATGGACGCCCAGCCCTCCCCCCGGCGGGCCGGGGCGCAGGCCAGGGCGTAGACATACCCCGCCCGCACCGGGGCGTCCGCCCCGAAGGACAGGTACACCTGGGGCAGGGCCAGCATGGCCCGCAGCTCCCCGTCCTCGGTGAGCACCAGGGGGCCGCCGGGGCCGCACAGGCGGTAAAAGTCCCGCTGAACGTCCGGGCCGTCCCCGAATGTGTCCGCCCACAGGGCCCCGGCGGCGGCAAGCTCTCCCTCCCGGGCCTGGTGGATCTGGATCATGCCCGCACCTCCCGGGCGGTGTGCTTCACCAGCAGAAGGTCCGGGTAGTAGGACAGCTTGGCCTTCCGCAGGCCCTCCAGCCCCATGTCGTCCTCCCGGTTGAGCCATTTCACCTGGGGGTGCCGCTCCCGGACGAACCGGGCCAGCTCCCGGTTGATGGCGGGATAGGCCCCCTGTATGTCCCCGAAGGACTTCTCGAAGTTCACGCCGAACACCTCCGGGGTGATCAGCCCCCCCAGGGAAAAGGCCACCGGGGAGCCGTCCGCCCGGATGAGCGCGCCCTCCAGCCCCAGCTTGTCCATGTGGTACAGGGCCTCAATGAGGGCGATGGTCTCCTCGGATACGGAGTCCCCGTCCTCCCCCGCCTCCTCCTGGCGGATGGCGGCCCACTGCCGCTCCAGCTCCACGCACTCGGGGACGTTGGCGGGGGTGATCTCCTCCAGCAGCCAGTCGGGGAACTGGTCGTCGAAGCGGCGGATGTGGTTGCGCTTGGCGTGGAGCTTTTTCCCCGGCAGGTCGGCCAGACGGTTGATATCGTAGAGGTAGTCGAAGCCGTCCCGGTCCTCCTCAAAGGTAAAGCGGCCCGGGCAGGCGGCTTCCAGCGCGGCCCGCTGGGCCTCCGTGACGCACACCAGGGTGAGGGGCACGCCGTTGGCGGCGGCGTCCTGGGCCAGGGCGTCCACGGCGGGGGCCAGGGGGCCGCTCCCGGCGGGGTAGAGGTAGCACAGACCCAGCTTTCCCTGAATCCGCACCAGCAGGCGGCCGCCGCACCGGGCGATCTGCTGGGGCCACGCCCGGCTCCACAGGTAGATGCTGGCGAAGCTGTACTCGCAGGCGGGGTCGGCCTCGGCGGACAGCAGGGGCTGGACCCACTGGCGGTCCTCAAACTGGGGGCATTCAAAGGTGAGCATACAATCCATTCCTTTTCTTGAAGTACAAATATGATTATGCTGCATAAAAAGCTGTTTAGTCCGCCTTATAAACGGAAACCTCATATTTCCCGACAAAATTGGTACACTTAGCTGTCAAAGTATAGGTATCCGAACTGTCTAACGTGAGCAGTTTTTCCAAGGCACCCGCCTGATCCAGGATGTATACTTCATTACCAGCCGAATCAGACAGGATGATGTCTAAATCTCCGCTTACAATGTCAGAACGGAATGAAAATCTGATTTTTTGGTTTGCATCTCCCAAAAACGCAATATCAGAAACCGTCGTGGTCTGTTCTGAATAGCTGTTGCGCATACTGCCCAACGGCTTAGGGCGCGACAGCAGATAAACGCCCGCTGTCACAACAATCAAAACGATCACCGTTGCTATGATACCTTTCTTTTTCATTTCAGAACCTCCTCTTTCCAGCTCAGATCTGTTGAACGCGTATCAGCATATCACAGCCGCAGTTAAAACGCAACGGAAAAAACACGCCGCCGGGGGCCTCCCGGCGGCGTGCAGCTGTATTCACGTTCGGATTGGCCGCGCGCTATTTGGCGTACTCTATCGCCTTCGTCTCCCGGATCAGATTCACCTTGATCTGCCCCGGGTACTCCAGCTCGTCCTCGATCTTCTTGGCGATCTCCCGGGCCAGCAGCACCATCTTGTCTTCGGGGATGGCCTCCGGGTTCACCATGATGCGCACCTCCCGGCCCGCCTGGATGGCGAAGGCCTTGTCCACCCCGGCGAAGGAGGAGGTCAGCTCCTCCAGCTTCTCCAGCCGCTTGATGTAGTATTCCACATTCTCCTTGCGGGCTCCGGGACGGGCGGCGGAAATGGCGTCGGCGGCCTGCACCAGGCAGGCCACGATGGTCCGGGCCTCCACGTCGCCGTGGTGGGCCTCGATGGCGTGGATCACGTTCTCGCTCTCCCGGTACTTCCGGGCCAGCTCCACGCCGATCTGCACGTGGGAGCCCTCCACCTCGTGGTCGATGGACTTGCCCAGGTCGTGGAGCAGTCCCGCCCGCTTGGCCTCCGCCACGTTGACGCCGATCTCGGCGGCCAGCAGCCCCGCCAGCTGGGCCACCTCGATGGAGTGGTTGAGCACGTTCTGCCCGAAGCTGGTGCGGTAGTGCTGGCGGCCCAGCAGCTTGACAAGCTCCGGGTTCAGGCCGTGGACGTTGGTCTCGAACACCGCCCGCTCGCCCTCGGCCCGGATGGTGGCGTCCACCTCCCGCTTGGCCTTCTCCACCATCTCCTCAATGCGGGTGGGGTGGATGCGGCCGTCCAGGATCAGCTTCTCCAGGGCCAGCCGGGCGATCTCCCGGCGGACGGGGTCGAAGCAGGAGACGGTGATGGCCTCGGGGGTGTCGTCGATAATCAGGTCCACCCCGGTGAGGGTCTCCAGGGTGCGGATGTTCCGGCCCTCCCGGCCGATGATCCGCCCCTTCATCTCGTCGTTGGGCAGGGGCACCACGGACACCGTGGCCTCCGCCACGTGGTCGGCGGCGCACCGCTGGATGGCCAGGGCGATCTGCTCCCGGGCGTAGGTCTCCGCCTCCTCCTTGTAGCGGGCCTGGATCTCCTTGAGCTTCAGGGCCTGCTCGTGGGTGACGTCGTCCTCCAGCTGCTCAATGAGATACCGCTTGGCCTCCTCGGTGGTCAGGCCGGATATGCGCTCCAGCAGCTCCAGCTGGCTGTTCTTCAGCCCGTCCAGCTCCACCTTCTCCCGCTCCAGCTGGGCGATCCGGGCGGTGACGTTTTCCTCCTTGCGCTCCAGGTTCTCCAGCTTGCGGTCCAGGTTCTCCTCCTTGGAATTCAAGCGGTTCTCCTGACGCTGGATCTCATTGCGGCGGTCCTTGACCTCCTTGTCGAACTCCCCCCGGGCCTTGAGGATCTCCTCCTTGGCCTCCACGGTGGCCTCCCGCTTCTTGCTCTCGGCGGACTTGATGGCATCGTTGATGATCCGGCGGGCCTCCTCCTCGGCGGAGCCGATCTCCCGCTCGGCGGCGGCCTTGCGCCGCTGGTAGCCGGCCACCGCCCCGACGGCGAGGCAGAGCAGTCCGACGGCAATGGCGATGATCACGGTTACAAAGACTGGCACTTGCATCTGGGTTCCACACCTCCTGTTTCTTCTTTTTTCGTAAATTCAAGCGCAAAATAACACGCGATGCGTGAACAGACGCACCGCGATAATTGAAAAACCGCCCAAAGGGACATGGGCGCAGTATTTGAGTGTCAACAAATCTATGACGGGCTTCGTATAGACCTATATATACACGCCCCAGAGGGCGCAAACGCTCAAACGGCAAAAAAGCGCGGCGGCTTTTCAAAATTATCCTCATCCATTATATAGGCAGGCCGCCCCGCCGTCAAGTGGAAATGTGAAAGTTTCATGAACATTCCAAATTTTTTCTGTGTAAATTGTGCAGGGCCCCGCCCCGGCGGAAAAGGGCGCGGCCCCGGCCGGGTCAAGCATCCGGATTCCGCAGGTGCTCCGGGATGGAGTCGTCGTCCTCGATCCACTCCTTTTCCACGTCCACCACCCGGTATTCCGCGGCGGTGTCCCGGATCACCACCCGGGCGATGCCCGCGTTGATGATGAGGCGGCGGCACATGGAGCAGGAGGTGGAGCCGGGGACCAGCTCCCCCGTGGCCGGGTCCTTGCAGGCCATGTAGAGGGTGGCCCCCAGCACCTCCCGCCGGGGGGCGGAGATGATGGCGTTGGCCTCGGCGTGGACGGAGCGGCACAGCTCATACCGCTGGCCCGAGGGGATGTTCATGGCCTCCCGGGCGCAGTAGCCCAGATCGCCGCAGTTCTTCCGCCCCCGGGGCGCGCCGTTGTAGCCGGAGGACACGATCTCGTCGTTCTGGACGATGATGGCCCCGTAGCACCGCCGCATACAGGTGGAGCGTTCCAGCACGGTGGCGGCGATGTCCAGATAGTAGTTCTGCTTGTCGATGCGGCCCATAAAGATCCCCCGTTTCTGTTTTTATGGGGAGAGTATACCATCTTTCCGCCCCCGCCGCAACGGGGAATTACAGCGGCCCCCGGCCCAGCTTCTCCCCCACCGCCGCCATCTGCTCCGCCGTGGGCGTCCAGTCCAGGGTGATTTCCACCACCCGATGGGGGTAGCACAGCACATAGTACTCCAGTGTCTGACCGTCCAGGACGTACTGGTATGCCTCCTGCGCCCCCCAGGGGGCGGGGTCTACAGGGGTGTAGCGGCTGTCCTCCCCCAGGTAATGATCCCGGCACAGGCCGTACAGGGCGGGCACCTTCACCACCGCTACATCGTAGCGCAGGCTATGCGTCATTTCCCCATAGATCCGGGGGTAATCCGAGACCTGGAGGAGGGCCAGCAGAGGGGAGGAGATCCGGAACTGCCACCGGCTGTAGTGGTCCGGGTCCATCTCCACCAGATCCGTCACCGACAGGGGCAGCTCGTCCGGCCTGGGGTTGGGGCGGCTGTTCAGCCCCCGCACCACAAGCCAGGGGATGGCCGCCGCAAACAGGATGGACAGCACCACGCAGACGGCCAGGGTGCCCCTCAGATTGGCCTTGGCGGACACACCGGCCCCCTTCAGCAGCTTCCGGACGCCCAGGACGGCGGCTATTATCCCTATGACTCCCAGCATGGACACCGCCGCCAGACCGCCCAGGCCGTCCTGGAACATCCCGGCCAGGCACCACGCCCCCGCCGGGAGCAGGATGGCCAGCAGGAGCCGCTGGAGCCAGACCCGGCTCCGGGTGGGCAGGAACTCCCCCCGCTCCGCCGCCCGCCGCGCCCGCCCCCGCCAGCGGAAGTAGGAGCAAAGCTCCACGGTACAGTTCACCAGGATCAGCGTATAGGCCACCAGGGCCAGCAGGGTGCCGCCGCTGGCCAGGGTGAGGACGGGATTGTCCCAGAACCGCCACAGGAACAGCCCCAGGTTCAGCACCGCCACCCCCAGCAGCAGGAAATTGGTCGGCAGGACGGTCTTTTTCGCCGACTGGTGGATGGCCTCCACCTCCAGGGCCGGGTCGGTGTCGATGGGCGTGGGGTCCTCCCCCTCGTGATAGAACACCTGGAGCTGGCCCGACTCCCCCGCCAGCGTCCAGCCCGCGTGGGCGCACAGGTCGTAAAACTCCTCCTGCCCCTCCGAGGGCCGGGGGTCGTAGATGGTGGCCTGGGGGAAATAGCACACGCTGAAGGTGATCTTCTTCGGCTCGATCCTCCGGTAGTGCCAGAACAGCTGGCCGATCTTGCACAGCAGCCAGCCCCGCTCCGCCATCCGGGCCAGGTGCTTCTCGATTCCGGTGTGGTCATAGAAGGAATACAGGCTCATCTGCCGTTTCGTCTCTCTCATGGTTCGTCCTCCTCTCCGAAGGCCCGGCGGTAGTCCTCCGCCTGGGCCTCAATCCGTTGGTACTCCTGGGCCAGCCGCCGCCTGCCGGATTCGGTCAGCAGGTAGCTTCGGCGGCGGCCCTCGGTCCGGGTCTCCCGGATCATGCCCTCCTCCCGGAACTGCTCCAGCAGGTTGTAGAGCGTCCCGGAGCCCACGCTCACCCGCCCCCCGGTCATGGCGGGCACCTGATCCAATATGTCCATGCCGCAGCGTTCCTCCCGGAGGCACAGCAGGACATAGAACATCTGCTCCGTCAGGGTGCTGAATTTTTCCCTTGGCATGGCACCACCTCCTATTCTCGATATTCGAGTATCCTGCCCCCATTATAATCTCGAATATCGAGTTTGTCAAGGGGGAGCCGCCGGGACATGGAAAAATCCGGCTCCCTGCCGGAAAAAAGATCCTTGCGTCCCGCCCTCCGCGCTGATATAATAAAAGATAGTTTTATTGATTTACTTCGATGAAAAGGAGCCGAGCCTCATGCTGGATATTTCGTTCACCCCCAACCCCAATCCCAAGCCCCGTCCCGACCCGGACACCCTGGTGTTCGGCAAGACCTTCACCGACCATATGTTCCTGATGAACTACGACGCGGGCCAGGGCTGGCACCACCCCCGGGTCGAACCCTACGGCCCCCTGCCCTTCGAGCTGTCCTGCATGGTGTTCCACTACGCCCAGGAGATCTTCGAGGGCATGAAGGCCTACCGCACCCCCGAGGGAAAGGTGCGGCTGTTCCGCCCCTATGAGAACGCCCGCCGGATGAACTCCTCCTGCCGCCGCCTGTGCATCCCCGAAATACCGGAGGAGGACTTCGTGCAGGCCGTGAAGGCGGCGGTGTCCGCCGACCGGGACTGGGTGCCGGACAAGGCGGGCACCTCCCTCTATATCCGCCCCTTCATCATCGCCACCGACTGCTCCCTGGGCGTCCACGCCTCCCGGAGCTACCTGTTCGCCGTCATCTGCTGCCCGGTGGGGGCCTACTACCCGGAGGGCATCAACCCGGTGAAGATCTACGTGGAGGACCAGGACGTGCGGGCGGTGAAGGGCGGCACGGGCTTCACCAAATGCGGCGGCAACTACGCCGCCTCCATCCGGGCCGGAGAGCGGGCGGAGGAGCAGGGCTTCTCCCAGGTGCTGTGGCTGGACGGCGTCCACCGGAAGTATATCGAGGAGGTGGGCTCCATGAACGTGATGTTCAAGATCGGCGGCACGGTGGTGACGCCGGAGCTCACCGGCTCGGTGCTGCCCGGCATCACCCGCAAGAGCTGCCTGGAGCTGCTGCGGGACTGGGGCTACAGCGTGGAGGAGCGGCTGGTCTCCGCCAGGGAGCTGTTCGACGCCGCCCAGTCCGGCACCCTGGAGGAGGCCTGGGGCACCGGAACGGCGGCGGTGGTGTCCCCCATCGGCCTGCTGGCGGAGGGCGAAACCAGGGTGGAGGTCGGCGGCGGGCAGATCGGCCGTCTGACCCAGCGGCTGTATGACACCCTCACGGGCATCCAGTGGGGCACCGAGCCGGACCCCTACGGCTGGATGGTGCCTGTGGAATAACGGCAACACGAAATCCCGGCCCATGGGCCGGGATTTTGTCCTGCGCGTCCCCTGGACAGGGGGCAAACCCCGGAAGGCCGTTCCTTTCCCCCCGGGGTCTGGTATACTATCTTACAATACGGCATGGGAGGCCCATGGCCTCCCGCACCCTTTTTTAGTTCACCCGCTCCTTCAGCAGGGTGGCCACCTCCTCCGGCGACTCCGCCATCCCCCGGCGGAACCACTCGTCGATCCAGCCGTACAGCCCGTAAGACACGAAGGCCGCGCCGTAGGCCTCCGGGTTGGCGTACTCCGGCTTGGGCCCGGCGATGGCCTTGATGGTGTCCAGCAGCAGGCAGGACATCCCCTGCCGGTAGAGCAGCAGGTAAAAGCCCTGGTGCTCCTTGAAGTGGGCGAACAGGCTGGCCATCAGGCCGGGGAAGCCCCCCTCCCCGGTATCCCCATACCCCGCCTGCCAGTCCCGGAGCAGGCGGCCGGTGTACTCCCGCAGGATGTCCTCCTTTTCGGTGAAGTTCCGGTAGAAGGATACCCGGTGCACCCCGGCGGCCTGGGCGATCTCCCGGACAGAGATGTCCCGCAGCTCCCGCTCCTTCAGCAGCTCCAGCAGGGCGGCGGTGAGCTGGCGTTTGACATAGGTGTTCCGTTCCTCGTTATTCATGGTGCGACATTCTCCCCCTTTTGTAGCATTTTCTGAAATCCCTTGACACTTTGCGGGCCAAGTGCTACACTTGCCGCATCATGATACTACAGCCGCCGCGGCAGAAAGTCAAGCATTCTTTTCAGAAGGGAACGATCACCATGACCTTGACCCGCAAGCGAATCCTCCTGCTCCTCCTGTTCCTGGCGGCGGGGGCCGTGCTGGGCCGCCTGCTGGTGCGGGCCGCGCTGAACCTGCTGGTGGGCGGGACGCTGTTTGGGGGGAATTTCCTGTGATCGGACAGACTTTGCGCAAAAAGGGACGGCTTCTGTGGGGCTTCCTCTACGGAGGGGCGTTTCTGGCGGCCCTGGCGGTCTCCGCCGTGCTGAAGGTGACGGTTGACCCCACCGGCGGAAAGTACGCCGTCCAGTGGGACGGCTCCGTGGGCGAAATCTACACCGACCTGCCCTGCGGGACGGGGGAAGCCAACAAGTTCGACCTCTACGTCCCGGCGGACAGGAGCAGGGACAGCTACGGCCTGGCGGTCTACCTCCACCCCGGCGGCTTCACCTCCGGGGACAAGAGCGGCGACGCCGAAATGTTGAAATGGCTGTGCGCCCAGGGCTATGTGGCGGCGGGGATCAACTACACCCTGCGCACCGGGGACCACCCGGAGGCCAGCGTCTACTCCCAGTCGGTGGAGATCCGGGACAGCATTCCCTACGTCGTGGCGGAGGCGGAGCGGCTGGGCTTCCGCCTGGACCGGATGGCGGTAGGGGGCGGCTCGGCGGGCCACACCCTGGCCATGCTGTACGGCTACCGGGACGCCAAAACCGCCCCTCTCCCGGTGAAGCTGGTGTTCGGGGCGGTGGGGCCATCCTGCTTCTACCTGGAGGACTGGATCAACCTGGGGGCCGACCCCGGCCGGCCCATCCCCCTGGACCCCGCCGCCGACTACAGCGGCATGGCGGAGCTGTTCTCCGCCATGGCGGGGCGGGAGATCACGGCGGATATGCTCCGGGACGGCTCCTACCTGGAGGCGGTGAAGGACATCTCCGCCGCCCTGTGGGTCAGCGGGGACAGCGCGCCCTCCGTCCACGCCTACGGCGCGTGGGACAGGGTTCAGCCCTTCTCCGCCTCCCGGCGGCTGGAGGCCGCGCTGACGGAGCACGGCGTGCCCCACGAGTACCTTGTGCTCCCCCACTCCGGGCACGCCCTCCAGAACGACAACGGGCTGTACGGGCAGTACATGGACAAGCTGACGGAATACCTGGACAAGTACCTGGGCTGAACGGTCCGGCGGGGGATGGGCAGGGCCTGTCCCCCGCCGGATTGATTTTTCTCGCTTTTTCCGGCGGGCTGTGCTATGATCATGCTGATCACCCGGCCGCCCTGTCCGGCGGTCCCTGAAAAGGAGGCCCCGCCCATGAACCGCCCTCCCCGCCCCACCGCCGCCTCCGGCTGGCCCCGGGCCCTGCTCTACCTGGTCCAGTTCACCTGGGGCCTTCCGGTGAACCTGGCGGGACTGCTCCTGTTCCTGCTCTGCCTGGGCCGCTTCCCCAGGGAGGGCTTCCACAACGCCGTAGTCACCTGCCTGCCGGGGAACCGGGGTGGCCTCTCCCTGGGGATCTTCCTGTTCCTCAGCATACAGGACCCGGCGGAACGCCGCCGCCTGTGCGCCCACGAATACGGACACACCGTCCAGTGCCTGCTGCTGGGCCCGCTGTACTGGCCCGTTGTGGCCCTGCCCAGCGTCCTCTGGTGCTGGGGCTTCGCCCGCTGGCGGCGCAGGCGTGGCGTCCCCTACGACGCCCTCTACTGCGAGGGCTGGGCCACCGCCCTGGGGCGGCGGTGGAGCGGCGGGTGAACGTTTTTTCATTCCTCCCTTGAGCCGCGGCGGGAAATGTGGTATGATGTTGAGAAAACGCCGGGGAGGGCCCCCTCCTCCCCCGGTATCCACGAAGGGAGGAAAAGGGATTGGACAGCTTTTTTGCCCTGTTTTTCCGGTTCTCCTTCGGCCTTTTGTGCCACGCGCTGCTGCTCCCCCTGATCACCCCCTGCCGCTTCGGCCAGCGGGCCTGCCGCTGGGCATGGCTGGGGGTGTCCGCCCTGGGCTCCCTCCTGGCGGTGCCCCTCATCCTGCTGGTGGACAGCGTGGGCGTGCTGTTCGTGCTGGAGGCCGCCTTTACCCTGGCCCTGTACTGCGCGGCCTATATGTTCCTGTCGGAGGGCAGCCGGACGCGCAGCCTGTTCATGTTCTCCGTGTACGGAACCTATTTCATGTTCCTGCTGGCCTTTGCCAGCTGCCTCTCCCAGGTGTTTTTCAACGGGAGCCACTATGCCACCGCCGCCATCCGCACCCTGTTCATGGCCCTCTACGGACTGAGCCTGCGCTTCAGCCCCCTGGTCCGCCGCCTCCGGGCCACCTCCCAGCTCAGCGTGGGCTGGCGCAGTCCTGCGGTGTTCTCCTGCTCCTCCTGCCTGACGGTGTACGCCGCCGCCCTGATCTTCTCCATTCTCCAGCTGGACCCGGGCATCCGCCTGGGCATCACCGGGGTGCTCGCCGCCCTGATCACCTCCGCCTACGCGGTGTCGGGCCGCATGATCCTCCTGCTGAGCCGGGAGCAGGCCGCCCGGGAGGCGGAGACCCAGCGGAAGCTGATGGAACGCCAGCTGGCCGCCGAGCGGGAATACGTGGCCCAGGCCAAGGCCCACCGCCACGATATGCGCCACCACACCGCCCTCATCCAGACCTACCTGGACCGGGGGGACACCGCCGGGGCCAGGGAATACCTCTCCCAGTGGCAGGCCCAGCTGGACGCCGCCGCCCTGGAGCACTACTGTGAGAACACGGTGGCCAACGCCCTGCTGCGGCTCACGGCGCGGCGGTGCCGGGAGGGGGACATCCCCTGCCAAATCCAGGCCGCCATCCCCGAGGAGCTGCCTCTCACCGGGCCGGAGCTGACGGCGGTGCTGGGCAATATCCTGGAAAACGCCTGGGAGGCCGCCGGGGCCGCCCGCGCCCCCAGCCTGTCCGTGTCCGCCCGGCCCCAGGGGGGCTTCCTGCTGGTGGAGGTGAAAAACGCCGTGTCCGGGGAGACCCGGTTCGAGGGCGGCCTGCCCGTCACCACCAAGGCGGCGGGGGGCCAGGGCCTGCGGAACGCCCAGCGCACCCTAAAACGCCACGGCGGGCTGCTCCAGTGCGCCCGGGAGGGGGACACCTTCCTCACCCGCGCACTTTTACCCCTCTGAGAAGCTGAAAAAACCGCCGTCCGGCGCAAACCGGACGGCGGTTTTGTTGAACGCGGCCCAAGCAGGGCGGCTCACTGGGCCTTCAGCACCCCCAGGGCCCGCCGCAGGCGGGGGAGGGCATAGGGGAAGAAGTCCCGGTAGGCGGCGCAGTAGTAGTTTTGGCCCAGCCCCTCCGCCCCCTCCAGCCGGTCCCGGCGGCACCCGTTGCGGCACAGAGGATACCACTGGCACTCCCGGCACTCCGCCGGAACCCGCTGGGACTCCCGGAGGAAGCCCAGCTCCTCCCTGGCCCGGTCCAGCTCCGCCCAGCTGTTTTCCAGGATATTGCCCAGGCGGTATTCGTCCAGCCCGTAGAAGTCGCAGGGGTAGACGCTCCCGTCCGCCTCCACCAGGTACTGGAGGCTGCACCGCCCCGTCATGGAGCACTGCTCCGGCTCCCGGCCGTCCAGCATCCACAGCAGGTTGTCGAAGTACCGGATGGACCAGTACCGCCCCCGCTCCAGCTCCCCGTACCACAGGTCAAACAGGGTCTTTAAGAACGTCCCGTACTGGGCGGGGCCCAGGGAATAGCCCTGCCCGCCCCGCTCCTCCATCAGGGGGTCCAGGCAGGGGATATACTGCTGGAACCGGAACCCCGCCCCGCACAGGGCGGTGAACACGCTGCGGATGTGCCGGGCCAGATAGCCCGTCACCACGGTGAGGACGTTGAACTCCACCCCTTCCCGCTCCATCAGGCGGGCCGCCCAGACCACCCGGTCATAGGTGCCCTTGCCCGCCCCGTCCCGGCGGAAGCGGTCGTGGCAGTCCCGGCTCCCGTCCAGGGAGAGGCCCGCCAGGAAGCGGTTTTCCCGGAGGAAGCGGCACCAATCCCCGTCCAGCAGGGTGCCGTTGGTCTGGAGGGCGTACCGCACCGCCAGCCCCCGGGGCACCGCCTGCCCCACCCGCTCCGTAAAGTCCCGGTAGAAGTCCAGCCCCGCCAGGGTGGGCTCCCCCCCCTGAAACAGGAAGGAGACGGACCCCTCCGCCGCCCCCGCCGCCTTTTCGATGAGGGCGTGGCTCACCTCCCTGGACATGAGGCCGTAGTTGGGCACCGACCTGGCCCCGGCCTCGTCGGCGTAAAAGCAGTAGGCACAGCGCAGGTTACAGCCGCTGGAGGCGGGCTTCAGGAGAATACTCAGGGGCGGCATGGCGATCCCTTCCTTTCGCGCGCAGCCGAAGCTGCCGGATTTCCTTTGTGAGGGGGCCGCGGCCCTCCCTTACCCCTATGATGGCCCCTTTTTCCCCGTTTGTCAAGGGCCGCCTCCCGCCCCCGCCCGGAAAAAGCTATTGCCATCGGCGGCGGAATCGTATATAATGGACTTGTTGAAAGACCTTCCGCCCCGTTTTGAGAGGAGGAGCCGTGCTTGGACGACACCAAAACAAGAATCCTCTCCGCCACGATGAAGGCCGTCCGGCAGTACGGCCTGGAGGGGGCCCGGGTGCAGAATATCAGCGGCCTGGCCGGGATCTCGCCGGGGGCCATGTACCGCTACTTCAAGAGCAAGGACGAGCTGCTGGCGGCCTGCTTCACCTATGTGGACCAGCAGGCGGCGTCCATCTTTGAGGACCTGCGCTTCAACCCCCTGGCCATGCGCACCGACCCCCTGGGGGTGGTGAAGGACCTGTGGCTGCCCTATTTCCGCTTCTGGGTGGCCCACCCGGACGAGACGGTGTTTTACCACCGCTTCCGGGACAGCGCGGCCTTCCCCAGGTTTTACAAAAGCTACAACGGCAGCCACTTTCAAGCCTTCGGCGGCATGGTGCGGGCCTTTATGGACACCTTCCCCTGCCTGCGCCGGATCAACCAGGACGTGCTGTGGCTCCACGTGCTGACCAGCACGGTGATGTACGCCAAGTACGTAGTGGAGGGCCTGCTCCCCAACAGCCAGGAGACGGAGGACACGGTATTCCAGTTTTTGTCCGTGGGCCTCAGCGGCTACCTGCGGCCTGAGCAGGCGGAGTCCGGCAGATAAGAACCTGTATTCACAGCCGGGGATGCCGTCGGCCCGAGGGATTTTTCCGTCAGGCAAGGCGAATTTTCGCCGGAATACTTTGTGTATTGCAAGAAAATTCAACGCGGCATGGCGGAAAAAGACCCGGCCGGACGGCGTTTAAGGTTGTGAATACAGGTTCTATAGCGCACCGCCTTCGGGCGGTTCGTTTTTTTATGGCCCATAAAAATAAGCCTTCACGTTCAAAGCCTCCCCCGCCATGGTGCTCCAGCAGGGGGAACAGGGCCGCGGGGCCAACAAAAATCCGGCGTTGGGACAGCCGTCCCCGCGCCGGATTGATGCTTTCCACTCAAAATTCCACGCCCTCCCGGGCGGGGATGCCCCGGTGAAAGGGGTGCCGGTGGCAGCGCATCTCGGTGCTGTAGTCCGCCGCCTCCCCCATCCAGTCCGCCGGACGCCGCCCGGTGAGGACCAGCTCCTGCCCCGCCCGCTTCTCCAGCACCGCCCGGCGCAGCAGCTCCCGGTCCACCAGATCCGTTTCCCAGGCGGCGCACGCCTCGTCCAGCACCAGCAGATCCCCGTCCAGCTCCAGGGCTTGGCGCAGGTGCTCCGTCTGGAGGGCCCGGGTGTCCGCCCGCTCCCTCTCGTCCATCTGGAAGGAGAACCTGCTCCCCGCCTTCCCCCGGAGCACCTTGGCCCCCAGGGACTCCAGCAGGGGGATCTCCCCGCTGGCTCCTCCCTTGAGGAACTGGACGATCACCACCCGCCGCCCCGCCGCCAGCCCCCGCAGGGCCAGCCCCATGGCCGCAGTGGTCTTGCCCTTGCCCTCCCCCCAGTAGAGGTGGATCAGCCCCCGCTCCTCTGTCATGTGAGCTTCTCCTGCCGCTGTCCGGGGTCGGCGGCGTCCAGGGCGGCGTACAGCAGGGCGTTGCAGATGGCGGCGGCCACGTTGCTGCCCCCCTTCCGGCCCATGGCGGCAATGCAGGGCACGCCGTACCGCCCGCAGGCCTCAAACGCCCGCTCCTTGCTCTCCACCACGTTGACAAACCCCACCGGAACCGCCACCACAAAGGCGGGGCGCAGGCCCCCCTCCATCAGCTCGCAGAGCCTCAGCAGGGCGGTGGGGGCGTTGCCCACCGCCACCGCCCCGCCGGGGTGCTCCGCCGCCGCCCGCTCCATGCACACCGCCGCCCGGGTGACGCCCCGCTCCCTGGCCTGCCGGACCGTCTCCGGGTCCGCCATGAAGCACACCGCCTCCCCGCCCAGCTTGGACAGGGCCGCTTTGCTGATCCCCGCCTTGGCCATATTGGTGTCCGTCACGATGGAGCATCCCCCCCGGAGGGCCGCCACCGCCGCCTCCGCCCCGCCGTCCGTAAAGCGCAGGCTGCCGGCGTAGTCGAAGTCCGCCGTGGTGTGGATCACCCGCTTCACCACCGCCTCGTGCTCCGGGGGCAGGGCGATCCCCCGCTGGGCCAGCTCCCCGCCGATGATCCGCATACTCTCCCGCTCGATGTCGGCGGGGCGCAGAAAATTCCGTTCCTGTTCCATTCAGCTCATCCCCATGATCCTGTAGATTTCCCTCATATCCAACGCCTGCCGCACTCCGTCCGCCAGCAGATCCAGCTGCCCCTGCTGGTAGGCGGCGTGGGACACCGCCCGGGCGGACTCCGCCCGCAGTCCCTTCCGCCGGCACAGCAGCTCCGCCAGCCTCTGGGTCAGCTCCCCGCTGTCGAACAGGCCGTGGAGGTAGGTGCCCCACACACTGCCCCGGACGCAGCCGTCCTCCCGCCCGTCCTCCAGGCGGCAGAAGGGCTCCCCCCGGACCTGGGTGGACCCCATGTGGATCTCATAGCCCTCCAGCCTCGCCCCGGCCAGGGGGCCGGACGCCGTCTCCCCCCGGACCCGGGCGCGGGCCTTCTCGGGCAGGAAGGTGGTCTCCACGGGCAGCAGGCCCATGCCCCGGATGCTGCCCCCCGCCCCGTGCTCCACCCCCGACCGGTCGTGGACGGCCTCCCCCAGCATCTGATAGCCGCCGCACACGCCCAGCACCGGGGTGCCTGCCGCCGCCAGCTTCAAAATTGCGGCCTCCAGCCCGTTCTGCCGCAGCCAGAGCAGGTCCCCCCCGGTGCTCTTGGTGCCGGGGAGCACCACCAGATCGGGACTGCCCAGCTTCCGGGGATCGTCCACGTACCGCACCCCGATTTGGGGGTGCTCCTCCAGGGGGGCGAAGTCGGTGAAGTTGGAGATCCGGGGCAGGCGGATCACCGCCGCGTCCAGGGGCTTGTGCACGTCCTCCCGGCCCAGGCAGGGGGCCAGGGAGTCCTCGTCGTCCACGTCCACCTTCAGGTAGGGCACCACCCCTAAAACCCGCTTGCCCGTCTTTTCCTCCAGCAGGGACAGGCCGGGGCGGAGGATCTCCAGATCCCCCCGGAACTTGTTGATCACCAGCCCCGCGATCCGCTCCCGCTCCTCGGGCTGGAGCAGGGCCACCGTACCATAGAGCTGGGCGAACACGCCCCCCCGGTCGATGTCCCCCGCCAGCAGCACCGGCGCGCCCACCCGCAGGGCCAGCCCCATGTTCACGATATCGTCCGCCCGGAGGTTGATCTCCGCCGGACTGCCCGCCCCCTCGATGACAATGACGTCGTGCTCCGCGGCAAGGCTGTCGTAGGCCGCCAGCACCTCCGGGAACAGCTGCCGCTTATAGCGGAAATACTCCGCCGCGGACATATGCCCCCGCACCTCCCCCAGGACGATGACCTGGCTTCCCGTGTCGCTGCTGGGCTTGAGGAGCACCGGGTTCATCCGCACGTCCGGCTCCGCTCCCGCCGCCTGGGCCTGCACCGCCTGGGCGCGGCCCATCTCCAGCCCGTCCCGGGTGACGTGGCTGTTCAACGCCATGTTCTGGCTCTTGAACGGGGCCGCCCGGTATCCGTCCTGGGCGAAAATCCGGCACAGGGCGGCGCACAGCAGGCTCTTGCCCGCCCCGGACATGGTGCCCTGCACCATGATACAGTTGGCCCGGCTCACGGCGTTCCCTCCTTCCATACCTCCGTCAGGGCGGCGATGAGCCGCCCGTTGTCCTCCCTGCCCCGCACCGCCGTCCGGTACCAGCCCCGGCCCAGCCCGTGGTAGTTGGAGCAGTCCCGGATCAGCACGCCCCGCCGCCGCAGGGCCTCCCCCAGGGGCACCGGGGAGTAAAACAGCAGATAGTTGGCCTCCCCCGGGATCACCCGGAGGCCCAGCCGCCCCAGCTCCGCCGCCAGCCGGGGCCGCTCCGCCCGGATCAGGGCCCGGACGGCCTCCACATAGTCCGTCTCCTTCAGGGCGGCAATGCCCGCCGCCTGGGCGGGGCCGGACACCGCCCAGGGCTGGCCCGCCCCCCGCATCCGCCCCAGCAGGGCGGTGTCGGCGCACAGGCAGTATCCCAGCCGCAGCCCCGCCATGGCGTACAGCTTGGTGAACGCCTTCAAAATCAGCAGGTTGGGATACCGTCCCAGAAAGCCCTTCATGGCGAAGTCCTCCGGCCTGTCCAGCAGCTCCAGGAAGCACTCGTCCACCACCAGCAGGGCGTCCCCCTCCCGGCACCGGGCCAGCGTCCGCTCCAGCAGGGGCCGGGGGACCGTCCGCCCGGTGGGGTTGTTGGGCTGGCAGAGAAACACCAGATCCATCTCCGGGGTCACCGCCTCCGGAAAGCCCTCCCCCAAGACAAAGCCGTCCTCCGCCCGGAGGGGGAACCGCTCCGTCCCGCAGCCCGCCAGCTCCAACGCCGCCTCATACTCCGCGAAGGCGGGGGCGGTGACCAAAGCCCGCCGGGGCCGCGTTGCCAACGCCGCCCGCCAGATCAGATCCGCCGCCCCGTTTCCGCACAGCACCCAGTCCGGGCTGACTCCCTCCGCCTGGGCGATGGCCTCCCCCAGGGCGCGGCACAGGGGGTCGGGGTAGCGGTGGGCGTCCTCCAGCGCGTCCGCCGCCGCCCGGCGCACCCCCTCCGGCAGGCCCAGGGGGCTGACGTTGGCGGAGAAGTCCAGGGGCTGTCCGCCATACTCCGCCCGGTAGCCCGCCCAGTCCCCGCCGTGGGTCAGCGTCCGCTCCATGGTCATGCCCTCCGCCGCCCCAGGACAGCCCTGGCCAGCAGGCCCGCCCCCAGGGCCAGCCCCCCGGCGGCGTACAGCGTCCGGTTGGCCCGGGCGATGTCCTCCGGCTCCACGGGCCGCCCGGGGTCGCCGATGGCGGGCTTGTCCACCCGCTTCCCGAAGTAGGACGCCGGCCCCGCCAGCTGAACCCCCAACGCCCCGGCGCAGGCGGACTCCGTCTGGGCGGAGTTGGGGCTGGCGTGGTTCCGGCGGTCCCGCCGCCAGATCCGCCACGCCCCCCTGCCGTCCTGCCCCGTGAGGAAGGCCCCGCCGATCCAGCACAGCGCGGCCAGCCGGGAGGGGAGGTAGTTCGCCGCATCGTCCAGCCGCGCCGCCGCCCTGCCGAAGTAGAGGTAGCGGTCGTTTTTGTAGCCCACCATGCTGTCCATGGTGTTCACCGCCTTGTAGGCCAGGGCCAGGGGCGCGCCGCCGATGAGCAGATAGAACAGCGGCGCGGCCACCCCGTCGGAGAAGTTCTCCGCCACCGTCTCCACCGCCGCCTTGGCCACCCCCTCCGCCGGCAGGGCCTCCGTGTCCCGGCCCACGATCCGGGCCACGGCTTTCCGGGCGGCGGGCAGATCCCCCCGCTCCAGCTCCGCCTGGACCCTGCCGCTCTCCGCCGCCAGCCCCTTCAGGGCCAGGGCCTGCCAGCACCACAGCGTCTCCAGGGCGAACCCGGCGGCGGGGTGGAACCGCCTCGCCGCCCGGCACGCCCCGGACGCGGCGGCAAACGTCCCCGCCGGAAGGGCCGCCGCTAAAACGGCCCCGCCCAGCAGCTCCCCCCCGGGGGTTTTGGGCAGGCGGGGGCGGAGAACGCCCTCCAGGGCGGTGATGGCCCTGCCCATGTACACCACGGGGTGGGGCATCCCCTCCGGGTCGGCCAGCAGCAGGTCCAGGGCGAAGCCCCAGGGTATGGCAGCATTGAATTTCATCTTCCCTCGCCTCTCGTATATTGAACTGTGTCCAGCAGGGTCAGAACCCGCTCCTCCCGCCACCGGGCGGCGTCCAGCACAAAGCCGCCCCCCAGGGGGCCGTTCCAGTCAAAGTAGTCCCGCCGGGGCAGGGCGAACCGCTCCAGCGACGCCATCTGGGTGCCGCCGTGGGCCACGATCACCAGCCGCGCCTCCCCGGACGCCGCCGCCCCGTCCACCAGGAACGCAAAGGCGGCGCACACCCGGTCCGCAAAGGCCCGCCGGGACTCTCCGCCGGGGGGCGCGTCCACGCAGCCCCCCTCCACCCAGGCCCGGTAGGCGGGAAGGTCCTCCATCTCCCGCCAGCTTTTCCCCTCGAACACGCCGAAGTCCATCTCCCGGAGATCGGGCACCACAATCTGCCGCGCCCCCGGGAACAAAAGCTCCGCCGTCTCCGCCGTCCGGCCCAGGGGGGAGACGTACACCCGGTCCGGCGCGAAGTCCGCCCGGATCAGGGCCAGCCGCCCCCGCCCGGACAGGGGCAGGTCGGTGCGGCCCAGGTACCTCCGGCGGGCGTTCCAGTCCGTCTCCCCGTGGCGCAGCAGCCAGACCCTCATTTCAGCACCTGGGGCAGTCCGCAGAACACCCGGACCACCCGCTCCGCCCGCCGGGCCAGCAGGCAGGCCAGCCGCCCCGCCGCCTCCCGGGCGGCCCGCTCCCCCGGATCGGCGGGCACCACGCCGCCCCCCACCTCGGCGGCGATCACCACCTCGTACCGGGCCAGCTCGTCCGCCAGGGCGTCCAGATCGGCGCAGTCCGCCGCCCGGTCCTGCGCGTCCCAGACGGCACGATCCGCCAGCTCCTCCGGGCCGCAGCCCAGCAGGGCGCAGGCGTACTCCCGCTTGCCGCTGTACAGCGGCCCCGTGATCAAAATCATCCGAGCTTCCCCTCCAAAAGCTGACAGAATACCAGCGCGCCCAGCATACCAAGCTCGCACCGCTGCAAAAACCACCCGGCCAGATCGCCGGACAGCCCGCCGAACTGCCGGTCCGCCACCCTCCGGTAATTCCAGAATACCAGCAGGGCCGCCGCCGCCATCACCCCGCCGGGCACGCCCCCCAGGGCGGTCATCCCCGCCGCCGCCAGGACGCACTCCCCCAGCAGGACCCGGCCCGCCCGCCGCCGGTCCGCCGCCGTGGCGAAGGTGTGGGCCAGCCCCGTCTTTTTCGCCAGGGGGAACCGGGTGATGGCCAGCCCGGACAGCGACCGCTCCAGCACGAAGGCCAGCCCCATGGCCCACAGCGCGGGGCCGTCGGGCCGCAGGGCGGCGCACAGGGCCAGATGGGCTGTGAACCAGGCGCACAGCCCGATGACCGCGAAGGCCCCGCACCGGGGGTCCTTCAGGATCTCCTGCTTCTTCTCCGGCGGGGCGCAGCTCGCCAGGGCGTCCCAGGTGTCGGCGCAGCCGTCCAGGTGGATGCCCCCGGTGACCAGCGCGGGGATCAGGCAGAACCCCGCCCCCCGCAGAAGCTCGGGCGCGCCCAGCCACCCGCACACCCAGGCCCACCCCCACCACAGCCCGCCGCACACCGCCCCCACCAGGGGGAAGGCGCACAGGGCATACCGCATATTCCGCCCGTTCCAGTCCACCCGGGGCAGGGGAATGGCGGAAAACATGGCGAAGGCCACCAAAATTGTCTCCAGCACCATCACGCCCCCGCCCCCTTATGCCAGACTGGGATTCCGCATACCACCTCGCACACCCGGTCCGCCCTCCGGGCCAGGCGGCGGTGGATCTCCGCCAGCGTCCGCAGGTAGCGTTCCGTGTCCCCGGCGTAATCCCTGCCGCCGGAGCAGACCTCGTTACCCACCGCCACCAGCTCGCCGCACTGGGCCAGCAGGGCGTCCACCCCGTCCGCCACGGCGGACGCCGCCCCCTCCGCCGTCCCCGCCCCCGCGGGGCTGTACAGCTCGTTGGCGGCCAGATTGCCCAGGCACTCCAGCAGCACGGCCCCCCCGGCGGGCAGCTTCAGCCCCGCTATACCGGTGTACCGCTCCACCGTCTGGAAGCCCTTTCCCCGGCGCAGCTCCCGGTGGCGGGCGATCCGGGCCTGTCCCTCCGCCCCGAAGGGCTCCATGGTGGCGATGTAGATCCGGGGCCGGAGGGGGGAGGCCAGGATCAGCTCCTCGGCGTACTCGCTCTTGCCGCTGGCCGCGCCGCCGATCACAAGGGTAAACACGCTCAGCCCCCCTGGGGCGTGTACGCCTCGATGCCCGTGCTGTCAAAGGTGGTGCCGTCCGAATACAGGGCCAACGCCATGTCCAGCAGGGGGATGGCCGCCACCGCCCCGGTGCCCTCCCCCAGCCGCATCCCGGCGGTGATCAGGGGCCGCTTG
>ERZ779624.183-NODE-183-length-23915-cov-8.527829_pt1 | contig 23915 bp, 25 predicted proteins | sample MGYA00514190_ERZ779624 | MGnify/ENA primary metagenome ERZ779624 (study PRJEB29562, sample SAMEA4376706) | mouse gut metagenome | isolation source: Cecum | study: EMG produced TPA metagenomics assembly of the A DSS colitis mouse model was used to assess the... | reverse complement strand
AGATGCCGCGTCCCTACAGAAACAGCTTTCCTGTCTGGAATACCAGCGTAGACACCGCCCAGGCCAGGCCCAGCTGCATGGCCAGCATCTTCATGGTAAATTTCCAGGAACCGCTCTCCTTTTTCACCGTGGCAACCGTGGCCGCACAGGGGACGTAGAGCAGACAGAACAACATCAGACAATAGGCGTTCAAGGATCCAAAATCCGGATTCAGGCTGTGGATATTGGACACGATAGCTGCCATCCCCGCCGGGGAATTGGCATTGGATACCCCGAAGAGCACCGCGAAGCTGGATACCACTACCTCCTTGGCGGAGATTCCGGAAAGAAGCGCCACGCCGACCTGCCACATACCAAGCCCCGCAGGAGCAAGCACCGGCACAAGGATTCTCCCGATAACGGCGCCGAAGCTGTCGGCGGGATTCTCCACAAGGCCGCCTGCGCCGAAATTCAGCAGAAGCCAGATGACGATGGAAGCCACAAAGATAGTGGTTCCCGCCTTTGAGAGATAGTCCTTCAGCTTGTTCCACACATAAATGCGGATGGTTCTGGCGTTGGGCCTCTTGTACTCCGGCAGCTCGATCAGCAGGGAATCGTTGGCTTTTCCCTTTTCCAGCCGGTTGATGACCAGCGCCGCAAGTATGGCAATGATCATTCCGATGACATACATGGAAAAGGCTACGGGAGCAGGATGCTCCGGGAAGAACATCTCCGAAAACAGCACATACACGGGAAGCCTTGCCGAACAGGACATGAAGGGCGTCACAAGCATGGTTTTTCTTCTGTCCTGCTCCGTCTCCAGGGCTCTGGTGGCCATGATGGCAGGCACCGTACAGCCAAAGCCCAGGATCATGGGAAGAAATGCCTTTCCCGACAGTCCCACTTTTCCCATGACGGAATCCATCACATACGCCACCCGGGCCATGTAGCCGCTGTCCTCCAGAATGGCCAGAGCCAAAAACAGGATAAAGATATTGGGGATAAAAGTGAGAATCCCTCCCACTCCTGCAAGGATGCCCTCCACGATCAGGGATTTCAGCCATGCTGCAACGCCCAAAGCCTCCAACCCTCTGGCCGCCAGGTCGCAAAGCAGGGAAAGCCCATGCTCAAAAACGCCCTTCAGCTCGTCTCCCACCGTAAAGGTTAGGAAAAACACAAGACACATAATCAGCAGGAAGACAGGAACTCCCAAAACGGGATGGGTCAGCAGCCGGTCGATCCTGTCCGTGCCCGCCGCCTTCTGGTTCTTGTGGAAGAGCGTCTCGTTTACCACCTTCTCAATGTAGGCATATTTGCACTGAATAATTTCCTTTTCATAACTGCGGTCCACTACATTGACCACGGAGACCGGGTGCTCTTTCCTCACCTCCTCGTCGTTCTCCAGAAGCTTGATGGCATGCCAGCGCACGGAGGAATGTGTGGGATAATGGGCCTGCATGATTACCTCCAGCTTCTCTATCTTCTCCTCGATCCTGGGCGGATAGTCCAGAATATATTCCTCCATTCCCTCCTCATAGTGATGGATTACGGCGTGGAGCAGAATATCCAGTCCCGTCCTTCTGGCCGCGGAGACGGGCACCACCGGCACATTGCCCAGCATCTCGGGAAGCCGGTGCATATCGATCTCCATTCCCCGCTCCTTCACGATATCCATCATGTTCAGGGCAAGCACCACCGGCTTCCCCAGCTCCAGAAGCTGCAGCGTCAGATAGAGATTCCGCTCCAGGGAAGAGGCGTCCACCACATTGACGATCACGTCGATGTCATCGTCCATGGCGCATTGCCTGGTCACCTTCTCCTCGATGGTGTAACAGGTGAGGGAATAAATGCCGGGGGTGTCAATTAATGTGATCTCCACATCCTCATAGCTCGTCTCCCCCTCAAAACGTTCCACCGTGACCCCCGGCCAGTTTGCAACCTTCAGACGGGAACCCGTCAGCGCATTAAAAAGAGTGGTCTTTCCACAGTTTGGGTTGCCGATACAGGCAACATTGATATGCTTCTTTTCTTCCGTATGCCGCATTCCGTTCCTTTCTGCCCACAGTCTGCGGGCAATCTCTGATTCATTTTTTCCGGGGGCTGATTTCTATGTTGGATGAAATATGCCTGCCCAACGCCAGTCTTGTGCCTCTGACCTGAACGATCAGCGCCCCCCGCTTTTTTCTGTTCAGCACATTTATCACCGTACCGTCATTCAAACCAAGGGCCTGAAGCCTCCGGGTGATCCCCGGCTCCACATATAGTCCCTCTATGCAGTAGCTCCCGCCCTTTTCCGCCTCATATAATGTCATAGCTGCGCCTCCAGGTGTTTATTGATAATGGTTATCATTTACCAGCTGTATTATAATATAAAAAAGAGAGTCTGTAAAGACTCTCTACCAACTCTTGATAAAAGTATCAATGTAATTGTCAAGGCACTTCTTGATGACCTCGATTGCCTCCTCCCGGTTGCCCTTCTCGTTCACCGCAGTCGTCTTTTTCTCCAGCGCCTTATAGACCGTGAAAAAGTGCTCCATCTCCTCCACCACATGAGGCGGCAGCTCCGAGATATCCCGGTATGTATTATAATAAGGATCGTTAAAGGGAACGGCGATGATTTTTTCGTCCTTTTTCCCGTTATCCAGCATGGAAATCACTCCGATGGGATAGGCTCTGACCAGCGTCATGGGCTGAACCGGCTCGGAACACAGAAGCAGCACATCCAGGGGATCTCCGTCGTCGCCGTAGGTGCGGGGAATAAAGCCGTAATTCGCCGGATAGTGGGTGGACGTATGGAGAATGCGGTCCAGAATCAGAAAACCCGTCTCCTTGTCAAGCTCATATTTGTTTTTACTGCCCTTTGCGATTTCGATCACACAGATAAAGTCCGTGGGCGTCACCCGCTGCGTGCCGATGCTGTGCCAGATGCTTCCGTTGATTACTTTCATTCCACAATAACCTTGCCTTTCTCCTTGCGTTAGAACCTATCATATCACAATCCGTTCAAAAATCAACCCCTGATTTGTCCGTCCCCGCATATGATATATTTATAGGTGGTGAGCTCCCTTGGCCCCATTGGCCCTCTCGCGTGGAGCTTCTGGGTACTGATTCCGATCTCCGCGCCGAAGCCGAACTCAAATCCGTCCGTAAAGCGGGTGGACGCATTCCAGTAAACGCAGGCCGCATCCGTCCCGTTCAGAAACTTTTCCGCCGCCTTTTCATCCTCCGTCACAATGCATTCGGAATGCCTCGTGCCGTATCTGCCGATATGGGCCACGGCCTCCTCCGGGGAATCCACCGTCTTTATGGAAAGGATGTAGTCCAGATACTCCTTGCCATAATCCTCCTGTGTGGCATCCGTGCAGTCCGGCAGAACCTCCTTCACCCGCCGGTCTCCCCGCAGCTCCACCGACTTTGGCGCAAGCGCCTCCGCCAGCTTCGGCAGCAGTCTCTCCCGGATATCGCTGTGCACCAGCAGCGATTCACAGGCATTGCACACTCCCACCCTCTGGGTCTTCGCATTGCAGATAATCTTTACCGCCATATCCACGTCCGCCGCGGCGTCCACATAAATGTGACAGTTTCCCGTTCCCGTCTCAATGACGGGTATGGTGCTGTTTTCCACAACGCTTTGTATCAGTCTTCCACTGCCTCTGGGAATGAGCACATCCACATATTCCTTCAGCTTCATGAAAGCCACCGTCACCTGTCTGTCCGTGTCCGCTATGAGCTGCAGAGCGTCCGGGGAAATGCCCTCCTTCTCCAGTGCGCCGCGAAGTACCTTCACGATTGCCGCATTGGAGTGCAGCGCGTCGCTTCCGCCCTTCAGGATCACCGCATTGCCCGTCTTAAAGCAAAGGCCGAAGGCGTCAGCTGTAACATTGGGTCTGGCCTCATAAATCATGCCCACCACCCCCAGGGGCACCCGCACCTTTCTGATCTGCAGTCCGTTGGGGCGGATCATCTCCTCCATCACCTCCCCGACAGGGTCCGGCAGACCGGCCACCTGGCGCAGCCCCTCCGCCATGTCGCAGATTCTCTCTGCCGTCAGCCGCAGCCTGTCCTGCAAACCAGAATTCATTCCGTTTCGGACGGCGTTTTCCATGTCGGCATTATTTTCCTTCAGTATGGTTTCCGCATTTTGAAGCAATGCGTCGGCGGCAGCCATAAGCCCCCTGGTCCGCTCCTCTGCATGCAATGTCTGAAGCTGCGCTTTGGCCGCAGCAGCCCGTTCTCCCATTTCTCTCAGATCTGTCATTCCGCTCCCATCCTCCTGCCTGAGCAGGCTCTCTTACGAATCCTGCGTCTCATTGTCCTGCCCTGTCAGAAGTCCCCCGGTCTTGCCAGGGCAGGGTCAGACACAAATCACCTGATATGGCCGGATATCTCCCTCCTCCCGGGGAACCTGCTCCACCAGCTGGCACTGAAATCCTGCCCCGATGGTCCGCAGGCACAGCTTTGGCTTGTCCTGCAGATAACGGTCATAAAAACCTTTCCCGTAGCCAAGACGGTTCCGCAGCGCGTCAAAGGCAACCCCCGGCATCAGCATCAGCGTCTCTTCCGCCTCTTCCTCCAGGTAAACATAACACTCTCCGGTATCCGGCGGCTCCGGTATCCCCCGATACCCCGGAATCAACTCCTGCAAAGAAGAAATCCGGAAAAACGCCATCTTCGGCAGCAGGCTCCCCGAATCCCCGGCAGGTTCCAGAACCCTGGGCAGATATACCTGCTTTCCCTGTCTCAGCGCTTCCCGGAGGATCTCGCCGGTGTCGATCTCACTGCCATAGCCGACAAAGGCCAGCAGCTTCTTTGAGGTGTAATACCACTGATGTCCCAGAATCCGCTCCGCCAGCAGCACCGCTCCTCTTTCCCGCTCCCTGGGGCTCAGCCCGCCGCGGCACGCAAGCACCCTGCGCCTGAGTTCTCTCTTCTGCGTTTTGCTGTCCTCTGTCATCTACACCGTTCCCTCCCGGGAGTCCGAAACATCCTTTTCCTCTTTCTTTCCCGGCTTTACCAGCGTTCCGTCCGGCTTTTGGATGGTAATGCTGTCAAGCTGGCTCCGCAGATTTGCCCTGACGCTTGCCGCATATTCCGCCCGCAGGTTCTTCTGCTCCAGTTTTTCCTCCTCCGTCAGTCCCTCCCCCTGAGACTTGTGATAAAGCTGGTTGATCCGTTTTATCTTTTCCTCCATATTCATGGCGCTTTTACTCCTTTACCCCGTTTTTCGCTGCACGGAACCTGTCCTTTAAGTCTTGTGAATCTGTTCCACAAAGTCCGGAAGATCAAAATTCTCATCCTTCCCGGCCACGAAGAGGGTTCCCTCTTCCTCCCCCGCCAGAAGCCGGTGCAGCACTCCGATATCCCTGCTGTTGGCAATCACCATATCCACGCCGGATTTCGTGGCGATCTTTGCCGCCGTCAGCTTTGTGTTCATACCGCCGGTGCCCACATTGCTGCCTGTGGACGCCTTGCCCATATCCATCAGCTCATCGGTCAGCTCATCCACCCGGCTGATAAACCTTGCCTCGGGATTGCGTCTGGGATCATCGGTATACAGACCGTCGATATCCGACAGCAGAATCAGAAGATCCGCCCCCACCAGAGCCGCCACAATGGCCGACAGGGTATCGTTGTCTCCGATTTCGATCTCATAGGTGGCCACCGTGTCATTTTCGTTTACGACGGGAATGGCCCCCAGCTTCAAAAGCTCAAAAAAGGTGTTCTGGGCATTCAGGCGGTTCAGGTTATCCACAATGGTATTCCTGGTCATCAGGATCTGTGCCGCCACCTGATTGTACTCCGCAAACAGCCGCTGGTAAGTCATCATCAGCCTGGCCTGCCCCACTGCGGAGCACGCCTGCTTCACCGCCATGGCCTCCGCCCCGCTGTCCGGACACAGGTCCCCGCAGTTCAGCGCCTTTTTTCCCGCCGCAATGGCGCCGGAGGTCACCAGAATGACCTCCTTCCCCTGGTTTCGGATGTCGCTCAGCTCCCGCACCAGCTTTTCCATACGGATATAATCCATATCCCCGGTCTCCCTGTGTGTCAGGGAAGAAGAACCGATTTTCACCACGATTCTCTTTTTCTTTCCGATTGTTTCTCTGGAACCACTCATCTGTCAGACTCCGCGGCACACCCGGGGCTTCCCCCTTCCCTGCCGCTTCTCCCCGCTTTTACTTTAGCACGCTGATTCAGCACAGTTTCTATTCTACTTGTTTTCGGCGGCTCCGTCAACCGTTATTGTTCCCACGGGGCATATTCTGCCGCAATCACCTCCGCCACCCGCAGGCCGTCCATGGCGGCGGAGGTAATGCCCCCCGCATAGCCTGCGCCCTCTCCACAGGGATACAATCCCCGGACTTCGGACTGAAAGCTTTCGTCCCTGGTTATCCGCACGGGGGATGAGGTTCTGCTCTCCACCCCCAGCAGCACAGTGTCAGGCCGGTCGAAGCCCCGGATCTGCCGTCCGAAGGCCTCCATGCCCTCCACAAACGCCTGACTGCACTCCCGGGGAAGGAGCCCGCTTAAATCCGACCACTGATAAACCCCTTTGCACTGGGGCCGGACTACCTGGCACTCCTCCCCTGCCGGAAGGGTTTCTGCTGTGTCCCTCTCTGTGTCTGCCAGAGAAGCTTTTCCCTCCGAAGCACCGTTCCGTTCCGGCCCTTCTGGTTCCGCTCCCCGTCCCACCAGCCGCCTGAAGTCTCCATACCGCTGAACCGGTATCTTTCCGCCGCCCAACTCGTATGCCCTGCGCTCCAGCATCCGCTGAAATTCGATTCCCGCCAGGGGATGATCCGAACCGAAGTCCTCCGGCGTCACAGACACAATGACCGCGCTGTTGGCATTGACGCCGTCCCGGCCGCTGTAGCTCATTCCGTTGACTGCGGTGCACCCCTCCTCCGAGGAGGCATTCACCACATAACCCCCGGGACACATGCAAAAGGAATACACCCCTCTTCCGTTTCCGGCTTTTGCCGTCACCTTATAGGCGGCGGCCCCCAGTCCTTTGGGGTCTTTCACACCGTACTGACTTTCGTTTATCACGGACTGCGGATGCTCCACCCGAAGCCCCACCGCAAAGGACTTTGGCTCCATGGGAACCCGGCGCTCACATAGCAGGGAAAACGTATCTCTGGCGCTGTGGCCTATGGCTAACACCAACTGCTCACAGGGAATTTTTTCCCCGCCGTTCACCAGGATTCCCGCGATTCTCCCGCCCCGGATTTCCACATCCGTCACCTGGCTTTGAAAGCGCACCTCACCGCCCAGACGGACAATCTCACTGCGCAGATTCCGCACCACATTCCGCAGCACATCCGTGCCGATGTGGGGCTTTGCCTCATAACAGATGCTCTCCTTCGCCCCCATGCGCACAAATGTCTCCAAAACCGCCTTGTTTCTTCCTTCCCTGTCCTTCACGAGCGTATTCAGCTTTCCGTCGGAAAATGTACCTGCGCCCCCTTCCCCAAACTGTACGTTGGAGGATGGATCCAGACGCCCTGTCTCCCAGAAGCGTTCCACATCCCGCTGCCTCTCCTCCACACATCTGCCCCGCTCCAGCAGAAGAGGGCGATATCCGTGCAGGGCAAGATAATAGCCGCAGAACAGTCCCGCCGGTCCCATGCCCACAATGACCGTTGGATGATGCTGCCGTTTTGTTCCCGGCGTCGGGAACCGATAAATTACAGGTTCGCTCCGGCTAACCTGTGCTTCCTTTCCCCGAAATCTGCGCAGAATCTGTTCCTCATCCGCCACGGTCACATCCAGGCAATAGCTGTAAAAAAGCTCCGGCTTCCTTCTGGCGTCAACCGACTGACGCAGAATCTTCATCTCCAGGATTTCACCGGCGGGAATCCGCAGAAGCTCCGCCGCCTTTTTCAGCAGCTGCGCCCTGCTGTGATCTGTTCTGATTTTTACCTGATTCAAACGGAGCATTGCTTTTTTCCCTTCTTTTTTATCCATGCACTTGGATAATTTTATCAATCAATCCAAACTTCAACGCCTCGTCGGCGGACAGGTAATGGTCGCGATCCGTGGCCTCCAGGATCTCTTCCTCTGTCTTTCCGGTGTTCTCGGCCAGAATCCTGTTCAGCCGCTCTCGGCTTTTCAGGATATGATCGGATACAATTTTAATATCCGTGGCCTGGCCCTGAATACCGTTCCCGTGGATGGCGGGCTGATGGATCATGATCTCCGCGTTGGGAAGCGCCATTCTCTTACCCCTTGCCCCGCCGGCCAGCAGAAAAGCGCCGAAGCTGGCGGCAAGTCCGATACAGATGGTAGCCACGTCACATCTGATATACCGCATGGTATCGTAGATCGCCAGCCCTGCCGATATGGAACCTCCGGGACTGTTGATATAAAGCTGGATATCCCTGTCCGGATCCTCCGCCTCCAGAAAGAGCAGCTGGGCAATCACCGAGCCTGCGGAAGCATCGCTGACCTCCTCCCCCAGAAACACAATCCGGTCCGAGAGAAGCCTGGAATAAATATCGTAGCTTCTTTCTCCCCGCTCTGTCTGCTGGATCACATAAGGTAGAAAACTCATGCGGCAAGCCCTCCTCTGCAAAGAAACGCGCCTGCTCTATTCCCCCGCAGGAGCATGGAAATCCTGTTCTGTCCCGGAACAAAGCTTCTTCTGTATTCTCTTGGCGTACAGCCATATACGCAGCGAAATGCTCTGGCAAAGGCCTGCTGTGAGCCATACCCCGTCTCCAGCGCGATCTCCACCACCGGCCGCTTCGTCTCCGCAAGCTTCCGGGCCGCCTCCTCCAGACGTCTGCCCTGTACATACCTGTAGATGGTAGTACCCGTATTCTCCTTGAAAACCCGTTCCATATAAAATTTGGAATAATTCAGTTCTTCGGACATTTCCTCCAGGGTGAAATCTTTATCCAGGTTGCCCTCAACCCAGGAACAGATCCTTCCCGTCACTGATGCACCGCTCATAAAAAACGCTCCCTTCTGTTTTTTCCGTCAGGCAATTGCGAAACACCCGTTTCCGCAAACCGAATTACACAATGACACTTGCCTTTTTAAGCATACCACCCCGCGGCCTGACCTGTCTTAACAGAAATTGCCCTTTTTATGCACTTAAATTGTCTCCCGGCACGCCGAAACCCCTGCCAGATATCCGCTGCACCACGCCCATTGCAGGTTATAGCCGCCGCACCTTCCGTCCACATCCAGAAGCTCGCCCGCAAAGAACACCCCGGGAACCTTCCGGGACTCCAGCTGCTCTGTCAGCTCGTCAAACGGTACTCCACCGGCGCACACCTGGGCATTGTCAAAGGAATTGGGCTCCTTTACCCGAACCCGAAACTCCCGGCACAGCTCATACACCCGAAGCAGCTTTCCCACATCTGCCCCGGCCGCCGGCTCGGAGGATTTCAGCCCCGCCAGCCTGATAAAAAGCGTCATCAGCTTCTTATTCAGCACACCGGTAAAATACTCCTCCACGGTGACGTCCTGCTGCACGTTTTCCCTGGCACGGAGCATTTTTTCCGCAAATCCTTCTTTCTCACTGTCCGGCAGAAAATCAATCCAAACCTCCGCCTCTTTGCCTTCCCGCAATATGTAAGCCGCCGTTCTGCTCATCTGGAACACGGGGATGCCGGAAATTCCGTAATCCGTCAGCTGCAGCTCGCCTCTTTCCGCCGCCAGTCTTTTTCCGCCGCAAAACAGCACAAGCTCCGCCTCCGCCCGAACCCCCGCCACGGACTTATACCAGTCCTCCCGGCACCTTAACTGCACCAGGGCCGGAACCACCGGAACCAGTCTGTGCCCCAGCTGCCTGGCCAGCCGGTATCCGCTTCCGTCCGACCCGGTCTTCGGCGCGGCTTTTCCTCCGCAGGCCAGAATCACTCTGTCAAAGATCAGCTTCTCATCGCCGCTTTTCAGGCAGATTCCCCGTTTTCCCGGCTCTATCCCGTCGATCCGGCATCCCGTCCTGACGCAGATCCTCTCCTCCCTGCCGATCTCAAAGCGAAGCACATCCAGCACTGCGGAGGCCTGCTCGCACACCGGATACAGATATCCGCCCTTCTGCTTTACAAGAAGCCCCAGCTCCTCAAAAAACTCAATGATATCATTGGTGTCAAACTGCTCCAGATACCCTGCCAGAAGTTCCGGGCTGGAGGTGTAATATTGATCCGGCCCAAACTCCAGATTCCCCAGGTTGCATTTCCCGTTCCCGGTGGAAAGCAGCTTTTTCCCCAGCCTGTCGTTTCCCTCCAGAAGCGTCACTCCGGCGCCCTGCCTTGCCGCCAGGATGGCCGCCGTCATTCCAGCGGCCCCGCCTCCAACGATGCCGATTGTCCTCTTCATTCCCCGTTTCCTCCCGTCCTTACATCTGCGCGGCAATGCCCTTGTCCGACGGGAATAGCAGTTACCCTCTTCCCGTCCTCAGCTGGAATATGCCTCCAGAAAAGCATACAGCTTTTCCTCATTCTCAATCCAGAGCATGTGGATGATATCCTGCTGAATATCATCCGGCAGCTCATCCAGCATAATCTGTGTGTCATCGATATAGATGGTCTCCTTATCCTCCAGCAAAACCACCACCTCATTGTCATAGACAGCCAGATAAAAACTGCTGCTCGGTTTGACATACCGGTAATTCATCTGCACCACCACGCGCTCTCTGGAAAAAGAAAGCACCTCAAGACTCTCAAATCCCCGGGACATCTCCGCCAGCGGCGGCGACGCCTCGTAGAGCTTCATGGCCTCCACAAACTGCTCTCTGTTCATCCCCACATATTTGTCCGGAAGCTTCCAGGTCGTCTCAACGGTGGTCTGTCCCTCAATATCCCGCTCCTCCAGCACATACTCCGTCTCCACGCTCAGCGTCTCCCGGGAAACCGCAGCCGGAAGCGATTCCGTCTCCGCCCCGGAAGACGGCTCCACCGACGAAGCTCCCTCCGCTAAAATCTCATCGGCCCGGGATTCCTGTCTGTTGTCCCCGTTCTGAGCCGATGCGGTATTCTCATCTTCCGGCACATAATAAAGCCGTTCATACTGTTCTCCCGGATAAAAAAAATGTGAGGTCCGCACCCCGGCATAGAACCCCAGACACAGCAAAAATACCGGGTAGATAAAAAACAAGCCGATACCTTTTACAAATTTCACAGCGATAACCATCCTTTTGCATTCAGTATCGGCTTATTTTTTCTTTTTATACCTTCAGGGCGCATTCTGGTCCAAACTTCTTAAAATACCCTCAGCAGCTGTCCGACTGCATTGATCAGCCTCCCTCCGGGAATCGCCTCCAGCTCCTGCTCCCGGAAATTCCGCAGCAGCAAAAGTCCCGCCCAATAGAGAGCCGCCGTAATCACAAAGCAAACCAACAGCGTGACAAAGCCGCTCATATGCGGCGAGAGCACCTTTGCCAGAAGCATACCCAAAAAGCCTGACACACAGGCGGCAGCCGCGGGAACCACCAGAATCTGCAGCCAGTCAGCCCGCACCCGCAGCTGTCTGTAGGCAAGCATTCCAAGAACAATACACAGCACTCCGCCGCCCATGACACCCGCATAGACCAGGGAAAGAATGCCGGCCTTCCCCACCTTCAGAAGCACTGCCGCCGCGAGAAGAAAGATAACATCCGCAAACGAAACAGCCCCCAAAACAAGAATTTTCTTCCCCGCCAGCATAAGCGTCCTGCCGAAATACCAGGACAGAACCACAGGCACTATCAAGAAAGAACCGCCCCGAAACATCTTTGCCGCCAGTTCCTCCTGCCCGGGACAGAACACCTCCGCCGCCTGCTTTGCCATGGCCGTCAGAAACGCCGCTGCAAACGCAGTGTGAGCAATGCTGATGTGAACACCGCTCTGAAACACCGTCCTTGCAAACCGATGCTCCTCCCTGCGCAGAAACGCCATGGTTCTCCCGCAGACCGGAATCGTGGTCATCGTCACAAGCAGGGCGCAAATGCCGCAGACCATCCCATAGCCCGCCAGGTAAACACCGTACAGGAAAGCCGCGTCCTCATCGCCGGCCGATCCCTGAAAAAGGATCAACCCCACCGGCAGAAAAAACAGAACCAACAGCCGGATCCCCATGGGGATGCCTCTGTTGACACACAATGTCCTGACACTGTCCGCAAAGGAAGCCGTGATCCGCATCCCGTCCGGAAGCCCCTTATTCACCGTTCTCCGCCTGCTTCCTCTGTAGATCAGCAGCAGAAAAACCACCACAAGAACCTCCGCCAGCGTCACCCCGACGGCAACGCCCACGCCTCCGTACATGGACGCAAAATTCTCCTGTACCAGAAGATGACTGACTTTATTGCCATAGCCGCCCAACAGCTTACAGAACAACATGCCAAAAACCAGAATCAACAGCTGCCGCAGAATACCTGCCGCGGCGGCGGGAAGCTCCGCTCCCTCCCCCTTGCAGAATCCCACAAGCACCTCCGACACGGAACGCAGAAACACCACGGGCCCGATAATCAGAAGAATGAAGGAGCTGTACTGCACCCGGAACAGCTTTTCCGCAATGTCCCCTGCGGCCGCCATGACGGCCAGGGTTCCCACTGCCCCCAGGACAAGCTGAAACACTGTCACATTTCTGCGCATCAGATCTGCGTTTCTGTACTGACCCTTGGAATTTCTGATTCGCAGCATCCTTCCCAGCCCGTCGGAAACACCCCCGCTTACCAACGTGTGGAAAAAACCAAAAACCTCCAGCGCAACGGCCACATAAGCCACTCCATTGTATCCTGTCAGACGGGCGGTCACTGCCAGCGTGACCAATGCAATGATCTCCGCAACCGCCTGTGCCTGCCTTCTTTTTATCTCCGCCTGATTCATCCGTATACCCCTAGTCTCTCGTAATTCCAAGCCCTGCAAGTATTTCTTCCTGTTTTTGCTCCATCCGTTTTGCCCCGGCTTCCTCCTCGTGGTCATATCCGCACAGATGCAGCATGCTGTGAGCCACCAGAAACGCAAATTCCCGCCGCAGACTGTGCCCGTATTGTTCCGCCTGCTCCCTTACCTTATCCACGGAGATCATAATGTCTCCCAGAAACAGTTCCCCCGTATCCGGGTCAAAATAATCCGCCTCCCGGTTTTCCACGGTTCCAAAGTCCCCCTCCTTCTCAAAATCCACATTGGGAAAGGAAAGTACGTCCGTGGCCCGGTCGATTCCCCGGCTCTCCAGATTCACCCTGTGTATCTCTTCATTGTCCGTGAGCACCAGGTTCACCTCTACATCGTAGGGACACTCCTCCTTTGCAAGCACCGCTTCACAGACAAGCCTGGCCGTGTCCTCCGCGTCAAAGGGAAACTCCTCTCCGACCTCGTTTTCAACATAAAAGTTCATAATAGAGCTTTTCCTCCTTAAATATCCTGTGCATGGCGCAAAGCTCTCTCACCGTGATATTACATTTTTCAAAGCTTCCGTCGTCTCTCATCTTACGGAACACGGTATCGATCACCTTGTCGTAATCAATCTGGTGCTGCTCTCCCTTTTCCCGCATATAAGTCATGGAGCTCACCACCTTTTCCGAACAGACCAGAACCGCCGTCTCCTTCTTCCTCATTCCCTGTTTTCTGTCCCGGTAGTCGAAAAGGATTTCCCGCACGGGCGGAGGAAACCGCTTCTCCTTCATCACTGCCTCCATTCTGTCTCCCAGGCGGTGATAGTATCCGGCACACTTTAAGGCATCGGCATTCATCCCCAGCTGCCCGCCGATGCTCTCGCAGAAATGGGCGGTATGAATACAGTGCATGTACTCTTTTCTGTCCCGCTCCCGAAGCTCGGTCAGAACCGTATTTTCCGTATCGTTAATTTCCAGCCAGATCTCCCTGTAGCGATAAACCACCCTGGAAAAAAAGAGCTTCAGACATCCCAGCAGCAGAACGCTGCTGACGATCATGTTGGCGACGGGAATCACAAACATCTCAAAATCAGGCCTTGCGTTTGCCACAAGCACCAGATTTGCCGTCTCACAGACCAGCAGGCACAGGATGGAAAGAAAAACAGGAATTCCAATCTTCTTCTCGCTCTCCAGATGGCGGAACAGCGTCACCGCAAACACTCCGCTGACAAAATACAGAATGAGCCCGTCCGCCGCCGCACCGCTTAACATGACAGAAATCAGCAGCAGGGAGGTAGCCGTCATGATTCCCGTCCCCATGTTGCTGAAGAGAGCCAGCATCACATAGACCAGCAGAAACGGCCAGCCGCCTGTGGGCAGAAAGCCGCAGACAAAGGCTATGGCCAGTCCCACTGCCGTACAGAACAGAAAACGGCAGACATGCTCCCCGTTGTCGTAGTCAAACCCGTCATGTACATACTCCCGGCGCGCCTGCAGTCCGGCAGCCGCCAGCATGAACACCGTCATGACACAATTTCCCAACAGCCTGTCCTGCGCCAGATTCCTGATGCCGCCCAAAAACCACATCCCTGCCGCTCCGGCCCCGATCAATATTATTTCCAGCAGGAAAAATTTCCAGCCGATCTTCTTATTATCTTCTTCCATGCTTTTCTCTGCTTCTGTTCTTCTCCCTGGCCTCAAAGTCGTCATATGCCTTCACGATCTTCTGTACAAGAGGATGCCGCACCACATCCTTGCTGGTCAGCGTACAGAACGCGATATCGTCTATTTTTGCCAGCACCCTGGCCGCCACATCCAGGCCCGATTTGCTGCCAGGAGCCAGATCCTTCTGGGAGGCGTCCCCGGTGACAATCACCTTGGAGCCGAAGCCGATTCTGGTCAAAAACATCTTCATCTGTGCCGGCGTGGTATTCTGCGCTTCATCCAGAATAATATAGGCGTTATCCAGGGTTCGTCCTCTCATATACGCCAAGGGGGCAACCTCGATCAACCCCTTCTCCATGTTCTTGGAAAAGCTCTCCGCCCCCATGATCTGATAGAGCGCGTCATAGAGCGGCCGCAGGTAGGGATCCACCTTACTCTGCAGGTCTCCGGGCAGAAAGCCCAGCTTCTCCCCCGCCTCTATGGCAGGCCTGGTCAGAATAATCCTGCTCACCTCGTCGTTTTTAAACGCCGTGATGGCCATTGCCATGGCCAGATAGGTCTTTCCGGTACCCGCAGGCCCCAGCCCGAACACGATCATATTCTTCCGGATGGCGTCCACATAGGCTTTCTGACCCAATGTCTTAGGCCTGATCTGCTTGCCGTTTACCGTGTGACAGATACAGTCCGTATCAATTTCCGTTATCACCTTTTCTTTTTCTTCCATACCCATTGTTATCGCGTAGTCCACGCTTTGCTCCTCTATTTCGTTTCCTCTTCCCGAGATGATGGAAAGCTGCTCCAGCACAGAAGCCGCTCTCCTGGCCATATTCTCGGCTCCCGAGATCGTGACTCCGCCGTTCCTGTCAACGATGGTAACGCCGAAGTCACGCTCCAGTTTTTTCACATAAGCATCCTGCATGCCGAAGATCTTCTGCATATGCTCCGCCGGCAGATCAAGCCGGACCGTAAACTCTTCTTTCATTTTAATGTCTCTCCACCTGATTCCTTCTGTGTCGCGGCACTTTCCCCCACGTTCTCCCGGACAACAAATTGTCCTGAAATAACCCATGCACTGGCGTTTGTATTTATTCTAACATCTTTTTCAATGATTTGTATACCTTTTTCCTCCAAACCTGCAAGAAATACCATTAATTTTTCCTTAAGCTTCTCCTCTGCCTCCTCCTGGGTGTAAGTGTGCTCCACGTTCTGATACTCCCGGTATGTATAGGAACCTGTATAAACAGGCACGGAAAGCTTCTCCAGAATCAGCGGCCTGCTCTCGCGTATGACGCTGTCGTAGACAAGAAACGGACGCTCCTGCGGCATTTTCCACTCCCGGTCACCAAATCTCACATAGTATCTGCTCTTTTCCCTGCCGGTATACTCCTTCCGGACATAGTCAAAAGGCAGCTCGTCGGTAAATTCCATGGTGTGCTCCAGAACAATATCCGCGTCGGCATCCACATACAGATATTCCTTCACCGTGGCATCTTCATTGTAGATGGGAACCTTCCCCTCCACCAGCACGCTTCCCGCCTCCACCGTGTCGCCTGCCGCCACCTTGGGCACGCCGCTGCGCACAATGATGGATACCACTGTTCCCGCATACTGGGAGAGCAGATCCTGACCGGCTTCCCCGGGCTCTTCCTGAGACAGGATGGGGGCGTCGTTTTCCTTGACGGCGATCATCAGCCTGGTTCCCTCCAGCTTCGCTGAAGTCCAGGTGATCTCGGGAAATCTTCTCCGGATCTCCTTCTCCAGCTCTTCAATGTCTAAATCATCCTTTCGCATGCCAACCGTCACCTGATTTTCCTTCAGGAACGTCACAAGCATGTCATCCGTGATCCGCAAGTTTCCCGACAGCTCTATGTCCCACACAAACAGAGAGGACCAGATCCAGAAGGCCACCACAAACACCAGGCCCCCCAGGAAAACCTTCCTTTTCAACAGCTTGGGCAGAAAAAAAGGCAGCCCATATCGTTCCAATACGACCACCCTTGTTCCCGTCTTCCTGGCGATGGGACGCAGCGCCCAAAAGCCACTCAGGTTGATATTCATATAGTACACATCTCCCTCTCTGACAATGTTCGAGAGAAGGATCCCTCTGTTGCTGCAAAGGTTCATAAAACGCTCCGGCGAAAATCCACTGACCCGGATGCGCAGATATCCCCTGATATATTTCAATAGCTTAATCATGGTTCTGCTCTTTCCACCTTCCTTCCATACCTCCGGTCAAACGCCGGCCGTTACAGATATCTGACACAGGCTATGCAGCCGCTGATCTTCATATCCTCATTGGTATAATAGTCAATGGAAAGTCTGGTTCCCTCAAAGCACACCCTGCAGGTCTTTCCCTGCAGCAGGATGAGATTACAGGTATATTCCAGAATACCTCTGTAATTTTCTATCCAGGCCTCGCTGTTTCCCGTCATCGTGACCTTGATTGCGCCCATACAGATATCCTTGGGCAGCTTCAGGGATTCCACCAGTGATTCTTTTTTCTGACTGCGGCTCATAATCTTCTTCATGTTCCCATTATATTACCGCAGTCCCCAAACTATGAATCCGTATTTTGTCCCGAACTCCTTCAGGCGATCACAGCCCTGATAAATGGCAGCTTCTCCGGCGCTTTATCCGAAATCGTACAGGCGGACAGAAATCTCTTTTCCGCTTCCTGTGCCTTTGCACTGTCGTTTGCATGGATGACGGCCAGCGGTTCTCCCGCCCTGACCGGATCGCCTGTCTTCTTGCACAGCACAAGCCCCACCGCCAGATCGATCCCGCTTTCCTTGGTCTCCCGGCCTCCGCCCAGAATCAGGGAACAAATCCCCACCTCATCGCAGACAATCCGGCTCACATATCCTGACGCCGGAGCAGGCACTTCCTTCCTGACAGATGCCGCCGGCAAAAGCTCCGGATGGTATACACAGTTTCTGTCCCCGCCCTGGGCCTCCACAAATTCAGCCAGCTTTTCCAGCGCACTTCCGTCCGAAATAACCTGCTGCAGCATTGTCCTGGCCTCCCGCTCCGAGGCGGCCCGCTTCCCGGCAAGAAGCATCTGGCTTCCCAGGGTCATACAAAGCTCCACGAAATCCTCCGGCCCCTGCCCCTTCAGGGTTTCAATGGCCTCTCTCACCTCCAGGGCATTTCCCACCGCAAAGCCCAGCGGCTGATCCATGTCGGAAATCACCGCAACCGTGGTTTTACCGGCGCTCTTTCCGATGCCCACCATCTCCTCCGCCAGCGCCCTGGCATCCTCCTCCCGCTTCATAAACGCGCCGCTTCCCGTCTTGACATCCAACACAATGGCGTCCGCCCCCGCAGCCAGCTTTTTGCTCATAATGGAGCTGGCGATCAGGGACATGTTATCCACCGTTGCAGTCACATCCCGGAGGGCATACAGCTTTTTATCCGCCGGAGCCAGATCCGCAGTCTGCCCCATGATGGCAATGCCAATCCTGTTCACATTATCCCTGAACCGTTCCGGGCTCAGCGCCGTGATAAAACCGGGAAAGCTCTCCAGCTTGTCAATGGTTCCACCCGTGTGCCCCAGCCCTCTCCCGCTCATCTTTGCCACCGGAATCCCGCAGGCCGCAACCATGGGTGCCAGCGCCAGAGAGGTCTTGTCGCCCACGCCGCCGGTGCTGTGCTTGTCTACCTTGATTCCCCGGATGCCGGACAGGTCCAGTCTGTCTCCGCTGTCCGCCATGGCCATGGTCAGCTCGCAGGTCTCCAGGTGGGTCATCCCCCGAAAATAAACCGCCATCATCAGCGCGGAAACCTGATAATCCGGAATGCTTCCGCAGGTATAGCCCTCCACGAAAAAGCGGAGCTCTTCCCTGGAAAGCTCTCCGCCGTTTCTCTTTTTCATAATGACATCATACATTCTCAAGATTTCTGTCCCTCCAAAGAAACCACCCTGTTTTTCCCATGCCGTTTTCCGTGGTACAGATTGTTGTCCGCATGGATGATCGTCGCCTCCACCGTGTCCCCTGACTTATGCATGGCCACGCCGATGGTCACTGTCACAGAGCAGTACATGAATTGATTTCGGACGCGAAACCCATAGCTGCCGATGTCACAGCGGATCTTCTCCGCAATCTGGCAGGCGTTCTCCAGCCCGCCGTTGATCAGGATCAGAATTTCCTCTCCTCCCCAACGGCACACATAGCCGTGTCTGCCCACCCGCTGCTCCATGATCGCAGCAATTTTCTTCAGCACACAGTCTCCGAAATCATGGCCATAAGTATCGTTTACCTTCTTGAAATCATCTATGTCGCACATGGCAAGACAGAAGGGCTCCTTCTCCTCCGCCTCTCTGGCCTGCTCCAGAAACAGCTGCATACTTCTGCGATTGTACAGTCCCGTCAAAGGGTCGATGCTGGCCAGCTTATCCAGAACAGCATTCTGGCTCTGCAGTCTGTCGGCTGCGGATTGTATCTCCACCACAAAGATTGCAGTCACCATAAACAGAAAACCAAAATTACAGACTGCGTTAAAACAATAAACGCCTACCTCCACAGCCCTCGGAACCTCCAGCGCACAGAGCGGCTCAAGGTGTGCGGAGAGCACCCTGCACCCGATAAAGACTGCACAGGCCCCCAGTCCCATCCAGGTGGCAATCACATATCTGCGCTTTCTGTCCAAAAAGGCGTAACACATATAGTAACCGAAGGGAACCAGCGCAATGATGTATTGAGGAAATCCAAACTGCCATCCGATACAGATTGTCACCACAAAGGAATGTATAATAATCTCAAGGTAGGTGGCACAGAAAACATAGATCACCATACCCCTTTTTCTGATGGAGATCAGGCAGCTTACATAAACCGCAACACTGCACACGTTCAAAAGGGCAAGAGGCAGTATGCGAAGCACTCCAAACAAAATAATCAAAAGGCTGTGAACCAGCGCGAGCGCGCCGACAATCAGATTATATTTCAGTTTTTCCGGCGCTGCAATACGAAATGACGCACGCCTCATCCAGTCTGTCAGTTTCATCATATCATGTCTCTCTCATCGGTCAAACGACACACATAAACGTAAAATATATTCTTTATTATATACCATTCATCAATTCCTTACAAGCCGTAATTTTTTTCTGAAGCCTCTACACTTGAAGTTGATACTCGATACACTTCCTGACTGCCAAATCATGTCCTTGTTGTGCGGCAGCCTTAAACCAGCTTTTTGCCTTTTCCGGATTTTTCTCAACGCCGACTCCCTCTTCATAGAAAAACCCCAGATTATATTGACCGTCTCTATCCCCATGTTGCGCAGCTCTCTGAGTCCAATAGAAAGCCCTTTCAAAATCTTTTTTGCATCCAATCCCCTCCAGATAAAAATAACCGATCTGGCATTCCGCCAATGGATATCCCTGCTCTGCAAGCACCATGTGTCCGGCAAAGCACTTGTCATACTGTTTACTTTCCCAATATTTCTCAATCAGTTCATTACATCTGTCAAACTCCGGACACGGTTTATAATAGCTTTCCGTCATAACTTTCCACCTCTGACCTCACATTTTTATGATTGATTATAACTGCTTTTACCCTGTCTTACAAGTCCACAAGCTGACAATTTGTCTTGCTTTTCCCGCCGAAATCCGTTTTAATAAAAGAAGAAAAGCAGACAGGACAACAAACAGATTGCGAGGAACAAAAGACATGACCAAAAAACAAAGAGCTTTGAAAATCATAGAAAAGCTGAAGGAGGAATATCCCCAGTCGGCCTGCTCCCTGGATTACGATCAGGCCTGGAAGCTGCTTGTCAGCGTGCGTCTTGCGGCACAGTGCACCGACGCCAGGGTGAACGTTGTGGTGGAAAAGCTGTACGAGAAGTTTCCGGACGTAAACGCCCTGGCGGAGGCACCGGTGGCGGAAATCGAGAAGCTGGTACATCCCTGTGGGCTTGGCAACAGCAAGGCCAGGGATATCAGCGCCTGCATGAAGCTGCTGCGGGATCAGTACGGCGGAAAGGTTCCGGAGGACTTTGACGAACTGCTGAAGCTGCCGGGGGTGGGAAGGAAAAGTGCAAATCTGATCATGGGCGATGTGTTCGGCAAGCCGGCCATCGTCACGGACACCCATTGTATCCGGCTGGTGAACCGGATGGGTCTGGTGGACGGCATAAAGGAGCCCGGGAAGGTGGAAAAGGAGCTCTGGAAGATCATCCCTCCTGATGAGGGAAACGATTTCTGTCATCGGTTGGTAGAACACGGAAGAGCGGTCTGCACCGCAAGGACAAAGCCTTACTGTGACCGCTGCTGTCTTCAGGCGCTGTGTAAAAAGACGGGAGTTTAACGGTCTCCCGCCGCTGCATCAGAACCTTTTCCGGGGAACGGAGTACTATATTACAGAACAGATTTTATTTCGGGGGAGTTCCCATGGAAATTTATGTGGTGAAACCGGGTGACACCATTGACAGTATTGCAGCCGCGCTGGGAGTCAGTGCAGAGCGGCTGATTTATGACAATCAGCTGATCTATCCATATGAGCTTGCCGTCGGGCAGGCTCTTTTGGTGGACAGGGGAATACGCAATGCCGAACGAAGCATTTCGGTCAGCGGCTATGCCTATCCGTTCATCAGTTCCTGGGTTCTGGAACAGACCCTGCCGTACCTCTCCGAGCTGCCCATTTTTTCTTATGGTTTTACCACAGAGGGAGAACTGCTTCCGCCCCCGTACGGTGACGATACCTGGATGATTGAGAGGGCTCAGCGCTTTGGCACAAAACCCATTCTTACCCTGACGCCCTTCGGGGCAGACGGTGCGTTTAACAACAGACTGATCAACTCTGTGGTAAACAATACCGCCTACCTGGATAATCTGATTCAGAATCTTCTTGATACCATGGCTGAGAAGGGATATGAAGGGGTTGATATTGATTTTGAATACATTCTCGCCTCTGACCGGGATGCTTTCACGGCATTTGTCCGGCAGGTGGCGGAGACCATGCGTGCCAACGGCTATCACACCTCCGTTGCGCTGGCTCCCAAAACCTCATCGGATCAGGTCGGGCTGCTCTACGAGGGAAAGGATTACCGCGCTCTTGGTGAGGCGGCTGACCATGTGCTGCTCATGACCTATGAATGGGGCTATACCTACGGCCCTCCCATGGCAGTGGCCCCCTTAAATCAGGTGCGGCGGGTGGTGGAATATGCGCTGACACAGATCCCGGCGGAAAAAATCGACCTGGGAATCCCGAATTACGGGTATGACTGGCCGCTGCCCTTTGAACGTGGAGTGACAAAGGCAGCCACCATCAACAACGTTCAGGCAGTGCGCATTGCCGTGGAGCATGGTGCGGAAATCCAGTTTGACATGGTGGCGGAAAGTCCTTTTTTTACCTATGTGGAGGACGGAACGAAACATGAGGTCTGGTTTGAGGATGTGAGAAGTCTCCAGGGCAAATTCCGGCTCATAGAGGAGTACGGCCTCCGGGGCTGCGGCTACTGGCAGATCATGCAGTGGTTCCGGGCGAACTGGCTGCTGCTGGCAAATCAGTTTTATATTGTCTGAAAAGCAGGCCAAATTGTCAGAAACCTTCTCGACATAACCGGGAATCCGAGCTATAATAAAGCTACTGGACTTACAAAAAGCAATGCGGAAACGGAGGCAAAAAATGGATAAGCTTTTATTGAAAGCGTGCCAGAACGGCCAGAAGGGCGTCGTGATGGCATTTCTCAAAAAGGACAACATCAATGTCAACGCGGTGGATGAAAACGGATTATCTCCTCTTCATTACGCCTGCCAAAAAGGCTATCGCGATATCGTGAAGCTGCTCATTGCCAGCGGCGCGGACGTGACCCTGATCTCCAACGTCAGCATCACCCCGCTGCACACGGCGGTACTTTCCGGAAACAAGGAGATCATTCAGCTGCTGACGGAAGCCGGCGCTGATCTCAACGCCACCGACAAGCGCGGAAAGACACCTCTGATCTACGCCGTCGAAGCCAAAAAGGCCGAAGCAGCCAGATATCTGATGGAACTTGGCGCAGACAGTACCGTGATGGATAACGAAAATCATACCGCTCTTGACTATGCAAACGCCCTGGGACTGGTACAGCTGGTGGAAGGACTTTCAAAAGAAGGCTCCGGAAACGCCGACGCCTTCGGCAACACGCCCCTGCACCAGGCCTGCCACAACGGACAGGGCGAAGTCATAAAGGCCATGCTGGCAAAGGGCGACATAGATATCAATGCCAGAAACGACGCAAAAGAAACCCCTCTCTTTCTCGCCGTGACAAAAGACAATCTGCTCATCGCTGATCTGCTGCTGGAAGCCGGCGCAGATACCAATATCAGCGGAGAATACGGAAATTTTCCTCTGCATGCCGCAGCAGAAAACCAAAACGAGCGCATCGTAAAAAACCTTCTGGCTCACGGCGCACGAATCGACGAGCGCAACGAGGACGGAGAAACTGCTCTGATCATCGCCGCCCAGCGGGGAAACAACTATATCGTGGGAACGCTGCTGGATGCCGGCGCAAACGTCACCTACGCAGATGTGGCAGAGCACACGGCGCTGTATTACGCAACCGAGGGCGGCTACAATGACATCGTTGAGAAATTACTGATCGCCGGAGCGGAAAATTAACCGTTTTCGCAGAGACAGAATAATCAGAAAGGGATCAGAAAGGAATCATAATTCAATGGAAATCAAAGAAATGAAAGATAAACTGGTAAAATCCGCGCAGAGCAACCGCAGTCAGTATGTTCCCTGGTGGGAGGGCGACTTTGATAATTTTACCTATAAATACGAGGTCTTTTCCGCGGAAGAGATACATAATATGGAGGAATGCGCTGCCGGCTGCCAAAAGGACGATCTGGAGGAAGCCGTCGGAAGCTTTGGTTTTACACTCTTCCATCTTCTCGTCTGGCATAATCTGTATCAGGCGGTGGAAAAAATACTGACGGAAGGCCGCTGCGACGTTGATCTTACCGACAGCAGGCAAAAAGGCATCACACCGCTTCTGCTGTCATGTTTCTGCGGCAATCTGGCCATGGCTCAGCTTCTTGTGGCGCACGGCGCCGACACCTCCCGATGCGATGCCCAGGGCAACAACGGTTACCATTACCTGGCAGGCGCACGCATAGAGGGACTTACCCTGCCCTTCCACTGTCAGGAAAATACCACCGGACAGAGGCCGGAGATCGCAAAACTCCTGACCGCCGATATAAACGGAAAAAACGCGGACGGCTTTCCTGCGCTTGTACTTTTGCTGGAGAGACAAAATGCCGACTACTCCTGCGCCCTCATCGACATCTTTCTGGAAAAGGGAGCGGAAACCGACTACACGGACGAAATGGGAAACACCCTTCTTCTGCAGGCCATCGAGCACTACCACATGACGGCTGCGCTGCGGCTGATGAAATGCGGAAATATGATCCATCAGGAAAACTGAAAAAGGTGGAAAATTTAGAAATGTCCACTGTAGGACGTGGAAT
>ERZ779624.182-NODE-182-length-23928-cov-10.321409_pt1 | contig 23928 bp, 20 predicted proteins | sample MGYA00514190_ERZ779624 | MGnify/ENA primary metagenome ERZ779624 (study PRJEB29562, sample SAMEA4376706) | mouse gut metagenome | isolation source: Cecum | study: EMG produced TPA metagenomics assembly of the A DSS colitis mouse model was used to assess the... | reverse complement strand
GAACATGTCCGGAATCAAGTTTCCCATTGGCCCCGGCGTGGGCAAGATCAAATACCGGACGGATGCCAGGGAGGAATATATCAATCATTCCATTCGCTCCGTGCCTGTAAATCTGGACGGGATGAAGATTGTTGTGGATTGTGCGGAAGGGGCGTCCTTTTACACCTCCGTGGAGGCACTGAAGGAGCTGGGAGGCAACATAGTTGCCATTCACAACAATCCGGACGGAACCAATATCAATTCCAACTGCGGTTCCACGCATATGGAGGAGCTGCAGGCCAGGGTGGTGTATGAGAAGGCTCAGATCGGTCTTGCCTTTGACGGGGATGCGGACAGACTTCTGGCTGTGGATGAGAACGGAAGAGTGGTGGACGGCGACCAGATCATGGCCATTGTGGGAAACCATATGAAGAACCGGGGAAAGCTGAAAAAAGATACTATTGTGGTCACGATCATGAGCAACCTTGGCTTTTTTCTCATGGGAGAAAAGAACGGACTTACCATTGAACAGACAAAGGTTGGAGACCGCTATGTGCTGGAGCGTATGAAGGAAATCGGAGCCAGCCTGGGCGGGGAACAGTCGGGACATATTATTTTTCTGGATGAAAATACCACGGGGGACGGACTGCTCAGTGCGCTGCACCTGCTGCAGGTGATGGTGGAGACAGGAAAGAGTCTCTCTGAGCTTGCGGGAGTCATGGAGGTACTTCCCCAGGCTCTTGTGAATGCTAAGGCGGCCAATCATAAGAAGGATAAGTATTTGGAATACCCGGAGATTGCGGAAGCAATCAGCGCCCTGGAAAAGAGATTTGCAGGGGAAGGCAGAGTGCTTATCAGGCCCTCCGGAACAGAGCCTCTGGTGCGAGTCATGATAGAGGGAAAGGATCAGCAGGTGATTCAGGAGGAGGCCGAAAAGCTGGCTTGCCTGATTCAGGATGTGATGTTCTAAAGGACAAGAGAGGGCTGCTGTGCGGCAGCGGAAATTGGAGGGAAAGCAAAGATGGTAAGTCAGAAGGTTGTAATCAAGAATCCCACAGGCCTGCATCTTCGACCGGCGGGTATCCTGTGCAAGGAGGCGATGCAGTTCAAGTCCCTGATTACGTTTTCTTTTAAGGAAAATACGGCGAATGCCAAAAGCGTACTGAGTGTATTGGGCGCGTGTGTCAAGTGCGGAGATGAGATCGAGTTCGTGTGTGAGGGAGAAGACGAGCAGGAAGCGCTGCGCACGTTGGTTCAGGCAGTGGAAAACGGCCTGGGAGAATAAGACTACATAAAAGCTCATCCGTTGTGTGCGGATGAGCTTTTTATCCCTATAGGATCAGGGCGTCAAAAGCCCTGATTAAAGTTGCCTGCTGTCAATATGCCCCAAAGAATGGCGCGTGCATTCACGGGTTTGCGAAGCAAATCAGCGAAAAGTAAACCGATTGCCCTTCAGGGCGATGCAGACCATTGTTTTTCCGGTGTTCAGTTCAATTTCATTTCCGTTGTCGTCATAATATCTTGTGGCGCCGTAATCCTCAGATTTTTTCCAGGTAATGTGAATTCCCTTTCCGTTTGTGAAATACCAGCCGTCCTCCGTGTCGTCGTTGCACTGGAAGGCCAGATACCCTTCGCCCAGATCCACATACTTTACATACTGTACCAGAATGTTTTTAAAGGCAAGCTGTGTGCCGGAGGCATCCAGGTGGGGGCCGTCGGTGCTTCCGGAGAGATGCTGGGAACGATAATAAAGTCCCTCCTGCTCATTGTAATCAAAATAGCAGCGTGTCAGAGGATAGCAGCCTGACATGTCGATATAGACGGCGCTCTTTGCGTCATCACCGTACTGGGACAGCGTATTGGGGGAGGAAGCTTCAGCAAAATTGAAGTGGTTTGCCTCCGCAATCCCGCGGTATTTCAGGGAATAGCCTTTGTCGTTAATCACATCCAGAATCCCGGACCCCACGGCGTAGGCGTTGTGAGGACGGGGACGTGACTCATCCCGGAAAAAGGCGGCGGAATCAGAGTAATCTCCCTCATTGACCGTCTGCGTTGTGGGCTCTGCCAGCAGTTCATCCACAAAAAACGGATAACCGGAGTGAATGATAAAAGCATCCCATTCAAAGGCCCAGTAGGCGTAATAGGAACGCAGGCTTCGCACGTTGCCGATTTTTTCCAGTTGATCCCAGTCCTCATAGATGGCGAGAAGCCGGGACATATAGCCTTCCACATTTGCCTCATAGAGAATGGACGCATCGGCCAGACTGTATTGGGGAAGCGCCTGGCTTTCGTTGGGTGTAATGACTGCGATGGGGCGTGTGTCGGCCACGTCCTGATCCACCCATTCGTTGGTCAGGCGGCTTCGAGCCATACCCTCACGGGGAGGAATGGTGTCGGGATCCTCCGCAGAAGCAGGGGGGATGGAATCCAGGGATCCGCTCTGGGTCTGAGCGTCCTTTGTCTGTTTATTTTCCGGGTTATCCGGATCTGTCGGGCCGCCGACACTGCAGGCGGACAGCAGCACTGTCACTGCGGCAAGCAAAAGCCCGATTTTTATCTTATACATAGAAACACTCCTTTAACAGACCTATTTTAGCACAAAATACCCGGTCAGTCACTCAAAGGAGGTAAATTTAAGAATATTTTATAAAGTACTGCACGGTCAGGTTTCGCTTGCGGTTTATCGGTTAAGATAGTATACTCAGGATAAGATATGGATGAGGAGGCGCGGGATGAGTCTGCTGAGTGTGATCGTTCCCTGTTATAACGAGGAAGAAAGCGTTTCGCTTTTTTACGAGGAGTTGATGAAAAACGATCCTTTTTTTCAGGAAAAAGAGATTGAGGTGGAAATCCTCTATGTGGATGACGGCTCCAGGGATAGAACGGTGGAAGAGATAAAGAAGCTTCGGGAGAGGGACAAGCGGGTGCGCATGGTGTCTTTTTCCCGCAACTTCGGCAAGGAAGCTGCAATGTACGCCGGTCTGGAGCATTCCAGAGGCGATCTTGCGGTGCTGATGGACGTGGATTTACAGGATCCGCCCGCTCTTCTGCCAGAGATGATTTCCTGGCTGGATCAGGGCTATGACTCGGTGGCCACCAGAAGGGTGAGCCGCAAGGGGGAACCGCCGGTGAGAAGCTTCTTTGCCAGAATGTTTTACAGACTGATGAAAAAGATCTCAAAGACCGAGATTATGGACGGGGCCAGGGATTATCGGCTGATGACCAGGCAGATGGTGGATGCCATTTTATCCATGCAGGAGTATAATCGTTTTACCAAGGGGATTTTCGGCTGGGTCGGCTTCCGCACAAAATGGCTGGAATACGAAAATGTAGAGAGAGCCAGAGGCGAGACCAAGTGGAACTTCTGGAAACTGTTTCTCTACTCGCTGGACGGCATCACAGCCTTTTCCACGGTACCGCTGATGCTGGCGTCCGTGGTGGGGGTGCTTTTCTGTTTTCTTGCCTTTTTGATGATTCTCTTTATCATTGTGCGGAAAATGATTTTCGGAGACCCCGTGTCCGGATGGCCTTCTCTGGTCTGTATCATGTTGTTTCTCAGCGGAGTACAGTTTTTCTGTACCGGCATATTGGGACAATATTTGTCTAAAACCTATATGGAGGTGAAAAAACGCCCTATTTATTTAGTAAAAGAAGAGTTATAAATAACACAAGATATTCACAAGAGCTTGCAGATATGATATCATATAATTGTTCATTCAGTGAAAGAGCAGAAATCGGCAAAAGGGGAATTCAATATGGAGATCAGTGCTGTAAAAGATTGTGAATTGGAAAGGTATATTACAGATATCATGCTTGATATCGGCGTGCCGGCACACTTGAGAGGATATCATTACATCAGGGACGCGATCTTATTGTCCGGAAGAGATGTGGAGATGGTCAGCAGTGTGACGAAGCTGTTGTATCCTGTCATAGCAAAACGTTTTAAAACCACGGATCAGAAGGTGGAACGCGCTATCCGCAATGCAATCGAGGTGTCCTGGAACAGGGGCAACAAAAAGACCTTCGAGAAAATGTTCGGCTACTCTGTCTTAAACGGCAGAGGACGGCCGACAAACAGCGAATATATAGCGCGTATCGCTGACAAAGTCCGCCTCGACATAAAAGCAATGTAACAGCATACATAACAATCTGTAACCGAAAACATGGAGCGCTCTTTTCTGATAGAACATTCGGGCAGCCGATGCCATCATACATCGGCTGCTTTTGCTTGTATGGAATATATAAATATGGTAAAATAAACCTTAATGAAAACCGGCGGGCACTTTCCGGCCGGTAAAAGGAGAGGAATGACGGAGAATTATTCATTATCGGACAGTATTGCTACGGCAGTAATTCTGCTTGTGGGAACGGCGGAGGCGGTTCATCTGTATGGGAGCTTTCTGCACAGGCCGCTGGGGGAATGCGCCGTAGTGTTCGGAATTCTTGCGCTGCTTGTGTTGGGGGCGCTCACGGCGGTCAGTATTCTGCTGGAGAAAAAACGGCGTTCAAAGGAAGGGAATTCCTGGAGCAGAACAGAGAAAGTACTGCTTGCCGTTTTTCTGCTGCTGGTGCTGACGCAGCTTCTCTATATAGCGGGCGGAAGGATATACCGCCAGGGGGATATGACGGTGGAGACAGTCAACAGCTTCCTGGAAAATAACGGTAGTTATCAGGTGAATCCGTTGACGGGAAGGCCGTACGCAGAAGGGCTTCCTGCCCGGATCAGGATTTTGTGTCTGCCTTCCCTGTATGCTTTCATCACAAGCCTGTTTCACATCAGCCCCGGACTTCTGGTCTGGCGAGTGATTCCGGCGGTGGTGTTCTTTTGCTGTCTGTGTGCATACGGCTGTCTGGGGAAGGCTCTGTTTCCGGAGCGAAGAGACAGACGCCTTGGATTTTTGGTTATTGTGCTGCTTCTTCTCTGGGTGGGAAGCTACCGCTATGGCATGGATGGCTTCGGCATTCTGTTTGCGGGCTGGAGGGGTGTGACACTGCGGAATGCCATATTGATTCCCTATGCATTATCGCTCTGTCTTCGAAAAAAATATCTTCATGCGCTGCTCTGCGCTGCTGCGGAGGCCTGTGTTGTCTGGACGTTTTACGGATTGGGGGCCGTTCTGGCGGTGATCTGTGGAATGGCGTTGACCCGGTTTGCCTGCAGAAAGCCGGCGGGAGAGGAGGCACAGTCATGACGGAGCTTCTCAGAAACGCGTGGAATGGTTGGCGGGCTTATACGGATCCGGGGAAATTGGCGGCTCTTCTTCTGATTTCTTTGGTGTTTTTGTGGATATATTATAAGAGGGTGCCCCGAAAGGAATTTCTGATCTATACCACGGTGGCTGTGGTCTGCTGCATTTTTCCTGTGACGGCGGCAGCGCTGATGCTCTATCAAACCAGATTTTATGACTATGAGTGGATTTGGAGTATTGTGCCGCTCACGGCTATGGTCAGCTATGGGGTCGTGCTGTTTGTGACGGATATTTTAAAGGAGCAGACACGGGGCGACAGAAAAAAGGAAATGGCTGTGGTGCTGCTGCTTTTGGCGGCGCTGGCACTCAGCGGGGGCATGGGCGCAGAGCCCTGGGATGATGCGGGAGAGCAGGAGGCACAGCGGCAGTCGGAGGAAGTGCTGACTGCATTGAAGGAACGCATGGCGGGCCGTGAGATCTGTCTGTGGGCCCCCCGGGAGATTCTGGAGTATGCCAGGGAATGGGATGGCGGGATAACGCTTCTCTACGGCAGAGATATGTGGGAGCCCGCGCTGAATGCATACGCTTACGACGTATATCCTCCGGAGCTTACAGAAGCATATGAGTGGATGGAGGGAATCGGAGAGGAGCCTGTATCGGTGAGGGAGTGTGCGGAAACGGTGAAGGAAACGCCGGTAAACTGCATTCTTCTGCCCGGGACTGCAGACGAGGAGACGTTGGCCTGCTTTGGAGAGGTCATGGGTTTACAGGCGGAGGAACTGGGAAGCTATTATTTATGGATCAGGTGAGGGACTTATGGTGGATGAACTGATTAGCATAATCGTTCCCGTCTATAATGCGGAAAAGTACATTGTGGAGACGATGGAGTCTGTCCTGGCGCAGACCTGGCCCGGCTGGGAACTGCTGCTGGTGGAGGATGCCAGTACGGACAGGACGGCGGAATGCATTGAAAACTATATCAGGCAGCGGGGCGACGGAAGGATCCGGCTGTTGCGGCAGCCGGAGAACGGGGGGGCCGCCCGGGCCCGGAACCGGGGGCTGAAGGAAGCCGCGGGGCGGTATATCGCCTATCTGGATGCGGATGATCTCTGGGCTCCGGAGAAGCTGGAGCGGGAGCTTTGCTTTCTGAAGGAAAAAAAGGCAGCCTTTGTGTTTACCGGCTATGAGTTTGCAGACGAGAGCGGCAGAGGAACGGGAAAGGTGGTGCATGTGCCGGATACGCTGAATTACCGTCAGGCGCTGAGCAATACTACAATCTGGACCACCACAGTCATGTTTGACAGGGACAGGCTCTCTGATGAACTGCTTGAGATGCCGATTATTAAGAGCGAGGACACCGCGCTCTGGTGGAAGATACTGAGAAGCGGTCATATCGCATACGGACTTGACGAGAATCTTGCCAGATACCGCAGGTCGGGAAAAACTCTGTCGTCCAACAAACTGGAGGCACTGCGGCGTATCTGGAATCTGTACAGAAGGGCAGAGGGAATGGGGATTTTAAGCAGCGGCTGGCATTTCTGCTTCTGGGCCGTCCGGGCGGTAAAGCGGAGATTGTAGGGAGTATCCCTGTTTGGAGGAAAAGGAACCTTGAGAGCAGTTACGAACGAAGAAAAACAGAGAAAGCTTGAGACTTTCAAGCGGCTGATTAATCTGGGGCTGGTAGGCATTTGTCTGGGACTGGAGGTAAGTGTCTTCGGGTATCACTGGTGGAATTATTTCCGGCTGTGTCTGGTGGAGGACCTGCGCAACCTGTGGTCCAGGGCAACCTATGTGGAGATAGCGTTGTATACCATAGTGCTTCTGTTCCTGTCTACCACATACGGAGCCATGCGCCTTGGCTATCAGAAAAACGCGGAAATTGTCTTTTCTCAGGTCTTGTCTACTCTTCTGGCCAATGTAATCATATACCTGCAGCTTTCCCTGATGGCCCGTCAGCTGTTTGTGATGGATATTTTTGTTCTGATGATGGTGGAGCAGATTGTGCTGGTGATTGTGTATGTCAATGTGGCAAACCGGATTTACCGCCATATCTTTCCGCCCAGGAAGCTGTTTCTGATCCATGGAGACAGACCCATCGAGGATCTCTGTGCCAAGTTTCAGAGCAGAAGAGATAAGTATGTGATCGCCAGAGCCATTTCCGTGCGGGAGGGTTATGAGACCATCTGCAGGGAGATTGCACTGGCTTACGAGAAAGATGAATGCAGCGGGGTGGTGCTGGGAGATATCTCCGTGGAGGAGAGAAGTCCCCTTTTGAAGTTCTGCTATGGCCGGTCCATCCGGGTGTACCTGATGCCCAAAATTACGGATGTTATATTGATGGGAGCGGAGGAACTGCATGTATTCGACAGTCCCATGCTTCTGACCAGAGAATACAGTCTGACCATGGAGCAGCGTTTTACGAAACGTTTAATGGATATTGTGTGTTCTTTGATCCTTCTGGTGCTGGCCTCTCCCATCATGCTGATCACGGCGGCCGTTATAAAATTATATGACGGGGGGCCTGTTTTGTACAAACAGGTGCGCTGTACCTTGAACCAAAGGGAGTTTTACATTATGAAATTCCGCAGTATGCGGACGGATGCGGAGAAGGACGGGGTGGCCAGGCTGGCTCAGAAAAACGACAGCCGGATCACACCCATCGGCAAATTCATACGCAAGTGCCGGATCGACGAGCTGCCTCAGCTGATCAATATTTTGAGGGGGGATATGTCCTTCATCGGTCCGAGACCGGAACGGCCGGAGATCATAGCGCAGTATCTGGAAATCATGCCGGAGTTTGCCTATCGGATGAAGGTGAAAGCAGGACTGGCCGGCTTTGCCCAGGTATATGGAAAGTATAATACCACGCCTTATGACAAGCTGAAGCTGGATCTGACCTACATTGAAAACTATACGGTGTGGCTGGATCTGAAGCTGATGATGCTGACATTGAAAATTCTCTTCTGGCCGGACAGCACGGAGGGAGTGGAAGCCGAACAGATTACCGCCCTGAAGGAAGAGAAACGCAGGCGGGAACAGGAAGGCTTGCAGAAGGAAAAGGAGTCTGTGAGGGATAAATAAGACAGGATTCATCCGCGGAGAAGACGCGGCGGAAGGCGGGACGGACAGGAGAGAGTATGTGGGAAGCAAATTACGGGAAAGAACCCTTTGACCTGAGATTGACAGTCCTCTATATGCTGGGACGATGGAAGCTGATTGCGGCCTGTACCCTGGCCGGCGCCTTGCTGTTTGGCGGGATTTACTGCATCAGAAGCTTTCTGATGAATGGGGAACCGCAGTACAGTGCGAAATCCGTCTATCGGGCGGACTACACCGTGGAGGACAGGGATCTGGACAAAGCCTTTATCAACGCCTATACCTGGAATACCTATGTACATACGGAGGAATTTCTGGCGGGGGTGAGACAACGGCTGAAGGAGGCCGGGCTGGAGGCGCTGACAGGAGAAGAACTGGGAGATTGCATCATCGGGAATCTGGAGTCGGACTGGAGGGTTCCGTCCACGATTGTAACCGCCGGAGTTCCGGAGAACAGTGTGGCCATTGCCCGGGCGGTGGAGGCGGTGATGACGGAGGAGTTTCCGGCGGGCATCAAGGAGATAGATGCCATTCGTGTGATCGATCCGGCAGATGAGGCTCTGGAGGTAATTCCGGATGTGCGTCCGGCGAGGGCCTTTCTTTTGGCGGCAGTGCTGTCTCTGTTTTTTACCGCAGCGGCACTCCTGCTGCGGGAGATCGGCGCCTGCAGTATCCGGTTGCCTTCCACCATCCGATACAGATATGGACTGAAGGCGCTGGGAACATTGGAAAGTGCGGAGCTGAAGGAAAATGTCCGCTATCTGTTTGCAGGAATGAAAAAAACGGCAGTGTGCGCCGTGCAGGATGAGATAGACACCCGGGAGGCGGCAGAGCGGCTGGAGGAAAGCTGCAAAGGTGCGGCAGGCGATGTCCCGGAATTCTGCCCCATGCCGTCTGTGCTGCTGTGTCCGGAGAGTGCGTCTGCACTGCGGGAGGCGGAAGGTATTTTGCTGGTGGTAAAAGCGGGATCGTATGCAGGAAAGCAGCTGGAGTATGTGCTGGAGTACCTGCGGCAGCAGGACTGCCAGGTTACGGCCGTTCTTTTGTGGCAGGCGGACGAGAGACTGCTGCGGTGTTACTATGGGTTTGCGCGAAGAAACCAGAGGGCCGGAAAAACGGGAGAGGAAGGTATCGTATGAGAGTTCAGGTGCTTGCTTCCGTGATGAATCAGTCCTTTGACGATATTGTGAACAGGATGGGTCTTGACTCTGACGCAGTGATTGTCAATCAGTGCGATGAGCTTGGGTATCAGGAACAGGAACGGGGCGGAAATCGGCTGCGGTTTTTTTCTTTTCCGGAGCGGGGAATCGGAAGAAGCCGCAATGAGGCGATTCTGCGGGCGGACGGAGATATTCTTCTCTTTTCGGATGAGGACATTGTGTATGAACCCGGTTATGCCGCTGCCATAGAAGAGGAATTTCGGCGCATGCCTGATACAGATATGATTCTTTTTAATGTTACAGTGGAAGAGGAGAGGAGAACCTACCACATAACAAAGAGAAGACGGGTACACTGGTATAACTGCGGCAGGTACGGGGCTGTGAGCTTTGCGGTGAGGCGGGAAAGCCTTCTGGCATCAGGGGTGACCTTTTCCCTCTTGTTTGGCGGCGGGGCCAGGTACAGCAACGGGGAGGACAGTCTGTTTCTGAAAGAATTTCTGGAGAAGGGCTTCCGGGTCTGTACGGCGCCGGTGACCATTGCCCGGGAGGAACCCGGGGAGTCCACCTGGTTTGCGGGCTATAATGAAAAGTTCTTCCATGACAGAGGAGTTCTGTATCACTATTTATACGGAAGAATGAAGTATATGATGGCGCTCCGTTTCCTGTTGGTTCATAAAAGGACACTGTGCGGGAATTCAGGGGTCGGTCTGTCCCAGGCGTATCGGTGGATGCGGGATGGCATGAAACGGAAGCGCTGAACCGATGTCCGGAGCGAAAGGACGTGGAACTTCCGGGTGTTGAATGGATGTCCGCCGGGGGCGGGCAGGGGGTATGGGAATGGAAGCCAGTGCTCTGGTATATGTAATTCTGACAGTCACAACTGTTTTTTTGGGGATGTTTGTGAGAAACCGGGCATATTATCCCGTTGCGGTCAGAGGCGGCAGGCTGCCCCAGGAGTCCCCGGGATGTGACAGACAGCGTGCCAGGAATCGGGTGGCGGTGTTTGCCGTATACTGTCTGCTGACGGGGGTTTCCGCCTGCAGGATTGCCGTGGGAAACGATTACTGGGTGTACACTCAGAATTTTGAACTGATTTCTCAGGAGCGCCATGTCTCCTCGGAGATGGGGTTTAACGCCATAGTGCGCTTTTTCCAGCTGGTGTTTGACAAGGGAAAGGTTCAGTATGTATCTATCTTTGCCTTTTTCTCCGTGATTACGGTGTTCTTTTTCGTAAAGGCGCTCTGCGATCAGAGCGGCAGCTTTGCTTTTTCTCTGTTTCTGCTTTTGACAGGCGGATACTATTTTAACAGCCTGAACTCGGTGAGGTACTATTTTGCCCTGGCTGTTGCGCTGTTTTCCATGAAATATGTGCTGCGGGGAGAGTACGGAAAATTCATTTTGCAGGTTCTTGCGGGGGCGTTGATCCACAAGTCCATTCTGCTTGTGATTCCGGTGTACCTGCTGGCCCGCTTTCTGGCGGCGGCCCGCCTGAAGCGCTGGCACTATATTGTGGGCGGGGTTTTTCTGTGCAGTCTGGTCTTCTGCCAGTCGCTGTACCGGGAGATCATTTTCTGGTTTTACCCCTTTTACAGAGACTCTGCCTTTGACAGCGGTCAGTTGTCAAAGGCCAATATTCTGAAGTGTGTCTGTGTGCTGATTCTGTGCCTGATCTGTTACAGGCAGAGTCTGAGGGAGGATTTGCGAAAGCGGTTCTACTTCTTTCTGAATCTGTTCGGTCTGACGGTATACTGCTGCGGTTCCTTTATTCCGGAGACCTCCAGAATCGGATACTATATGATTGTGTCTCAGGTATTTCTTCTGCCGGAGCTGCTGTGGGAGATGAAAAAGGGGTGGTTTCGGAGTCTGTGCCATGTGGGAGTGGCAGGGGCGTTCAGTGCTTATTTTGTATTTCTGCTCAAGGGCATGTACGCCACGGATATTCGGCTGCTGCCTTATCTGAACTGGATTTTTAACTGAGGAGGTGTTAAGAGTGAAGGTGCTGTGGCTGTGTAATGTAATGATGCCAATGATTGCGGAGAAGCTGGACCTGGAGGCATCCAACAAGGAGGGCTGGATATCCGGTCTTGCGGCTGTGCTGTTGAAAAAGAGGCGGGAAAACGGAATCGAGCTGGCGGTGGCGTTTCCCGCGCCGGAAAAGATGTTTCCGGAGGGACATGACGTCTGTATGCGCCCGGTGACACTTCACGGCGGCAGCCTGAAATGCTATGGTTTTCGGGAGGATATCAGGAATCCGGAGCACTATGATCCCGGGCTGGAGGAGAGGCTGCGGAAGATTCTGGAGTCCTTTCGCCCGGACATCGTACACTGTTTTGGAACGGAATACCCCCATACCTTGGCCATGTGCAGGATTTTTCCTCAAAAGAGCCGCCTGCTCATCGGAATTCAGGGGCTTTGTGCCGTATGTGCCAACGCCTATTTTGCCGATCTGCCGGAGAAGGTGATAAGGTCGGCTACCCTGAGAGATCGCCTGAGAAAGGACAGTCTGCGGCAGCAGCAGCAAAAGTTCGTCCGGCGGGGCGAAATGGAAAAAGAGGCGGTAGGGCTGGCAAAAAATGTCACCGGAAGGACGGAGTGGGATCGTTTTTATACCCGGGAATGGAATCCGGAAGTCAATTATTATAATATGAACGAGACACTGCGGCAGGATTTTTATGACACGGTCTGGGACAGAAAGAACTGTACGCCCCACTCCATCTTTTTGAGCCAGGGAGATTATCCCATAAAAGGCTTTCACTACATGTTGAAGGCACTGCCGGCCATCGCGGCCAGATATCCGGACGTACATGTCAGCGTGGCGGGAAACAGCATCATGGGGTATGATACCTTGAAACAGAAGCTGAAAATCTCCGCGTACGGAAAATACCTGAGAAGGCTTGTGAAGAAAAACGGACTGGAGGGGCGCATCACTTTGCTGGGAAGCTTAAACAGCGCCCAGATGAAAGAGCAGTACCTGAAGAGTCATCTGTTTGTCTGCTGCTCTTCCATAGAAAACTCCCCCAATTCCCTGGGAGAGGCCATGCTGCTGGGAATGCCCTGCGTCAGCGCGGATGTGGGAGGGATTACCAGTATCTTTACAGGGGGAGAGGACGGGATTCTGTATGAGGGCTTCCGGTCTCCCTTGAATTCGTTTGACAAAATCAGCGGCGCACAGCAGGACGGCCAGAGTCAGCTGGAGGTCATTGCAGGGCGGCTGGCGGAGGCGGTGACGGAGATCTGGGCGGACGAGGAGAGGCTGAAGCAATATTGTGCCAGTGCCAGAAGACATGCGGAAAAAAATCACAGCAGAGAGAGGAATTATGCGAAGATGACGGAGATCTACAGAGAGATACTGTCTAAATCGCAGGAGTAAAGTGTGAGAAGAATGCGTGACGATATAAAATTTGTGTTTGTCTCCAACTATCTGAACCACCATCAGATTCCCTTCTGCGATGCCATGAACCGGATTCTGAGGGGCAGCTTCGCCTTTATCCAGACGGAACCCATGGAGGAGGAACGGCTGAGGATGGGCTGGGACAACCGGACGGCCCGGGACTATAGAAAGCTTTATTATGAGGAGCCGGAGGATTGCCAAAAGCTGATTGAGGAGGCGGATGTGGTTCTTTTCGGCGGAAGCGACGATGAGAGCTATGTGGAGACTCGTCTGGAACAGAGGAGGCCGGTGGTGCGGTACAGCGAGCGGCTGTACAAGACAGGACAGTGGAAGGCCGTTTCGCCCAGAGGGCTGCTGAAAAAATATCATGACCACACCAGGCATCGAAAAGGTCCGGTGTACCTGCTGTGTGCAGGCGCCTATGTGGCGTCGGACTTTCACATTGTCAGAGCGTATTCCGGGAAGATGTACCGCTGGGGCTATTTTCCGGAGACCAGGCGATATGACCTGGAACAGCTGCTGTCCGGAAAAGGATGGTCCGAACAGAGGCTGCCCTGTCTGCTCTGGGCGGGCCGGATGATCGACTGGAAGCATCCGGAGCTTGCGCTGGAGACCGCAAGGCATCTGAAAGAAAAGGGGCTTGCGTTTCACATGGATGTGGTGGGCGGAGGAGACCTGAAGGAGGAGCTGGAGTCCTTGCGGGACCGGTACGGGCTGCAGGAGCAGGTGAGCCTGCCGGGGTTCAAGACGCCGGAACAAGTGCGGGAGTACATGGAACGAGCGGATATTTTTCTCTTTACCAGCGACAGACAGGAGGGCTGGGGCGCGGTGGCAAATGAGGCCATGAACAGCGGCTGCGCCCTGGTGGCGGATCATTTGATCGGAGCGGCGCCCTATCTGGTGGAGGATGGCCGCAGCGGACTGATTTATAAGGACGGAGACAGAAAACAGCTCTTCGGTCTGGCGGAGGGTCTGGTGAGGGACAGGGAGCTGTGTCGGGAGTTGGGAAGAAATGCTTACCGGAGGATCACGGAGCTCTGGAATCCGGAGGACGCGGCAAAACGGCTGTCACTGCTCTGTGTGAAACTGGGGCTGTTAAAGCCCGCTGACCTGGAGCTTGAGGAGTCGGACCGGAAAGGCAGGGAAACCGACCGGGAAGGAGCCCCCTGCACCCCTGCTCCTGTGATGGGAGAGCGGTATGGACGGCTCCCGTTTCAAAGAGGGCAGGGCAGGTGACGGACTGCCCCGGTGTACACGGGAGGATTGGGATGATCAGCATAATAGTACCTGTATATAATACAAAAGAATATCTGACCAGGTGTGTGGAATCGCTGCGGGTTCAGACCTGCTCCGATCTGGAGATTCTTCTGGTGGACGACGGCTCCACGGACGGAAGCGGCGCCCTCTGTGACAGGCTGGCTGGGGAGGATGAGAGAATCCGTGTCCTCCACAAGGAAAATGGGGGCTCATCTACTGCAAGAAACGCCGGGATTGCAGAGGCCCGGGGAGAGTTTGTAGGTTTTGTTGACAGCGACGACTATGTGGATGCGGACATGTATGAACGGCTGCTGGAAGCAGTCTGTCGGTATCAGGTCAATGCCGCGCAGATCGGCCGGGACGAGATTGCGCCCGACGGAACGAAGCTGCCGGACATCTGTACTCCGCCGGAGGAACCGGAATGCATCCGGCCGGAACGATTTCTGGAGGAGCTTCTGATGCACAGAGGGGACTGCTCCTTTTGTACCAAACTGATCCGCAGACAGGCTCTGGAGGAATACCTTTCCGGCAAATCGGGTGGGGAAAGCACAGAAGACCTGCCTGATTCCGGGGAATATTTTCCGGTTGGTGTGCTGAATGAGGACTTTCATCTGCTGATAGAGCTGTTGGATCATCTGGGGCCCATTGTGTCTCTGCCGGGTCACGCCTATCATGTGTTTTACCGTCTGGGAAGCAATTCCAGGAAGGCGGACAAGAACAGTTTTTCCAGAGTGTATGAGGACAGCGTAAACAATGCGGATATGGCGGCTGAGCTGGTGGAGGGAAACTATCCCGGTCTGAGGGAGGTTGCCTTTCGCTTTGGTATTTTTCAGCGCCTGGAATATATGCTGCATATTCCCGTGGCACAGATGTGCAGGGAGAACGATTTTTACCGAAAGACGGTGAAATACCTTCGGAAAAACTGGATCAGAGCCATGAGAAACCCGATACTGACGGGAAAAAACAAGCGCTACCACACACTGTTTGCGGCAGCGCCGAAAACGGTCAGAAGAATCCACGGGATTCTGATGATGGCAAAAACTACCGTACAAAAACGTTGATTGTTATGTTATTCTAAAGCGGCAACAATGTTGATCTGATATGCCTAAGAGAGGTGTTTATGAAATTACAAAAGCTTTTTCAAAAATGCATATTGGGTGTCCTGACCGCAGTGCTTTTTGTTACCGCTGTTTCCGTTCCGGGAAACAGGGTATTTGCGGCGGGGACCAGATGCTCTTCCGATCTGGATTCGGAAACCGCACTGTGGATCGAACAGGCGGGAACGGCGCTGCAGGAAATCATTGCGGACCGGGAGATCATGGCGCTGGTGTATCTGGCGGATACCTACCCGGTGCGGACGACGCCCTCCCCGGATGGCGATGTGGCGGTCAATGTGCTCAGCGGACAGCTGGTGATGATTCGGGATATTTATGTGGATGGCGAGACCGGGGTCTGGGAATATGTGGAGCTGGAATATGACGAGGGTGTTTACCACGGTTATATTCCCAGGGTTCATCTGGCGGTGTCGGATTCCCGTTTCCTTCAGTGGGAGGAGACCTATGGAATGAATCCGGACAGTGTCTCCTATACGGTGGATGAGAGCGGACAGGTCAGTTACGCGGATATCGAAACATTTCCGGAGAGCTATCGGCCGGCGCTGCTTGCACTGAAGCAGAAGCATCCCGCATGGACTTTCGTCAAAATGAATACCACGCTGGATTGGGAGTCCGTGATCTACAGCCAGCTGCAGGACGGGAAGAGTCTGGTGTATAAGACGCTTCCGGACTGGGCGAAAAACGGTCTGTATGACACGGGAAACTGGTACTATGCCACCGAGGCGGCGGTGAAGGTCTACATGGATCCACGCAACAGTCTTTCGGAGGATGCAATATTTCAGTTTGAACAGCTGACCTACAATGAGGAAAATCACACGCTGGATGCCATTCGGGCGTTTCTGAATAATACCTTTATGAATGACAGTAAGCCGCTTCCCGGTCAGAATGATCAGAATACCATGACCTTTGCGGAGCTGTTCTGGAATCTGGGGAAGGAGGAGGTCAGGAATGTGAGCCCTTTCCACCTTGCGGCCAGGGTACTGCAGGAGCAGGGGCAGGGAAACTCCGCGCTGATTTCCGGAACCTATCCCGGCTATGAGGGCTACTATAATTTTTTTAACATCGGAGCCACCGGAAACACAGATCAGAAGGTGATCGAGAGCGGTCTTCAGTACGCGAAGGAGCATGGCTGGACGGGAGCCTATTCAGCCATCAAGGGCGGGGCGGATTTCATTTCCTCCAAGTATATTCAGAAGGGGCAGGATTCTCTTTACCTGCAGAAGTTCAATGTAAACCCCCACGGCTATTATCCGCCCAATACGCATCAGTATATGCAGAACATTACTGCGCCTACCACGGAGGCACAGAAGATCAGAAAGCTTTACGCCAGTGCCAACTCGGTGGAGAGTACCTTTGTGTTTAAGATTCCGGTATTTGAAAATATGCCGGCCAGGCCCTGCGCCGTGCCGGGTACGGAAGGGCCGGTGGAGGAGACCTTTGACATTACGCTTGCGCTTCCGGAAGGCTATGACGATACCACCGTTTGGCTGGACGGAGTGGCCTGTGAAGGTACGATCCAGGACGGAAGGATCACGGTGACGGCCAGGGATAAGACAGCGCTTTCCGCGGTCCTTTATAAATACAACGAGTCCGGCGTGCCCAAGGGAATGTATGTGTGGAGCCTGAGATATGATAACGGGGCATATGTGCCCCAGCCGGAGCCGGAGCTGGAGGACCTGCTGACCTATCATGGTTTTTCCATACGCATTACAGGAAAATCAGGAATCCGTTTTAAGACGGGAATCTCGGCGGGGCTGAAGAGCAGCCTGACGTCCTCCGGTGTAAACGGCTATCGGCTTTGTGAGTACGGTACTCTGGTCATGAACAATGCCAACAGAGTCCAGTATCCCATGATCAAGGACGGCGCAAAGGTTCAGAGCGGTATGGCCTATGGGACTGACACGGGCGGAAATCCCGTGGATGTGGTTTACGAGACTGTGGAGGGAAGACACCGTTACACCTCTGTGCTGGTGGGGATGCCCACTGCACAGTATAAGACGGAGTTTGCTTTCCGGGGATACATTATATTGGAAAAGAACGGCAGGAGGGTGACTCTTTACGGCCCGCCTGTGGCAAAGAGTATCTATTCTCTGGCGCAGCAGCTGCTTGACAGAGGCAGCTATGAGCAGGGGAGTGAGACATATGAGTTTCTGACAAAGCTGATAAGCGATGCGGACTGATTTGTACGCCTGCTAAAGCAGGCAGATAGGAGTTAGCGTGAAATATAAAATTTCACGATCTTGATTTATACGCCTGCTAAAGCAGGCAGATGGGAGTTAGTGTGAAAAGAAAGATAAATTTTCTGACGGCGGCAGCAATTTTCTGCCTGCTGCTGACAGGCTGCGGAGATGGAAGCGGCGATATGCAGGCGGAGCTTCTGGAGCCTGAGACAGAGGGTGCCACCGGATCCGGAAAGGCGTCGGAGGCAGAGGCTGAGCCGGAGCCCACGGCCGAGCCGGAAATAAAGCTGCTTTGCAGCGCGGGGCATACGGAGGAGGAAGACCTGCAGGTGAGACAGGCCGTGGAGGAGCTGTATCAGAATATGGAGCTGGAGGAGTATCTCGGGGAAGGTATTCACATGGTGAGCAATGAGAGCTGGTATGAGACCATGGCGGCAGATTTGGTGGAGGGTGCCAGAACCTACCTGCTCCAGAAGGGCGACGAAATCCTGTTTACCGTTCAGGTCGGCGTCACCATTTCGGGGGAACGTTATTCCAACGCGTATTACTGCAAGGAAGACAATATGGTTCTGCTGAAGCAGGAGGGAAGCCTTGTACAGGTGACCATGGCACAGCTGAAGGATAATCTCTATGACGGTTCCTTTGAGCAGGTGACCATTGACAGTGAAACAGGAGCGATCCGGATAGAACAGGGAACCTGCGCCCAGGGACTTCGTGTGGGGGAATATTCCGTGATGGTCAAGGCGGGAACCGGAGCCGGAGATCCCTATGATCTGTGGAGTATGCGGGAGAACTTTTCCTACGAGACTACCGTGACCGAGTATGACGCCCAGGGAAACGAGATCCAGCCTGAGCCTACGCCGACCCCGGAGCCCACCGCAACGCCCAAGCCTACTAAAAAGCCCACGGCGACGCCAAAACCTACGCCGACGCCCGAGCCAACCCCGGAACCCACGCCGCAGCCTACCCCGCAGCCGCCGGTGATCCAGAATCCCCAGCCTCCGGCGTCTACACCGGAACCCACCCCGCAGCCGACGTCTACGCCGGAGCCTACGAATCCGCCGTCCTCCGAACCAAGCTCAGGGGATGTGGATATTGAGTGGTCCCCCGATATTGAGTAAGGAAGTCTTAATTTGACATACCGGCCAGTGTGTTATATAGTATTACCAGAAACAGGAATCTGGCAAAAACGGATATGACGGGAATAATACAGGTATGGAAAAGAAGACAAATTTTTTAAAGATTCCGGCGAACCGGATCATAGCGCTGATACTGTTGGACGTGATGAATATTTCCATCGCGTCCTTTGCGCCCCTTTATATTCGGTTTGAATTTCGCATCAGCGATATCTTTCCGCAATTTATGAAGAGCTTTGAGCATTTGTTGATTCCCAATATTCTGCTTACATTGCTCTTTTTTGCGATCTGGAAGCTCTATAAAAGTGTCTGGCGTTATGCCAGTGTCAACGAACTCATCAATATTATTGCCGCAAATGTCTGTGCCACCGCGGCACAGTTGATTTATATCTATGCCAGCGGAAACCATATGCCCAGAAGCTACAGCTTTCTCTATTGCTTTACGCTGATCCTGCTCACCGGTGTCATTCGCTTTGGCTATCGGATTCTGAGGATCCTCAGCAATAAGCGGTTCAGCCTGGCGGGAAGGAAAATATGGTCCAATGCCATGGTGATCGGAGCAGGGGCGGCGGGGGACATGCTTCTGAAGGAGATCGAGAGCAGCAATTATCTGCAGCTTACCGCAAAATGCATTATCGACGACCAGCCGGGATGTCATGGGAAGCTGCTGCGGGGCGTGCCCATTGTGGGCGGCCGGGATAAAATTCTGGAAGCAGTGCGTCTGTACAATATCGACGAGATTATTTTTGCCATTCCCTCTGCGGATCCTCAGACAAAAAAAGAAATATTGGAAATCTGTAAGGAGTCGAGCTGCAAAATGCGGATGCTTCCCGGCGTTTATCAGCTCATCAACGGCGATGTGTCCGTATCCAAGCTGAAGCAGGTGGAGATCGAGGATCTGCTGGGGAGAGAGCCGGTTCAGATCAACACGGAGGAGGTGTTGAACTACGTCAGGGGAAAGACTATCCTGGTGACAGGAGGGGGCGGGTCTATCGGCAGTGAGTTATGCAGGCAGATTGCGGCGCATGATCCGAAACAGTTGGTTATTCTGGATATTTATGAGAACAATGCCTATCAGATTCAGCAGGAGCTGATCCGAAAATTTCCGGGGCTGAATCTGCAGGTGCTCATCGGCTCCGTGCGCAACACCAACCGGGTGAATGAGGTATTTGAGAGCTACCGGCCCGATATCGTCTACCATGCCGCGGCCCACAAGCATGTGCCGCTGATGGAGACAAGCCCCAACGAGGCAGTCAAGAACAATGTGATGGGAACCTACAGGGTTGCAGTGGCGGCGGACCGTTATGGAGTGGAACGGTTTGTGATGATCTCTACCGACAAGGCGGTGAACCCCACCAATGTCATGGGAGCCACCAAGCGGATCTGTGAGATGATAATTCAGATGATGAACCAGCGGTCAAAGACAAATTATGTGGCGGTGCGGTTCGGAAATGTGCTGGGGAGCAACGGCAGCGTGATCCCTCTGTTCAAGCAGCAGATTGCAGAGGGCGGCCCCGTGACCGTTACGGATCCGGAAATCATCCGTTATTTCATGACCATTCCGGAGGCGGTTTCCCTGGTGCTGCAGGCGGGAGCATACGCCAAGGGTGGGGAGATCTTTGTCCTGGATATGGGAGAGCCTGTGAAGATCCTGGATCTTGCCATAAATCTGATCAAGCTCTCCGGCTTTCGGCCCGGGGAGGACATTGAGATCAGGTTTACCGGGCTGCGCCCGGGGGAGAAGATGTACGAGGAACTTCTCCTGCGGGAGGAGGGTCTGAAAAAGACGGCCAATAAAATGATTTATATCGGAAAGCCCATCGAATTTGACACAGTGGTATTTGAAAAACAGCTGGAAAAGCTGATTTCCGATGCGAGAGAGGAGTCTGCGGAAATCCGCAGGGACATCAAGGAGATTGTGGGGACATACCGCGAGGAAGGGATTCCTGAATAATACGCTTGTATCATAGCGGCGGAAATATGTTGGCATGTAAAACGAGAGGCGGACAATCGGAATGGAACATATTACGATTCGGAACTTTGGACCTGTCAGAAAAGTAGATATTGACCTGAATAAGAATATGGAGGTGGTTATCGGACCGCAGGCTTCCGGCAAAAGCACCTTCAGTAAAACAATTTATTTTTGCAAAAAGATACGGGATTATTTTCTCCAGTACCTCAATGGGATTATGAACACGGAAGATTTGTACAGGGAAGATCTGTATTTCAATTTTCTGAAGTTTGTGCGCCGGCCTTTCATGGGATATTTCGGTACGACGAAGCATATGGATCGGTTTGAAATAATGTATTTCTATCATAAAGAAAAAAACCGTTTCGTAAAGATTATTCTCGATGATGACCGTTTTGCAAAGTTTTCTTTTTCCAATGAAATGCGCGATGAACTGTGCGATATGATTGAGCAGGCTGTAAAGGTGGCAAAGGAAAGCAGGAAGCTTTCCTTTGCGGATTCCTACCTGGCGCAGGCAGGGTTTCTGGAGAGACTGAGGGTGCCGGTGAATGAAATTTTCTGCGATGATAGTATGCTTATGTATATCCCTGCGGGGCGGAACTTGCTGGCGGTTGTTCCGGATACCTTTGTGAAGGGAGAGACATCCATTCAGGATGATGAGGAAATGAGCATTGACATCAGCCAGATCGACCTGATCACCCAGGAATTTATCCGATACATCAGAAAGATACGTTCTGAATTTGGAACAAAGCTGGAGGAGATCACCCAAAATTATCTGAAGACGGTGAGGGGGGAGATCAGAAACCACGACGTGGAGCTGGCCTGCGGATTGATCCGGAAAATTTTGCGCGCCGATTATATTTGTGACAGAGAGGGTGAGAAGCTTTTTTACGATCAGGAGCACTGGGTAAAGCTTATGTTTGGCTCATCAGGCCAGCAGGAAATTCTGTGGGCGCTGAACATCATTTTCATGGCAATCCTGAAAAACGAAAAAACTTTTCTTGTGTTTGAAGAGCCGGAATCCCATTTGTTTCCGGATGCCCAGGAGACGATTGCGCAGCTGGCGGCGCTGCTGATCAACTCCAGCAAGAGCCGCATCATTGTTACAACGCATAGCCCCTATATGCTTACCGCAGCGAACCTGCTGATTTATTCGGGAGTGGAAGAGGGAAAAAGCGGCGAGAATACGGTTGTAAAAAAGGAACTGCGCCTGTCGCCCGGCACCGTAGGAGCTTATTTTTTGTCGCCTGATACCAGGGATATGAAGAGCATTATCGGGGAAGGCAAGGGATTGATTGACGCGCTGCAGATTGACGGTATTTCCGCCAGCATAAATGACCGCATGGATCAGATTATGGAGAACAGTTTCAGAAACAGAGGTAAGAGATGATCTGCACTGAATTAAAAGAATGTATGGAAAAAACGCAGCATGTTTTTCCGAAAGAAAAGAAAACCGGAAAGAAGGGAAAAAGGGTTGCGGGTGTAAAGAAAAAGGAAGCGGATTTGTATCAACAGCCCCTTTGCCAGCCGCCCTGCAAAAGCAGTGAGCGGCAGAAAGGCTGCATTGAGTTTCTGGACTGCAGGCCTAAGGTTACCTGCCAGGAAAAAGGAAAGAGCTATACATTGGATCAGGGGCAGGAAAATCCCAGACATGAAGTGATGCTGCTTCATATCGACGGAGGCGTGATTACCAACCCGGAAGCAAGCACGATGAATAAGTGCGATTACGCCATCCTTGTGAGGGAGGGCGCCTCTCAGACAGAGAAAAAAATGACGGCATTTCTGATAGAATTAAAGGGAAAACAGGTGGATCATGCGCTGAAGCAGTTGAAGGCGACCTTGTACCAGGCGGAGCTTGCGCCGTTGTGGGAAAGCAGCGCCAGAGTTTTCGGAAGGATCGTGTGTTCCGCATCCGTGCCCAGAATACAGAGAACGGATGCTTATCTTGCCATGGAGGAGGAATTTCGGAAAAGGGGCGGAAGCCTGAAAATGCAGGAAGTAGTGTTCGAGGAGGAATACCGGAATGTATAAGACAGTAAAAAGTGTCATTGACCGTGTTTTTGCCTTCCTTGGACTGATTGTCCTTTCGCCTCTTCTGCTGGCGCTGGTCATTGCCATAAAGTGCGACTCTCCCGGGCCCGTGCTTTTTAAACAGAAGCGGGTCGGTATTTATAAGAAGCATTTTAACATCCTGAAGTTTCGTACCATGCGGATTGACACGCCGAAGGATACGCCTACGCATCTGTTGAAAAATCCGGAGCAGTATATCACAAAGACAGGGGCATTTCTGCGCCGTACCAGTCTGGATGAGCTTCCCCAGATCATCAATATCCTCAAAGGGGACATTGCTGTGGTAGGACCCAGGCCGGCGCTGTGGAACCAGTATGACCTGATCGCGGAGCGGGATAAATACGGGGCCAACGATGTTTTGCCCGGGCTGACGGGGTGGGCCCAGATCAACGGAAGAGACGAGCTGCCCATCGACGTGAAAGCCAGTCTGGACGGGGAATATGTGAAAAAGATGGGTTTTCTGATGGATTTGAAGTGCATCGTGGGCACGGTAAAATCCGTTCTGAAGCAGGACGGTGTGGTGGAAGGCGGCACCGGGGAACTGGAACGGGGGCGGCAGTCAGAGGAGCATGATAAAAAGGTCAATTGAATACTTAAGACAGATTTTGTGTGAACGAGTGTGTCAAGGAGCAGGAAGCTGAGATGAAAAAAGTCCTGATTACCGGGGCGGGCAGTTATATCGGAACCGCTTTTGAAAAGTGGATAGCGAGCCAGGATTACTCCATAGCAACGGAAACCCTGGATATGAGGGGTGAGGCGTGGAGGGAGCATGACTTTCACGGGTTTGACGCCGTGTTCCATGTGGCAGGTATGGCTCACGCAGATGTTGGCAGAGTCACAGAAGAGCAGAAACAGCTTTATTACAGGGTGAATTGTGATCTGGCTCTGGAATGCGCCGAGAAGGCGAAGAAGGAAGGCGTAAGCCAGTTTATCTATATGAGCAGTATCATTGTTTACGGGGAGAGCGCGGGAATCGGCAGGCAGAAGGTGATTACCCGGGATACCCTTCCCGCTCCTGCAAACTTTTACGGCGACAGCAAGCTGAAGGCGGAGGAGGGGCTTAGGGGACTGGAGGATGACAGCTTTGGCGTGGTGATTCTCCGGCCTCCCATGATCTACGGGAAGGGCTCAAAGGGCAATTATCCCCTTCTTGCGAAAATGGCGGTTAAGTTTCCCTTTTTTCCCAGGGAAAATAATCAGAGAAGTATGCTTTATATAGGAAACCTTTGCAGGTTTCTGCAGCTTATGATACAAAACGGCGAGAGGGGAACCTTTTATCCCCAGAACGCCGAATATGTTCAGACCGGGAATATGGTTGCCGCCATTGCGTTGGAACATGGAAAGAAGGTGCGGCTGACCCGCATTTTCCATCCGGCACTTCTTCTT
>ERZ779624.181-NODE-181-length-24098-cov-9.360687_pt1 | contig 24098 bp, 16 predicted proteins | sample MGYA00514190_ERZ779624 | MGnify/ENA primary metagenome ERZ779624 (study PRJEB29562, sample SAMEA4376706) | mouse gut metagenome | isolation source: Cecum | study: EMG produced TPA metagenomics assembly of the A DSS colitis mouse model was used to assess the... | reverse complement strand
GACAGACTCTTCCGGGTCTGTAAAGTCTGTGTGTTCCATCTGATTTCCTCCTTTTTGGTATGTTTTGTGTTTGGTTCCTCCATATTACACCGATTGTAAGTTCGCGGAAATCCCTGTAAAATCAATGGGTTCCGGTTCCGCCGCACAGTTTGGTTCGGCATTTTCGCCCGGAGCGGATTTGAAATTCTGCAGAAAACGTTCCCGGTCTGTCCGGTACAGACAGTTTAACATTTTCCGGGCATATCTGGCGGTGACTTCTCCGGTCTTTCTGCCGGTGGATCCGACGGAAAGACCCAGGGCGGTTTCGATCAGCCGATTGATGGTTACTGGATTCCGGATCTTGATTTTTTTCAGTTCCTCCAGCAGAAGAACGGATTCCTTCAGCAGCCTGTCAGCGATTCTGTCTTCGTCCGACTCTGAGGCATAAACAGACTTTACGGTCAAATCGTAGTTTTCGATGAGGGAGCGTATTCTGGTCATCTGACGGTTGTTTGGTTTTCCGTTCATTTTAAGAAAGAAGTCCAAGGTGGGTGTGGTCTGGGAGGTGGAAGAGCCCGGTATCCGATCCAGCCATTGTTCCAGCCAGTTCATGGGGCATTGCAGAGAGGGATTGATCCTGCTCTTTTGCTTTGCCTTTGCCTCTGCTATTTCATTCCGGGGGAGTTCCCGGCCGTTTTTGGTATATTTTATTTCCTTCGTGTACTTCATAAATACGGGGAGATCGCATTTGGGGGAGCCCTTCTTTTCGGATGGGGCAGATTGGCTTCGTTCCGGTGGCAATGTCATGCAGGGCAGTCTGCTGATTCGCCGGATCTCCTCTTCGCCGTCTATCTCGTATTCCCGTTTACAGCCGTCGATGATGACCTGCGCCAGCACGGACAGAATGATAAAGCTGTCGTGTAATTGTTTCAGTCTTTCCCTGTCGGCATTTTTCTTTTCCTTTTCGGTCCAGTAGTATGTCATTGCCAGCTGTGCCAGATTGCTGGACCAGCCGATGCCCATTCCCGCGCCGGAAAACTTTTGATCCATGGCTGCGTAATCGGTTTTGGTGTTCTGGTAAGTGATTCCACTTTCCCGCAGGGCGTTGACCACGGTGGGATATTCGGCATAGCACTTCCGGGCGCATTCCACGATAGTCTCATGGTTTGTAAAAAGCATGAAATCCGAATCCTCGTCCATACCGTTTGCCCTGTCCTGGATGTCGGTTTCGATGCAGTTGATGGCCACAATGTTTTGGCTGAAGGAAAAGTATCGCTGCAGTTCTGCGCTGTAGACATTGTGCATGTAACAAACGTTGTTTGGCGAATTGTGCGGGTTTCGGAAGGCTGCCAGGTATGCGCCGTCAGGGAATCTGGTGGTAAAGCACTGAATACAGCCCTTTTCTTTTTTCAGGGTCGGGTCGTTTTGCCAGTTCTCCCCCACGGAATGGAGCAGCAGCGCATAGGGATTTCCGAACACCGTAAGGTTATCGCCCTCCACGAATATTTTCCCCTTTCTCAGCCGGCGGACATAAAGCTTCAGTATTTCGGACTTCTCGTTCCGGAACCATTTGCTGTTTCCGAAGGCATGGTTTCTTGCGTATAGATCCGCCAGCATTTCATAATGATTGACCTGGTTGGCATTTTTCCGCAGAAACTGTTCAAATGCGTCGTTGTCCTTCTTGAGCAGCTCCACATAATCCATGCTTGTCCGGGCAATGCGTCCCATGTCCTCCCTTGTGCAGGGCAGGGTATTGAGCATCTGGTAACTCAGCTGCTGGTACTGACCCAGCTTGCTGGGATGATCGGTCTTTACGATGCCAAAGAGGTCGCCGTCCCTGTGGACGCGTTCACACCAGTAAGCGTAGGCAGACTGTGGTGTGCCGCCCATCAGGTCGGTGAACTTCAGCCATTTGACCGCATTGTCTGTGGTGATCACCTTGATGTCTTTCAGAGAATGCCGGCAGCCGAACATGTCCTGAACCTGGTGGGTTTCATAATCATAGCCCTTCTGTCTGCACCAGTCCTGAAAGAAGGCTTGAATATGTCCTCGTATGCCGCACATTTTAAACAGATGATTTCTCAGGAGTGCCATGCCGGCCACCCAGTCCGGAAGGAGAGACGATTCAATGATTCCCATGCCGTCCCAGAGGGTATTGCTGACCTCTGTCTCTTCCAGGGAGACCACGCATTTTTTCTTTTCCACACCCTTTTCATCGGTGCAGGGATCTGCCCGGACCACATTGGCGATGGTCCGAAAGAGGGAATCCTGATCCTTTAAGATCAGAACATCCTCCACCGGAACAGGGACGGTGCCCACAATGGTGCTTGTCGTGAGGGGAGCATAGGCGGACAGCTCCACGATTTTTGCATTGCTGCGGGTCATTCTGTCTCCCAGCCCCATGGTCAGCCAGTCATAGGCTTTGTCATAGAGCGTTTCGTTGATAAATATGACCTGCCCTGATTTTGCCTTTGCACTGGTTCGGTACAGCATTTTGTAATGGAGTGTCTGCCGCTCACGGCCGGAATCGTCCTCACTTTTTGTCTCATAGGTGATATTCACGCCTTCGTTGTAGAACAGATCTCTGATTTCACTGCGCTTTTTTTCGGCGTATAGGGCTTTATTTGCCTGAACCCTTTGGATTGTCTGCTCCAGCCGTTCTCTGGAATCCTGGTCGGAGGCGGCTTTCAACAGCTTATCCAGCCTTGCCAGCTCGTCTTCACAGGATCGGCTGCCAAAGTCAAAGTCCAGACAGATGATGTCGCGGGTGTATTCTTTTTGGGAATGCTGCTTTCCGCCGCCGAGAACGTTCAGGCCGTTTTTTTGCAGAAAGAGGCTGAAAAGACTGTTGTCAAGCATGGCATCTGTACAGTTGAAATGCTCTCTGATCCCCAGATTTACTTCATAAAGTGTTCCTGCGCTGATCTTTTTTATCTTAATTCCAAACCGGCTGATGTGAATGCCCCCCTTTCTTTTTCCTCCTGTTTTTTTCTGCACTGCATGTCAAATCGCTGATCCGACAGAATCCGGGCTGCGATTGCGGAGCTGCCGGCATTGCCGTTTGCTCTGAAATTCGTGTTGAAATCGGAGGGATAAATCAATCCGCCGTAGGTGGAGGGATCCTTCTGATGGATGGGTGTGCTGTGAAGCAGTTCGTTCATGGTTTCTGTTGTCATCCTTTCTTCCTGTGTTTTGCTTACAATAGTTACTTCTGGATTTGCTTTTGATTTATTTTGAAAACACATGTTCGATGCTTTGAAAAAATAGATTTCTGCAAAATCCTACAAAAAGTACTTGTGTTTTCTATGCATATGTGCTAGAATATCCACCAGCAGAAAACAAGTGTCCGTGACAGAAAAACGTTTGCCGGATAGAGGAAGAAAAGAGAGTCGTTTATGAGCGGAACAGCCAAATATTATGTGGTGACGCAGAAGGCGGTGCCGGATGTCCTGCTGCGGGTGGTGGAGGCCAAAAGGCTTCTGGAGTCCGAGAAGGTGCCCACAGTGCAGGAGGCGGTGGATGCCGTGGGGATCAGCCGCAGTTCCTTCTATAAATATAAGGATGATATTTTTCAGTTTCACGACAACGTCCAGGGCACCACGCTGACACTGACCTTTCAGGTGGAGGACGAGCCGGGGCTTTTGTCGGAGGTATTGAAGACCATTGCGGAATATCACGCCAACATTCTGACGATCCACCAGAGTATCCCGATAAACGGACTTGCCTCCTTGAGCCTGAGCGTGCAGATTCTGCAGGATACAGGCGATGTCTCCGGGATGCTGGGGCAGCTGGAGGGAAAAAAGGGCGTTCATCATGTAAAAATACTTGCAAGAGAGTAGAGGAGAGATTATTATGATTCATGTAGCGGTTCTTGGATACGGCACCGTGGGAAGCGGAGTCGTGGAGGTGATCGAGAATAACAACGCCGAGGTGAGCGTGAAGGCCGGCGAGGAAATGCATGTAAAGTATATCCTTGACCTGCGGGACTTTCCCGGAGATCCTTACGAGGACAGGGTGGTGCATGATTTTCAGATTATTCTGGAGGACGCGGAGATCAGCGTGATCTGCGAGGTCATGGGCGGCGTGGGCGCCGCATATCAATTTACCAGGCAGGCGCTGGAGGCGGGCAAGAGTGTCTGTACCTCCAACAAGGAGTTGGTGGCAAGACACGGCGCAGAGCTTCTGGAAATCGCAAAGAACAAAAACTGCAGTTATATGTTTGAGGCCAGCGTGGGCGGGGGGATTCCCATCATCCGGCCCATCAACAAGGCGCTGACGGCGGAAAAGCTGGAGAATATATCCGCCATTTTGAACGGTACTACCAACTTCATTTTGACGAAGATGGAGAAGGAGGGAGCGGATTACGGGGAGACCCTGAAAAGGGCGCAGGAGCTGGGCTATGCGGAGCGGAACCCCGAGGCGGATGTGGAGGGTTATGACGCCTGCCGCAAGATCGCCATTTTATCCTCTCTGATGGTGGGAAAGAACGTGAATGCGGAAAAAATCTATACGGAGGGGATCACGAAGATTACTCCGGCGGATTTTGCCTATGCCGGTGCGGCAGGTATGACCATTAAGCTGCTGGCATCCAGCCGGGCGGACGAAAACGGCCGTGTAACCGCGATGGTGGCGCCCGCCATGATCTCCAGGGAGCATCCTCTGTCGGTGGTGAACGATGTGTACAACGGCGTTTTTGTGAAGGGGAATATGCTGGGCGACGTGATGTTTTACGGAAGGGGCGCGGGAAAGCTGCCCACGGCCAGCGCGGTGGTTTCGGATGTGATCGACTGTGCAAGACACATCGGAAGAAGCAGCATTGTGTGTATCTGGGAGAGAGAGGAAGCAGAGCTGACAGATATCTCCGAAACTGAGAGAGCGTTCTTCATCCGGGCAGCGGCGGATGCCAGGGAGGCAGTGGAGGCTGCTTTTCCGGGAGGCAGAAGCCTGACCGTGGAGGGAAGGGAAAAGGATTTCGGTTTCCTGACCGCCGTCATGAAGGAAAAGGATTTTGAAGAGAGATATTCCGGACTGGGGGACAAGGTTCTGAACAGGATCCGCATCGCCTGAAGGGAAATCCCGGGAACGGGTTTTGACAGCATATCCGCCGGAGCGGGTATGGGACAAAAATAAAAGGGGCCGGACAAAACAGTGTGTCCGGTTTATGGAACAGAGTGCGCGCCGCAACGCGCAGGCAGGTAAGACAGTGGCTAAGGTAGTTAAATTCGGAGGCAGTTCTCTGGCCAGTGCAGAGCAGTTTAAGAAAGCAGGAGAGATCATCCGGGCGGACGAGACCAGAATTTATGTGGTTCCCTCCGCACCCGGAAAACGTTATAAGAACGACGCCAAGGTGACAGATATGCTTTATGCGTGCTATGCGCTGGCGGAGAGCGGAAGTGATTTCAGGAAGGAGCTTGCGCAGATCAGATCCAGATACCAGGAGATCATTGACGGTCTGGAGCTTACGCTGAGCCTGGAGGAGGAATTTGCCGTTATAGAAAAGAATTTCCGGGAGAAGACCGGCAGCAACTATGCGGCGTCCAGGGGGGAATACTTAAACGGGATCATTATGGCGGAGTATCTGGGCTTTGCCTTTATCGACGCCGCAGGGGTGATTTTCTTTCACGAGGACGGCACGCTGGATGAGGAGAAGACGGATGTGGTGCTGGCCGCAAGGCTGGCAGAGAGCGGCCCTTCTGTGATTCCGGGCTTTTACGGCTCCATGCCGGACGGAAGTGTAAGAACCTTTTCCAGAGGCGGTTCGGATATCACGGGGTCCATTGTGGCCAGGGCCGCAAAGGTGGATGTGTATGAGAACTGGACGGACGTGTCCGGATTCCTTGTGGCGGATCCCAGGGTCATTGAAAATCCGGCGGGGATTGATGTCATTACATACAAGGAGCTGCGGGAACTGTCCTATATGGGGGCCGGCGTGCTGCATGAGGATTCCATATTTCCGGTGCGGCAGCAGGGGATTCCCATCAATATCCGCAACACGAACGCGCCGGAGGACAACGGCACCTGGATTGTGGGCAGCACCTGCCAGAAATCCAAATATGTTATCACGGGCATTGCGGGCAAAAGAGGATTTTGTTCCATCAATGTGGAAAAGGATATGATGAACGCGGAGATCGGCTTCGGCAGAAAGGTGCTGCAGGCCTTTGAGGAGAACGGCATCTCCTTTGAGCATGTGCCCTCCGGCATCGACACGCTGACGGTGTTTGTGCATCAGGACGAGTTCATGCATAAGGAGCAGAAGGTGGTGGCAGGGATCCACAGGCTGGCTAACCCGGACTCCATTGAGATCGAGTCGGATCTTGCGCTGATCGCCGTGGTGGGGCGGGGCATGAAGTCCACCAGAGGAACCGCGGGGAGAATTTTTTCCGCCCTTGCCCACGCAAATGTAAATGTCCGCATGATCGACCAGGGCTCGTCGGAACAGAATATCATCATCGGTGTGGCAAATGATGACTTTGCCGCAGCGATCAAGGCGATCTATGACATCTTCGTAGTGACCAGACTGTAAGGCAATTGATGGCAATTGTGCATTTTTTGTTGACATTTGTCGAAGGTGAAAATATAATGTTGATATCAGCTTTCACAAAAGTACAGGGTTAACCGCCACTGGCGGAAGGGAAATACGGAAGAAAAGCGCGGATTGCGGAAATACGGAAGAAGAACGGCGTGAAGCCGACAGAGTACAGAAGAGAGGCAGTTTAAAAAACGAAGGAAAAACGGCGTAAAGCCGGGAGAGTGCACAGGAAAAAGTCTGCGAGGGCAGGAAAAGAACAAGAGAAAATCAGCGTGAAGCTGAAAAGGCACAGAGAAAAAACAGCGTAAAGCTGAGAAGCAACGAAGGATGAGCGGTGTTTGGCTGCCAGACGACAATAGAGAAAGCAAAGCGGGCGTCGAAAGACGCCGGAGCAGTTGCAGTACAAAAGAATTGATGTGCAAAAGACAAACGGAAAGCTGTATAAGGAAACGAAGTTATCTTCGTTTCCTTATCTTTTGGAAAAGAATGCGGAGGGGTTCCACGGAGGATTACAATGGATGACAGGCAGCAGATACAGCAGGAAAAAAGAGAGACCAGGAGGCGGAGAAGAATCCGGAATCAGATCATGTCATACATGGCGGTGTTCCTGGTCGTGGCGGTGGCTGCCGTCGGAATACTGCTGGGAGCCAGACAGCTGACTGCGGACCGCGGGGAGGGTGAGGATCCGCAGCAGAGCAATCAGGATGCGCTGAATGATCTGCTGGGTGAGGAGGAGTCGCTGCAGACACCGGAACCCACGCCGGAGCCGGTTCCAGAGCTGACGCCGGAGCAGAAGCTGGATGATATTGTGAATGCAGGGATAGAGGTGATGCCCCTGGAGGATAAGGTGGCGGGGCTGTTTATCGTGACACCGGAGGCCATCACGGGCGTTTCCAAGGCCATCAAGGCAGGGGAGGGAACCCAGAAGGCTCTGGATCAGTATCCGGTTGGGGGACTGATTTATTCCGGGAAAAATATTCAGTCCGGGGAGCAGTTTCAGGAGATGCTGGATAACACGGGGCTGTATGCCAAGTATCCGCTTTTCCTTGCGGTGAAAGAGGAGGGCGGCAGCGTATCCGTTGTGGCAGAGTTGGGGATCGCAACCGGTGTGGATGCCCCTGAGAAGCTGGGTCAGGCCGGAGATACGGATGCAGCGTATCAGGCAGGAGTCACATTGGGACAAACCCTTTCCGGGCTGGGCATCAATCTGAATCTGGCGCCGTCGGCGGACGTGCTTACTTCGGACAGCAGTTTTCTGAAGGAACGTTCTTTCGGCAGCGACGCGCAGCTTGCCGGTTCCATGGCGGCAGCGGTTATGAACGGTATGAACAGTCAGAAAGTGACGGCCTGTGTGAAGCATTTTCCGGGGATGGGGAGCACCTCTCAGGATCCGGAAAAGGGACTTTCCTCCACGGACAGAACAGAGGAGCAGTTCCGGGCACAGGAGTTTGTGGCCTTTCAGACAGCCATTGACTCCGGCGCGAAGATGATTATGGTCAGCAACATGGCTGCACCGGCTCTCACGGGGGATGAGAGTCCCTGTGTCTTTTCCGACAGGCTGGTGACGGATATTCTGCGGGTGGAGCTGGGCTTTGACGGGGTGATTATTACGGACGCCCTGGATATGAAGGCAATATCCGAGTATTACGGCTCCGAACAGGCTGCAGTGCAGGCTCTGAAGGCCGGCTGCGATATGATTCTCATGCCGGAAAACTTTGAGGAGGCATATAACGGTGTGCTTCAGGCAGTGCGGGACGGTGTGATTTCCGAGGAACGCATTGACGACGCCCTGCGCAGAATCTATCGGATTAAGTATGCGGACAGGATTGAGTAACGGGATAAAAATTACAAATGACAGATAAAAATTAATAATCAAAGAGAAAGCAAGCGAATTTACATCCTTCTTCATGAAAAAGTATACATGCTTTGAGCGGTGCTCTTGTTATAATGAGGGCAACTGTTGACGGTATGATAAACTTTTATGAAGGAGGATTTTTTTCATGGGAAAGACAAACAAACCGGGCGGGGGAGAGACAGGCGGTGTGCAGTACAGGCGCTCCAAAACCTGGCAGATTGCCCTGGGGCAGATGAATGCGGGCGTGGGAATGTGCTTTTATATCCTGCTTGGCTACGCCAGCTATGTAGCCAATGTGGGCTACGGGGTAGCAACGGCCACAGCGGGTTTTATTCTGACGGCTACCAGAATCTTTGACGGCATCACGGATCCGCTGATTGCAATCATCATTGACAAGCTGAACACAAAGTTCGGCAAGCTTCGTATTCTTCTGGCCTCAGGCTGGCTGCTGGAGTCCTTGGCGGTGAAGATTCTGTTTGACTGGGCCAGCGGTAAGGGCCATGGCGTGGCCACCTTTGTGATTCTCTATATGGTCTATATCATCGGCTATACCCTGAACAATGTGACGGCACAGATCATTCCGGCAGTCATGACCAACGATCCCAGGCAGCGTCCCCTGGTAGGCGTGTGGAGCACGGTGTATAATTATCTGATTCCCATGATTTTCAGCGGCATTATCACCATGGTCATATTGCCCAGGTACGGAAACGAATATACGGTTCCCATGCTGGCGGAGAGCAGCTGGCTTTGCATCGGCATATCTGCCGTGTTTCTGATCCTCTGCTGTATCGGTGTGACTCCGGTGGATAAGCCGGAGAACTTTGTGGGGGTAAACGTAAAAAAGGCGGAAAAGGTGAGCCTTCGGGATATGTGGTCTCTGTTTAAGAATAACAGGGCGCTTCAGATGTACATAGCATCCGCCTCATCCGACAAGATTGCCCAGCTTATGGCCAGTCAGGCGGTGGTAAACACCATGCTGTTCGGCATCATCATCGGCAACATGCAGATTTCCATGATCCTGACCATTGTGGCCATGCTTCCCTCCATTGTCTTTGCCATCTTCGGAGCCAGGTATGCGGGAAAGCACGGAAACAAGGAGGCCATGGTCACATGGACGAAGGTTTGCATTGTGGGAGCGGTGCTGGGTATTTTGTTCTTTATCGTCGTGGATCCGAAAAAGATCGCCGTGGCGGTGCCCTATATGATCGTTTTCGTTCTTCTGACCCTGTTCTTAAACGGCAGCAAGATGTGTGTCACCACGGCCAACAATGCCATGATGGCAGACGTCATCGACTTTGAACTGGAGCGCAGCGGAAAGTATCTGCCTGCGGCGGTGTCCGGCACCTATTCCTTTCTGGATAAGGTGATTTCCGCCTTCGGCGCCTCTCTGGCGGCACTGTGTGTCTCCATGATCGGATTTAAGGAGAGAATGCCTCAGCCCACGGATCAGCAGACACCCGGTATCTTCTGGCTGACCATGTGTCTCTATTACGGTCTGCCCATTCTGGGATGGATCTGCACGCTGGTGGCCATGAAGTTCTCTCCCATCTCCAGAGAGAGGATGGTAGAGGTGCAGCGGAGTATTGCCGAAAAGAAAGCGGCAGCTCTGGCGGAGACAAAGTAGGACGCGGGCCGCAGAGGCTTGCATGACGGCGGGAAATCTCCGGGGAGGACAGGGGTCAGGGCTTTGGCGCCTGGCCCCCCCACGCCGCGCGAAAGCTTCCGGGAGTGCATCCCACGATTTCCTGAAAGACGCGGCTGAAATAGTTGCGGGTGCCGAAGCCAAGCTGTTCCGAGATTTCCTGAATGGAGAGAGAGGTGCTGCGCAGAAGGATTTTGGCGCGGTCTGCCCGGGCAAATTTGATATAATCATTTACGGAAAACTTTGTCTCTTCCTTAAATTTGCGGGTGAGGTAGTATTCCGTGTAGCCCACCAGGGCGGCCAGATCCTTCGCCTGTATCTTTTTTTCCAGATTTCGCTCAATATAGTCGCAGCACTTCTGGATGTGGGGGCTGAGTCTGGGATTGGTGCGGCATTTGTGGACTCTCCGGATGAAATCGTCGTACATGATCAGTCCCAGGGGCGTCAGTTCTCCCAGGCTCTGAGCGGATTCGATGGTCTGGATATAGCTGTCGCCCAGGGAGTAGGCTTCCTCGGGGGACAATCCGCCCTCCATGGCGGCGCGGCAGACGATGGAGGTGAAGACCGTCAGGGAGGTCTTGGACTGGCGCAGGGCGTCCCGGCTTTGCAGGGGCACCCCGTTGCTCACCATAATGCTCCGGGAGAGTGCCTGCTTATAGTTGATGTCCCCGTTGCGAACCATCTGCAGCAAACCCTGCTCCGCCATCCATACGGTGTGTCGGTCGGGGTGGGAGTCATCCGGCTCAAGCCCTGAGATTTCCCGGGTCATCTGGAAGTTGATGTCGCTGGCCTGAAGATGCTCTCCCGTAAGGCAGTAGTGGAGCATCAGGGCATAGCGGGTGAGGATCACATTGGGGGCAACGGGAAGCTTTTTCAGCACCTCGTAAAAACGGATGGTCCAGGACACGCTGAACTCCAGGTTTGTGTAGGACTTCAGGCCGGTTTCCATGTTTCCGGCAGATATGTCCTGATAAAAGACAGGGCCGATGACCCAGGTCCGCAGCAGGGTGTCCCGGTCTTTTTCAAAGGCGGCGCACCAGTGCATGCCCAGGGAGTTTCCAAGATAGACAGGAGTGTGATATGCCCTGCCCTGAGCCAGCATTTTTTCCCGGAGGCCGAACATGGAGAAGGCCGCCGCCAGAATGCTCTCGTCGGGGCAGTTGCTGTAGAGCAGTGTTCCGTCGGCATCGTAGCACCAGGTAAAGATCTCTGCGCCGCAGCGGATGAGTTCCTGGAAGAGGTCTATGTTTTGCTGAATATCCATAATAGTATTCCTTTCCTGTGAAGAAAGCGGTATAACGTTTCAGATACCAACAGTGTATCACAATTCAGGAAATCAGGGATAAAAATTCATTAATTTTTTTGAAGGGAGTAGTTTCCATGGCAGAAAAAAGAAGCTTGAATGAAAATTGGAAATTTGTGAAGGATTCCGCGGAGTATCCAAGTGGGGCGGAGGCGGTGACGGTGAGCCTGCCCCACACCTGGAATGCGGAGGACGGACAGGACGGCGGGAACGATTATTTCCGCGGCACCTGCTGGTACATAAGGGCCCTCGAAAAACCGGAGATTCCGGAGGGCGGGCAGGCCTGGCTGGAATTTGAGGGCGCGGCCATGACCGCCGGGGTCTATCTGAACGGAATAAAGCTGGCGGAGCACGCGGGAGGTTATTCCACCTTCCGGGTTGATATCACAAAGGCTGTCCAGGAGGCGGAGGGCCGGACTCTGGAGCTGGCCGTGTCGGTGAACAACGGCGGCAACGGCAGTGTGTACCCTCAGTCCGCGGATTTTACCTTTTACGGCGGACTGTATCGGGGGGTGAGTCTGATTCTGGTTCCCCAGGCTCATTTTGAGCTGGGATACTGTGGCGGAAGCGGTCTGAAGGTGACGCCGGTGGTGAAGGATTTGAATACCGGTAAGACGGAGGTGACGGTGGAAGCCTGGGTCAGCGGCGGAGCGGAACAGGTGAGGTTTGCAGTGGGGGAGGCAGGCAGCGCCGGGAAGCGGCAGGAAGAGGCCGGGGAAGTTGATGCCGGGAAGCGGCAGGCAGGGGCCGGGGACGCCGGGAAGCGAGAGGACTGGGCGGCGGACGAGGCAGAAACGCTGACGGTCTGCGCGCCGGTGAAGGAGGGGTATGCCAGGGCGGTGTTTACCATGGAGCACGCCCGGCTCTGGGACGGCCTGGAGGATCCCTTCCTGTATGCAGTGACGGCTTCCCTGGAAAACGGCGAGCAGGTCAGCGCCCGCTTTGGCTGCAGGCAGTTTGCCATGGATCCCCGGAAGGGTTTTCTGTTAAACGGCAGAAGTTACCCGTTGCGGGGGGTGTCCCGTCATCAGGACAGAAGGGGTGTGGGAAATGCCCTGACGCTCAAGATGCACAGAGAGGATTTGGAGATGATTCTGGAGATGGGGGCAAACACCGTCCGTCTGGCCCATTATCAGCACGCACAGGAGTTTTACGACCTCTGCGATGAGCGGGGGCTGGTGCTCTGGGCGGAAATTCCCTATATCACCATGCATATGCCGGGCGGACGCGCAAACACCCTGTCCCAGATGGAGGAGTTGGTGGTACAGAACTATAATCATCCCTCCATTGCCTGCTGGGGGCTTTCCAACGAAATCACGGCGGCCAGCGCGGTGGATGAGGATCTGTTGGAAAACCACAGGCTTTTAAACGATCTGTGTCACAGGCTGGATGTCACCAGGCCCACCACCATGGCGAATGTGTTCATGCTGGAGACGGACAGCCCCTTATTGGAGATTCCCGACATCAACAGCTACAATCTTTACTTTGGCTGGTATCTGGGAGAGCTGGAACAGAACGATGAATTCTTTGACGAGTACCATCAAAAATTTCCGGATAGATGTATCGGGCTGTCGGAGTATGGTGCGGACGCCAATATCAGGTTTCACAGCGCCTGTCCGGAGCGGGGAGACTACACCGAGTCCTATCAGTGTGTATACCATGAGCATATGCTGAAAATGATTGAGGAGAGGCCCTGGCTGTGGGCCACCCATGTCTGGAACATGTTTGACTTTGCAGCGGACGGCCGGGACGAGGGAGGAGAGCACGGCCTGAACCAGAAGGGACTTGTGACCATAGACAGAAAACAGAGGAAGGACGCCTTCTATCTGTACAAGGCATACTGGAGCAGGACACCCTTCATACATCTCTGCGGCAGCCGGTACACGGACCGGGCGGAGGAGGTGACGGAGGTGAAGGTGTACAGCAATCTTCCAAAGGTTTCCCTCTATGTGGACGGCAGTCTGTTTGAGGAGCAGGAGGGCAGCAGGGTCTTTGTGTTCCGGGTTCCGATCACGGGAGAGCACAGCATCGAGTGCCGCGGGGAGGGATGCAGCAACGTGATGCTGATCCGCAGGGCGGCGGAGCCAAATCCGGAATACTGTTTCAACAAAAAGCAGGAGATCGTGAACTGGTTTGACAGGGAGGATTATCATCCGGACTGCTATTCCGTCATGGATACCCTGGGAGAGCTGGCGCAGAATCCGGAGGCAAACGCCATTGTTGAGGCCATGATGGCAAAGGCCAGCGCCTCCAGAGGCGATGTGGCGGAGAGTGTGAAGGATAATCCGGCGCTGAAGCGGATGATGGCCCGGATGACGGTTCAGAGTCTTTTAAAGCAGGCCGGGGACGCGGTGCCGGAGGCGGCGGTAAGACAGCTGAATGCGGCGCTGCAGCGGATCCGTAAAAATGTGTGAGGAGGTGCGGCATGCCCATTAGAGCGGTACAGCAGTTTCAGCTTGGGACTGTGATGAATAAGGAGGAGCAGGCCCTGGAGACCATGGCCAAAATGAAAGCGGCGGGCTATGAGGGGATCGAGCTTTGCGGGTTCATGATAAAGCCCATGGGATTTGCGGTAAAGCTTCTGACGAAGGCTGCGGGAATGCCGGTGGGAAACGGGGGCAGGCTGGAGTGGCCAAGGCTGGTGCGGCAGGCAGGGCTGAAGGTGGTCTCCGTTCACGAGCACCTGGGAAGCATCGAAAACGAACCGGAGAGCATTCTGAAGGAAGCGTCGGATTTTCAGACGGATACCATCGTCATCACCGGCATGTACCGGTTTGATTACGGCAGTGCGGATCAGGTGAAAGAACTGGCAGAGCGGCTGAACCGGGCGGGGGAAAAGCTGGCCGGAAGCGGTCTGCGGCTCTTATACCACAATCACAACTGTGAGTTCGTCCGGTTTCGGCAGGCCCCAAAAGAGGGTGAGCCCGTGAATGCATGGCAGCTTTTGACGGCGGAAACGGATCCGGCTTATGTAAATTTTGAATTTGACAGCTATTGGGCCGCGGACGCAGGCGTAAACGCCCTGGCGGTGATGCAGTCTCTGGGAGAGCGGATGAAGCTGTATCATATCAATGACAGGGGCTGCAGGCAGGAGGGACCGGCCATGACTCCCATCCTGAAGATGGATAGTATGGAGCCTGGAACCGGTTGTATGGATCTGGTGCCTTTGGTAGAGCAGGCCAGAAGGGCGAAGGTGGATGCCGTGGTGCTGGAGAGTCACAGAAACTGGATTGACAAATCGCCGGTGAAAAGCTTTGAGGTCAGCGCGGAATTTTTGAGAAAATATGTGTAGAACCAACGGTACGAAGAGAAGCAGATGGAATGGTATGCACACAAGGGGGTATCGGGATGAATGCAATCGGTTTGAGGACGGAGCACAGAAAAAATCCGGTTGGGATCGGAGAGCGGGCGCCCTTTCTCTCCTGGACCTGTGAGAACGGGATCCGCCAGACCGCCTATGAGATCAGCGCCTTCAGAGACGGCGCCGAGATCTGGAACAGCGGCAGAGTGGAGACGAATCGGATGAACGCCAGGTATGAGGGGGAGGCCGGCAGCAGGGACAGAATCTGCTGGAGAGTCAGGCTGTGGGACGAAAACGGCCGGCAGGGGGACTGGAGCCAGGAGGCATTGTTTGAGCTGGGGCTTCTGGAGCAGGAGTGCTGGAAGGCAAAATGGATTGACCCGGAGACGGACGACTCCTGCCTGATTCCGGAGACGGCCTGGGGAAGCACGAACACTGCCCCTTATCACGCGGCCGCATACCTGCGCAGAAAATTTCAGGCGAAAAAGGGAGGCGCAGCCAGACTGTATATCACCTGTCACGGCCTGTATGTGGCCTGGCTCAACGGAAAGCGGGTGGGAGACTTCGTGCTGGCTCCCGGCTGCGCAAACTACAATAAGAGTCTGCCCTATCAGACCTGTGAGGTGACGGAGCTATTAAAGGAGGGGGAAAACGAGCTGCTGGTGATGCTGGGGGACGGCTGGTATCGCAGCTGCAGCGGCGTGGACGGAGACAGGTTTCTCTACGGGGAAAGGCTGGGACTTTTCTGTCAGTTGGAGCAGGAGGGTAAAATCATCTGTGCTTCCGACGAGAGCTGGGAGGCTTCTTCCAACGGCCCTGTCCGGGAGAATGATATGCAGCAGGGGGAGACCTGTGACGGGGGAAGAGAGATCACGGGCTGGCACGGGGTGAGCGTGGGAGAGTTGGACCGCGGGCTGCTGACGGAGTCCGTGAGCACGCCCGTCCGTGAGCAGGAGAGTTTTCCGGGCACGCTGTTTCGGACGCCGGACGGCAGTACCGTGCTGGACTTCGGCCAGAATCTGGCGGGGTATGTGGAATTTTCGCTGGATGCCCATGCAGGGCAGACCATCCGTCTTTGCCATGGGGAGACCCTGGACGAGAAGGGCAATTTTACCATGGCCAACTTCCAGCCGGGCAGCCGTCACAAGGAGGGCGGTATCCGGCAGGAGATCAACTATATCTGCCGGGAGGGAAAAAATCACTACAAACCCTCCTTCACCGTCATGGGCTTCCGCTATGTGAAGGTGGAGACGGAAATCGGACTGGAGGGAGCGGTCTTTACGGCACATGCCGTATACTCCGACATGGAAGAGCTCTGTACCTTCCGCTGCTCGGATCAGCGGGTGGATCAGCTGGTGCGCAACAGTATCTGGAGCCAGAAGTCAAACTTCTGCGACGTGCCCACGGATTGTCCCACCAGGGAGCGGGCGGGCTGGACTGGGGACGCGGGAGTATTTGCGGATACGGGACTTTATCTGATGGACTGCTATCCCGTGTTCCGTAAGTGGCTTGGGGAGTGCAGGGCGATCCAGATGTCCGACGGAAAGCTTTATAATATCGCGCCGCCCAACAGCAAGGGCAGTTTTTTTACAAAGATGCTCAGCGCCTCCGTGGGTTGGGGAGATGCGTCGGTGATCGTGCCCTGGACGCTGTACCGGCGTTTTGGGGACATCCGCATTCTGGAGGAAAATTACGAGATGATGAAGGGCTGGTACGGCTTTCTGGAAAGGCGGGCGCACAAATCCGGACTGAAAAGCCTGCTGCGAAGGAACCCCTGGAGAAGATATACCATAGAGAAGGGAATGGATTACGGAGAGTGGTGCGAGCCCGGGGTGAGTCCCATGGAAGCCATGAGGAATCCGAAAAAGAGCGTGGGCACGGCGTATCTGGCATACACCGGACGACTCCTGGGGGAGGTGGCGGAGACGCTGGGACACAGGGAGGACGCGGCCCGCTTCCGGCAGGTTTCCGAGAAGGCGAGACAGGCGTATCTGTACAATTTTACAGAAAACGGAAGGATCGATTCGGACAGACAGTGCGAGTATGTCAGGGCCCTGGCCTTCGGGCTGCTGGAGGAAGAACAGAGCCGGGAGGCGGCCAGAACCCTGAACAGGATGGTGCGGGATAACGGGTATCACCTGAACACAGGCTTTCTGTCTACGCCGTTTCTGTGCCAGGTGCTTGCGGAGCATGGATTTACGGAGACGGCTTATCGGCTTTTGCTTCAGGATACCTGTCCCGGCTGGCTCTATGCCGTGGAGAAGGGAGCCACCACTGTGTGGGAGACCTGGGACGGCATCCGGGAGGACGGGACGGTGCATGATTCCCTGAATCATTATTCCTACGGAGCCGTCTCGGGCTGGCTGATCCGGGGAGTCTGCGGCATCCGGCTGGAGGGTGGGGAATTGACCATTGCGCCCATGCCCCATCCGCTCTTGAAATATGCGAAGGCTTCTTATGATTCACCGGTGGGACGTATTGAGAGCGGCTTTCGCTATCAGGGGGAGGAGCTTGTGTTTGAATTTTTGATCCCGGCCAATGTGACCACCAGGGTGGTGCTTCCGGAGGGCACGGGGCAGGTGCTGGGCCCCGGTCTGCACAGGGTGTCAGTACCGGGCGTTTCGGAAAAGAAAGAGAAAGGATGATGTGGTATGGCGAAATATTTCTGCAACCCGCTGAATACGTCTTATGCGTATCAGTTTAACCAGTCCGGGAACAAATGCTCTTTGAACAGAGAGTCTGCGGATCCCTCCATGGTACTTTTTGGGGGAAAGTATTATCTTTTCCCCAGCATGAACAGGGGGTTTTTTGTCAGTGAGGACTTGACGGAGTGGCGTTTTAGTCCTTACGGCGGCATGCTTCCCGCCTACGATTATGCCCCGGATGTGCGGGTGGTGGGAGAGTGGCTTTACTTCTGCGCCTCCAAAAGAGGGGAAGTGTGCGACTTCTTCCGCACGAAGGATCCGGAATCCGGTGTGTTTGAGCGCATTCCGGGCACCTTTGACTTCTGGGATCCCAACCTGTTCGTGGATGATGACGGGCGGATATACTTTTACTGGGGCTGTTCCAACATGACTCCTGTCTACGGCGTGGAGCTGAATCCCGCCGATCTGCACCGGATAGGGGAGCCCAGGGTGATGTTTTCTAACCGGAAGACGGAATTCGGCTATGAGCGGCTGGGGGAGGATCACCATTACAGTCCGGGGAACAGCAGTGTGCTGGATATGATTAAGAACATGATGGCAAAGCAGCTTGGCTGTGCGCCGGAGGAAATCAGGGATACGGAATTTATCCTGCAGCACACCCCGGAGCAGTACAGGGAGCAGCTGAAGGCGGCGCTGGGGGACAATCCCTACATTGAGGGCGCCTGGATGACAAAGCATCAGGGAAAATATTATCTTCAGTATGCCTGTCCGGGTGCGCAGTACAATACCTACAACGACGGAGTCTATGTGGGGGAGGCGCCACTGGGGCCCTTTGAACCTGCGAAGAACAATCCTTTTTCCTATTCCCCCGGAGGATTCTTTCCGGGGGCGGGGCATGGCTCCACCATGGAGGACAGGGAGGGGGCCTGGTGGCATACCTCTACCATGCGGATCTCTGTGAATCATACCTTTGAGCGGCGGGTTGGCATCTGGCCCGCGGGCTTTGACCGGGACGGGGAGCTTTTCTGTAACCAGCGCTACGGCGACTGGCCCCGGTCGGTGGAGCAAAGCAGAACAAATCCCTGGTCGGAGCCGGAGTGGATGCTTTTGTCCTGGGGAAAGCAGGTTACGGCATCCAGTGAGGAGAAGCCCGCAGGGAATGCGGTGGACGAGAACGTGCAAACCTGGTGGAAGGCCAAGAGCGCCGACAGGGAGCAGTGGCTTAAGCTGGATCTGGGGAAGCTCTGCCGGGTGAATGCGGTGCAGATCAACTTTGCGGATGACTTGGGTCTGGTGGAACTGCCAAAGGGAGCTGCCTTTACGGGGGAACCGGGCAGGGGGCGCTACATTGAGGAGCGCTGTTTCAAAACCCGCTGGCTGCTGGAGGGCAGCGCTGACGGAGAGGAATGGTTTGTTCTGGAGGATAAGAGAAATGCGGAAACCGATCTGCCCCATGATCTGTTGGTTTGGGAGGAGGGACGGATGCTGCGTTTCCTGCGGCTTAGCGTGACGGAGCTTCCCTACGGGCAGCCGGCCTGTGTGTCAGGACTGCGGGTGTTCGGCCTGGCACAGGGAGAGAAACCCGGACAGCCGCGGAATGTGAAAGCGGAGCGCACCGGCGATCTGGAGATGAAGGTCTCCTGGGAAGGTGACGGAACCGGCTATGAGGTTCTCTGGGGTCATGCGGAGGATAAGCTGTATCACAGCTGTCGGGTTTACGGCAGGTGCGAACAGGAGATCCGGGCGTTGGTGAAGGGGACGGAGTACTTTGTCCGCGTGGATGCATTCAACGAATGCGGAATTACGCGGGGAACCGTGGTGCGGCAGACAACGTAATAAAGAAAGGGGAACAGGCATATGAAAAAATTTGAAAAGGGTTTTCTGGTGGGGGCTGCCACGGCGGCTCATCAGGTGGAGGGAAACAATGTGAACAGCGACTGCTGGGCCATGGAGCACATGGAGCATACCAGCTTTGTGGAGCCCTCCCTGGACGCGGTGGATCATTACAACCGCTATGAGGAGGATATCAGGCTTATGAAGGAGGCGGGGCTCAACGCTTACCGTTTCTCCATTGAGTGGGCCAGGATCCAGCCGGAGGAAAACCGTTTTGCGGAGGAGGAGATCGAGCATTACCGGAAGGTGATCCGCTGCTGTAAGGAGAACGGACTGGAGCCCGTGGTCACGCTGCATCATTTCAGCAGCCCCAGGTGGCTCATCGGCAAAGGAGGCTGGGAGGCGGAGACCGTGCCGGAGGACTTTGCCCGCTATGTGCGCTATGTCTGCGAAAGGCTGGGGGAAGAGTTTCACTATGTCTGTACCATCAACGAGGCCAATATGGGCGTTCAGGTGGCTGCCGTGGCAAAACGTTATATGATGCAGATGATGGCCAAGATGAAGCAGGCACAGGCCGGGGCAGCAGCATCCGGCGGTTTTGGGCAAGCGTCAGCGGCGTCCGCAGAGAACGGCGAAGCGGCATCGGCGCAGCCTGGCGGCGGAGCGTCGGCAGACGGCAGTGTGCAGATGGGAATTAATCTGGAAAAGATGATGGCGGGGCAGCAGGAGGCTGCGGAGGAGAACAGGAAGGTCTTCGGGGTAGCCAAGGTGGAGAATTTCACAAGCCCCCGCACGGAGCGGGGAGATCAGCTGGTGATGGAGGCCCACCGGGCGGCCAGAGCAGTGATCAGAGAGCTCTGTCCCCGGGCGAAGGTGGGGCTCACCCTGTCTCTTCATGACCTGCAGGCGCAGCCCGGAGGAGAGGAGAATGCGGTGAGAGAGTGGGAGGAGGAATTCCTGCACTATCTTCCTGCCATTGCCGGAGATGATTTTCTGGGAGTCCAGAACTACACCCGGACACGGATCGACGCTTCCGGCCAGATGCCGAATCCGGAGGGAGCGGAGCTGACCCAGATGGAGTATGAATTTTATCCCCAGGCGCTGGAGCATGTAATCCGCAGGGTGGCGGAGAAGTTTCAAGGGGTTTTGATGGTGACGGAAAACGGTGTGGCTGTTTCCGATGACGCAAGAAGAGTGGAGTTTATCCGGCGGGCGACGGAAGGCGTACAGAATTGCATCGCTGACGGAATCCCCGTGAAGGGCTATTTCTACTGGAGCCTGATGGATAATTTTGAGTGGCAGAAGGGATACGGCATGACCTTCGGGCTGATTGCCGTGGAGCGCACAAGCCAGAAGCGGGTGCCCAAGCCAAGCCTCAGAGTGCTTGGAGAATACTGCGGCTGACGGTGCTTCAGAGGCTCATTTCTACGGCGCGGGAGTCGTTTCCATCCATTCTGATCCTATGAGGGAAAAAAGGAGGAATCCTGTTTTTCAGGATTCCTCCAAGGGCTGCAATTCCAAAATCAGATGTTGTGTTTTACGGTTGATGGGGAAGGCGATTTCGCCTTCCTCAAACTTTATGAAAAACAGATCCCCGGGTTTTTTCAGAATCCGAAGGAGCCGGAGGAGGGCCCAGAGAAACGCCGGCAGCAGAAGACAGCAGAAGAAGCCGAACAGATACATGCTTTGTTTTAAAAGCTTTGCATGGTGGATGCTCTGAAGCAGCAGTGCCCGACGGTAATCCCGATAGGAAGCCTCGCTTCGCTGCAGATGTTCCAGGGCGTATCTCTCCTGCAGAAGCGCCGCTTTTGTTTCGTTCAGTTCCGCCAGCCTTTTTTCGGCGTCGTTGATCTGCTGGTTATAAGTCGGATCGGAATCCGTTTTTTCTTCGTCCGCACCGGTTTCAAACCGTTCGGGGTGAGCTGCCTCATAGACGGCGGCAATATCCGAAAGAGAGGGCTCGGAACCGGTGAAGCTGCACCGGAAACCGCCGTAGTAGGTGTCGTCGGCAAGATATTCGGCCATGCCAAGCCGCTCCAGGCCGGGGGCCACGGCATTCATGAAGTTAAGGTAGGCGTCATAGTAGGCCTGTTCGTCAAAGAGACTGTTCCAGTCTATTCCCAGCTCCTCGGCGGAAAGGCCGAAACCTTCCCAGATGGCCTGATCGGAGTCGGAGAGGCTGTCCGGAGTCTCCCAGAAGTTCCTGTAATCCGCGGCGGTCCAGCCGGGAACCAGCATTTTTTCCGGATCGGGGTTGCCTCCGCAGAATTTGACGAATACGGCGTTATCCAGAGCGTAGCCGGGAACATAAAAAAGCATGCTCAGCATGTCGGAACCGGTGACATACAGCCGTTCGTTCAAGGTCAGGTGCTCCAACAGATCCGAGGTGTAGAAGCCGGCGCAGAACAGGGAAGCATGCTGTATGGCCGGAGAAAATTTTTCCGACCCGCTTCCGTGGGGGTCATAAATCCACACGTCATCCATAAGAGGGCTTTCCGCATTCTGGCGGACGGCATAGCTATAGTAGGCATAGAACCACTCATCCACCAGGGTATCCTGCATAAATGCCTGCAGAAGTTCAGCGATATATTGCTGAAAGGCCTGTACAAAAAATTCTTCGGAAAATATCGCCTCATAGGAGTCTTTCGGAAGGAGTCCGCTGTCCTGGGGTTCGGCGTCCTGCAGAGCCCGGTATTCCCGCAGGCTGTCCTGAAGCTGCCGGATCTCATGGTTGGCGGCGGTGATCTGGCTCTTCAGCTCCGACAGTGTATCATGGCTGTCCTTGATATGCGTCAGACTCTCGTCCAGAACGGAGAGCTGCTCTTCCCACCGGGGAGTCTGGCAGGCACGGTTGGTCTTCAGGAAAAACCAGCCGCTGATCAGAAAGCCGGCGGCCAGGGTCAGGGGAAGAAGCACGGAGGCGAGAACAGACAGACCGGAACGTCCGGGAAGTACTCCGGTTTCCCGTATGGTTCTGCGAAGCAGGGTGTATGAGCCCTTCTTTTTCTGAAAGTTATCCTCTTCATTGCTTCTCATATAGTATTTATCCGGAGTGACAAACTCCGCCGGGGCCCCGCATTGAGGGCAGAAGCAGGCGTCCCGTTCCAATTCGTTTCCACAGCTGCGGCACAACATAGGCAGTCTTCCTTTCCTCTTTCTTCCATGATAGATCAGCCGCAGAAGGTTTTCAAGGTTTATTTGAGAATTCATAGATTCTTAAGTAGTCAAGACCACCGGCTAAGCCGGTGGTCTTGACTATGGTTATTTACCAGTTATCAAATATATCATTAAGTTCATCCAGCTCTTCTTGTGTTATATCTCCATCTGCAACAGCTTGCTCTCCAGTCTTGACACCCTCCGTGCCATACACTGTCTGACCATTTCCTGTTTCAGGGTCTTCTACAGAATCAATCTCTTTCACGACTCCGTCTTGCACTGCCGCATCAATGTCAATGTTACCATTTGCATCTGTGTAGTTATCCATTACCCCTTTGGCATACCCCAGATATACCCATGAGTTTCCGCACCTTGCTACAGAGATATACTGAAGACCGGGGTCTGTCATCGCCGCCCAGTGTCCGGGGCTCGCTTTCCATGCTGCATACACGTCTGCAACAGAGGTCTGACCCTGAGCAATGTTCTCTACATTTGCACCGTCCCTTACAACGACATCATGGGTGAAGTTGGATGCAACGTTCTTGGCGCTTTCAAGTGCGTTGGAATCTAATGTTCCGTTAGCGCTTACAGTTGAAAGACCCATTGCCTGTCTGTCGGCATTCAGCAGGGCTACGAAATCACTGTTGACCAGTTGGGCATCGGTTGCTGCGTCATTAGTCTTGGCCGCTGTCTGGTTAGAACCGGAATCCTGGTTACCCGTATTAGAAGCCGTCTGAGTTGTTGCGGGCTTTTCAGCTACAATGTAGCTGTTGCTTACAAATACGGTTTCACCATTCAACTCAATCTGATACCAACCTGTTTCTTCGCACTGCCCTGTCACGGTGACTTCCTGACTGTAAGCCAATCGTCCAACCTTTTCTCCATCCGTTGACGGTTGGTTTCTCACATTAACACTGGACTTGGCATACATTGTACCCGACATCTCGTTGATGGTGTAAGGAGAATCTGCTGTTTCTTCCCCTGTGGTTGTCCCGGCCTGGTTTGCCTCGTCTGTCTGGTCTGCGCTGCCGGACTGCCCGGTCTGCGTCATGCTGCCGCTTTCATCGGCATTCCCGTCAGAGGGTGCCTCCGCCCCGGTTTCAGGCTCTGCTGTGGGCTCCGGTGTTTCTTTTGACGATGGTTCTTCTGTGGGTTCCGCCGTTTCCTCCGGTTCGGATTCCATATCCCCGGTTCCCTCTGACCCGCTTTCCTGGCTGCTTTCTGCATCTGCAATGGCCTGCCCCCTGGCGTCCCCCTCCATCCTGTTTCCGCAGCCGGTAAAAATGCTGGCTGTCATTGCCGTAATCAGCAATGCCGTCACGATTTTCTTCTTCATGTCCGTCCCTTCCTCGTTGAGATTCTTTCTCCGGAAATCCGTTCAGGGATTTATCCACCTATAGAGTATCCCCCCCGAATTTTTTTGTCAATAGGAACCTCTGAAATACTGAACCCTCTTTAGGATTTAGCATGTGGAGCATACCAAAACGAATCAAGACCGTTTCATCATACTGGTTCCGAAAGCCGTTGAGACATTGAGGCGGATAGCAAATTGAACGCCAGCGGCGTCCCCTTAGACTGCATCCGGGAGATGCCGGGGCACAACAACCTGAATACGACACCGGGCTATATCTTCAATCCCCTGACGGAAAGCCAGACCTATGACCATATGGCGAAAGCATTAGAGCAGAACATTCGTACTGTCTGCAACTGTCTACAGAATTTTAGACACACAAAAACAGCGGAACCCCACGTTTTATGGGATTCCGCTACATAAAAAGAAGAGCGATAGACGGGACTCGAACCCGCGGTTTCCACCTTGGCAAGGTGGCGCTCTACCAACTGAGCCACTATCGCA
>ERZ779624.177-NODE-177-length-24622-cov-8.398868_pt1 | contig 24622 bp, 22 predicted proteins | sample MGYA00514190_ERZ779624 | MGnify/ENA primary metagenome ERZ779624 (study PRJEB29562, sample SAMEA4376706) | mouse gut metagenome | isolation source: Cecum | study: EMG produced TPA metagenomics assembly of the A DSS colitis mouse model was used to assess the... | reverse complement strand
CCGCTCACATCAAGACTCGTTAAACTGCTACAGCCTTCAAACATCCTACTCATACGCGTCACCGCACTTGTATCAAATCTGCTCAAATCCACACTGCGCAAATTACTGCAGCTCAAAAACAGACAGGATGCGTCCGTCATTCCCGTCACATTCACTTCCGCCGATGTGATCTGCTCCCAATGTGCTATCCACGGAGTAAACGGCCCATGCACAAAATCCCCGCTTCCCGTCAAAGTCAGCTTCCCTGTCCCGTCGATCACCCATGTGATTCCGCCGCTGACGCCGCTTGCAATATCCGCTCCCCCATAGGTCGCAGACGGATTGTCTCCCACGGCTGCTGCCTGGTTGCCGGAAACGGACGGGCTCTCCGTCCTAAGCTGTGCGTCCCCGTCCGACACCGTCCTACTTTCCCGCTCCGCCGCAAACGCCGGCAAAACCGGCCCCAACAGCAGCGCCGTAAGCAATATTGCCAATCCTCTTTTTATCCTTCTCATTGCAATTCATCCTCCTTCGGTTTATTGTTCCTCATATCCTCCCGTGCGGGCAAGCTCCGTCAGCTCCTGCAGGGAATACAGTGGGCATTGCCGCAGATTGCCCGAGGGGCAGTCGAATACCAGCATATCTCCGTTTACATCACAAAGCTGCGGCAGATATGCCAGCTTCTCCAATCTCTCATTCAGCAAAACCCCATACCGTTCCCCCGCTCCGCTGATGTATTCCGCTATCAGGTATTCCCCCGCCTGGGTCACATAAGTAAGGTACGCGTCCTCCTCCAGAACCCCCTCCTGCCTGCCGGTTTTCCGGTCAAATATCACCGGAGCCGTATGCAGAGAAGAACTGATTCTGTAGTGATCCGTGTAAAACTCCTCGTCCAGCTTCCTGTCCGGCGCTTCTCTCTGCTCCTGTGCAAGCAACGAACCGTCCGCCGCGCTGTACCTGCGGACGACGCCGTCATACCAGACCACCTCCAGAAAGGATTCCTCTTCTCTCTTTATAAACTGCTGGTCATAGATACACTCCGCATCCGGCAGCTCTGCCTGCGCAAGAAGATTCCCCTCCATATCGTAAACACGAAATCCCTGATAGCTGAAAAGTACAGCCGTCTGTCCGTCTCCGCTGACCCGGGCCTCGTCATGAAGATAGCGGGCATCGTATGCTAATAACTGCGCATCCCCATGTCCCTCCAGCTTTAAGATACGCAATGTGGGCTCACTGCGGTTCCCCAGGACAGCATATTGCCCCGCCAGCTCTGCAAAATCAAAATTCTGTTCCCCGCTTTCCACAGAGGAAAGATTTGCACCGCTGTCATAAAAGGAAAACCTGTTGTCATCCGTCGTTACAAGCGCATGGCCGGCTCCCACCGAAAAGCCTGTGACCGTCACGCTGTTCGTATAGGCAAGCTCCTTTTGTTCCAGACTGTAGGGCTCCTCTGCAGAAGAATCGTTTCTTTCCGGCCTCATACTCACCAGCAGATTTCTCTCCGCAACCTGTATCTCTTCCTCATCTGTCTGCACCAGAATCTCATCCGGCGAGGTATATTCGCCCACCCAGCAAGCCTCCTGTACATCGATGATTCCGAAATGCGTCTCTCCTCCCCTTCCCGCCGAAAAAGCAAAATATCGACCGCAGAAGCCCCCCTCAAAATGTTTGAAATCCGACTCCTCATAGAGAATCAGATCCTGTCCGGAATCCCTCAGATCCAAAATCCTCAGACCACCATCGGAAAAACTGACGGCGAGCAAACTGCCGTCCTCATTCAATGCAAACAGTCCGTCTCCCGGATCCGCAAAGATATCGTTAACTGCCGACTCCATGCAGTGCCCGTCAAACGACCGAATCGTCTTTTTCCCGTCAATTACCCGATAAACAGTCGCATGACTGTCCTTCCGGTTTACGGCTGCCACAACCTGACGATCCGCCGACAGGGCAAGCATGGTGGCCGTATCTCCCGTCCACAGTGTCACCCCGTCTTCCAAGTCATAGCAGGCGACTCCGTTCTGCCCCGCATAGACAAGGCAGCTCTCGTCCACAAAAACCACATCGGACAGCGCAGACTGCTGCACAGGCAAAACAGTCAGCCTTTCCCGACTCTCCAGATCATATACCGCAGTCTCATAGGCGTATACTGCCGCCAGTCGGTTCCCTTCCGGAGAAAGGACAATATCGAAGGGGACAGCGGGCAGTTCCAGCACACCGGATGCCCGGAAGCCATCCGACAGGTCATAGACACCCAGCGCATTTGTCAGCGCAAGCTGTGCCTGAGCAGTCACCGGCATATCCAACGGCCCTCCCTTCACGGGAAGTGCCTGCAGAGCCTGTTCTATGGCTCTTGTCACATTGCCCTCCGCCAGGCTGTTGGCAGAGTATTCCGCCATTGCAAGCGCAGACTGCCTCTGCTCCAGCTGTCTCAGTCCGACAAAACAGGCAGCTCCTCCCGCCAGGAAGGTCACGGAAAGAATCGCGGCCCACACCGCCATACGCCTTCTGTGCCGCACTGCCCTTTCGTCCCGTCTGTGAAGACTCAAAAACGCCGTAAGCATTTCCTCTGCGGACTGATAGCGCATGGCAGGCTCCGGTGACATAGCCTTCTGCAGCACGGTCGATACCGCCGGACTGCAGACCTGCGCTCCCAATGGTTCCACCTCTCTGGCGTCCCTGGATGGACGGCGGCCGGACAGCAAATGATAGAGCGTTGCCCCCAGACTGTAGAGATCGGACCGGACATCCAGAAGAACCCCTCTTCCGCTCGTCACAGCTTCTCCGGAGGACGCTGCGTCCACCGACATGGCAGTGCCGTCCGCCGTCCCGCAATTCTCAGACAACGCTACTGACGGTATTCTGTCGTTCTCAGAAATTGTTACGTCCTCATCCGACGGCCAGCTGTTCTCGGCACACGTTATGTCTTCATCCGGCAGCCAGCTGTTCTCGGCACACGTTATGTCTTCATCCGGTGTCCCGTGACGCAGAATATTAATCCCGTCCTCCTGTGTGCTGTCTCTCTTCCTGCAGGCTTCGTTTTCACTCCCCGTCGGCCTCAATTTTCCAAATCCATGTCCGAAAAGTCCTGTCTTTCCTCTCCGTGCTTTTCCGGCTGCTCCCGCATCTTCAGGCTCGGCTCCCGCCAGACGGCTTCGCCTGACATAGTCGGCGCCGTAATGCTCCGGCGAAGCGTACCCCCTGCTGAAACCGACCTTCACCGCGCCGTCCTCCCCAAGCGCAAGAGCAATGTTAAAGTCGATAAGACAGATATCTCCGTCGGGCTGCAGCATGATGTTGGCAGGTTTAATATCCCCGTGAAGAATGCCGTGGGGCGGACGTCCATGAAGATAACACAGCGCCTCCAACAACTGACAGGCCCACCGGATCACCTGGGGCTGGGAGGGGAGCTCTCCCCTGGCGAGAAGCTTATCCAGGCTTTCCCCCTCGATAAAATCCATGACGGTATATACCATACCGTCCTCCTGCACAAAGTCATACACCTGCGGGATATAGGTGTGGCTGAGCCCCTTCAGCATATCCACCTCCCGCCTCAGCGCCTCGGCACCCGTGCTCAGTCTGCGTCTGTCCGCCTTCAGCACCACCTTTTTATCCAGACGCAGATGACGTCCCAGGTACACGATCCCGCCGCCCCCGGCTCCGATCCTTTCCTGTATCTCATACAATCCGGCTATGATTCGAGACATTTTCCGCTCCTCTGCTTCCCATACTCTTGTTCCAGCGTCCTCTTCAGCCTTCGGCCCGAAACGGAAAACACCGCCGCACACAACACCGATCCCGCCACCGCCACAACCATAAGAACCGCACCTCCGTACAATAACAGCTCACTTCCCGACAGCTCCATTCTCCCCGCGCCTCCGTCTCTTCCGCATACATCAGGGAAATATTCTCATCCTCGTTTCCCTAACAAAATACATTGACCAAAATGCAGGATACATTATCCCGCTCCCCCCGCGCCCGCACCTTCTTCAGCAAAGTATCACAGGCTCTTTGGGCGCGATTCCCGCTTCTGGCCCGTTCCCTCAAACCGACTGTATCCCCCTCTTCCAGCCTGCCAAACAATCCGTCGGACCCCAACAGAAAGAGTTCTCCCTCCCGTATGGTTCCCGCAAGTCTGCTTATCCACAATTCTCTTGATCTTCCAATATAATTCGCCAGATGTGGTTTGATGATCCCATCCTTTTCCACCATGACCACCTCATCCCGGGTAATCTGGCATAAAGCCTCCCTTCCACGGAAAATCTTACTGTCTCCTACATGAAAAACAAAATAGCTATGCCCTGCCAGAAGCAGTGCCGACAGAGTACAGCCAATCGCTGTCCCCTGTTCCTTTCGGTAATCGTACACCAACTCGTTCAGCTCCCTTATGGTTGCCTCCAGATCCTTTGTCAGTTCCTCCTCCCCCATGATTCGGGGCCAATATACTCTGATCCCCTGAAACCATCTTGTAATCCCCTTTGTAACTATCTCCGCCGCAATCTCACTCATCTCAAGACTTCCGATTCCGTCACAGACACATGCCACCGCAAGACAGGCTTCCCTGCTGCCGGTACAGTGACAGACAACTCTATCCTGATTCTTCTTTCTGTATTTGCCTTGATCCATTGCATGGCCCATATATACTTTCATAATAGTTGCCCTTATGTCTCAGCACACCTGATATCTGATTCGATGCTGCCGAGACAACATAATGATATCTCCCCGGCGCAGAGGATATCTGATATTGGCAGCCAGCGCCTCATCATTTACAAATGTTCCGTTTTCCGAGCCAAGGTCAACGATCACCCATTCGTCCGCTTCTCTTTCCAACCGCAAATGCCGCCTGCTGATAAAGGACAACGCCGCTTCAAAACAATAATCTGCCTTCGCCTGGCCGTCCTTGCCCCGTCTCCCCACAGTGACAGAACCCCTTCGCAGATCGATTTCCATCAGCGGCGGACAGCGATACCCGCTGCTCTCTATCAGTCTGAGGCGCAGCATACCCTCCGAACTGACAGAAGCCGTCTCCTCTATCTGCGTCACATCCTCTGTCTCCTCCATTATGACCTCCGCCTGTTCCCGGGCAACCCGGGAGATTTCCGATGTCTTTCTTTGTTCCTGCTCTTCTCTGCCGGATACCTTTGATCTTCTGTTCTCAGGATCTCCCTCTCTTCTTCCCTTCCCCAGAAGTCTGTCAAGAAGTCCTCCCCGCTCCTGCTTTTCCCTGACCGCTTTTTTCCCGTTCTCACCGGCTCCGGTCTTTCTCCCCTTATCAGCTTCCTCGTCCTCTCCAAACAGTTTACCGATCAGATTTCCCGATATGCCCTGCACGCCAAGCTCTTCTCCGGAATGCGTCCGCCCGGCGCCCTCATCCGGTGCATCCTCCTGCACCGGCTTTCTTTCTGGATTTTTTTCCCTTCCTTCCCGAGCTTCCTGTATCTGCTGCTTTTCCCGTGTCAGCATATCCAGCAAGGTCATCAGATTGGCATCCTCTCCCTTCAACGTCCGCAGCAGCTTTACCGTATATTGAGAATCATCCGAAATACTTGTCCTCAGAATAAACTCCTCAAAAAACCCCTTTACCTGTGCTTCCGTCTGAGCATACTCCGCCACGGGAATATAAAGGTATCTCACCGTATCCTCTTTTCTTCCCACCAGAATATAGTCGGCATCCAACAAAATATTGTGATAATCCAGGAACCAGTCCCCACACATTTTAAAAGGGAGCAGCATCTTTTCCAACAAATGTGAAAATTCTTTCCTTGTCAACTCAGCGCAGCCATAGCTCAGACGCACACCGTCTGACAGCTCATAACGCACCTCTTTCCTGCCGTCAATTTCCATGATTCTGACAGGAAGCAGAAAATCAGGGCAGTCCTGTTTTATCACCCGAAGTGCGATGCGGTCAAGCGTATCGCTTTCCGCCACGTCCAGTTTGGTATAGCTCTTATTTGCCACTATGATATCCGTCAGCATGTCTTCCTCCTGCTCTTCTAAAAGAGATCATAATATTTCAGACTTAAGATCCTGTAATACCCCAAGTCATCCACTGCCAGACTTTTTCCCTCCAAAAAGGGATAAGCCGCCTCAAACTGCGCTTCTATCACCATATCGCCGTCCCTGTTGACATAGCCCCAGCTTCCGCCGCTCTTTACCGGCGCCAGACTGTCGGAAAATGAAAAAGCATCTTCAAACCGGTATTCCAACACAAGCTCCCCCTTCTCATCGGCAAATCCCCATCTGCCCGAGTCGTCAGCCACCGCAAACACCCCCTCCTCCAGACCCTTTGCATCGGGGAAACGCTTCTCAAAACAAGGCTCTCCTTTCCGATCTATCAGAAAATACCCTGTCTCATCCGCCGCCACGGCATAATTCTGTTCAAAAACCCGGCCCCGGCTGTTCACTGCCATATCCGTATATCGGTAGTCTGTCACCTGTTGGAGATTTTGGTCCAGTATGGCCCATCTGCCGTCCTTTCTGACCACGGACAGTCCATTTTCACTGAGGTAAACTTCCTCATAAGTCTCCTCCTGCAGCGGCTGAAAGGTATTGCTGTATATGGCATACCGCCCGTCCTTTACGCCCACGATTCTCTCACCGCAGATAGCCGTCACCTCATCCAGGGCATTTTTATCCACTGCATTCCAATAGCCGCTTTTATCAATCAGCGTATAAACTCCCTCCAGCCTGACTACTGCATAGTCCCCCGAGAAGCAGGTAGCCTCCTCGTAAATGAAATTCAGAACCGTCCTTCCGTCTGCTCCGATGTAACCCCAGTATGTGCCGTCATATACAGGTATGTACCAATCTCCGGAAGGTATCGCCGCCTGTGAAAAAACTGTGTTCACCGCAGAATACTGGCAGCGGGCAGATTCATACAAATCTGAAAGCCGCTGATCATCATGTTGTTCCACGGCCTGTTTCAGGACAGGAAGCGCCCTGTATACCATCCCCTCCTCCAGATATCTCCCCGCATATTCCAGGTACTCCTCCGGAGCTGCCCTCCCGGCCTCCATCCGCTCTTCGATCAACCCGTAATACTGTTCCAACATGCCAGCCTGTCTGTAAATTCCAAGAAGCTCTCCCTCATAGAACAAATTGTTTTCCGTATGATATCCGTTGACCGCCGCCTCGTACAAGGCCGCCGCCCGCACATACAGCCTGTCCGCCAGATACTGCTCCGCCTCCTCAATCAAGGCATTCTGCGCCGCAGCGGCATCGTCCGCCGTCACAGCATGTGCCGCCAGCAGCCAGCCTGCTGCCAGCAACCCCACGGACAGCAATGCAGCTGTTCCTCTTGTCTTACTCACAATGTTTTTTCTTCTCGCCATTGTTCTTCTCCGCCTATCTGAAATATCTGACGATCAGCCCAAGATACAAAAAGGGCACAAAAGGTATCTGATCCTGCCTCGACAGTTTCTTTCGCAGCAACTGTACGACAGAAAAAACCGCGCCCGCAATACAACCGTACAAAACCGCCCCCACTACATATTCGCCCGTCAGGTATACTCCCATGACCAACGCCAGCTTTACATCCCCTGCTCCCATACTGCCGTGACTCAGCAAATAACCGAGTCCAAAGGAAAGCATACAAAACAACAGCCCCAGCGCCATGGAAGGAATCACAGCAAGCAAACCCTCCATATTTCTCAGTCCCTGACCTCCCATGATGACAAGAAAGATCATTGCCATTAGCAGCAGAATCCTGTCAGGCACTATTTGTTCCCGATAATCTGTCATACAGAGAACAGTCATGCCTGTCAGCATCACGAAAAGCAGTTGAAACCGCATATCCTCCGCACCACATTTTCCCAGCTTCCACCAGACACGCACCAGAGCCGTCTCTGACAACAACAATACCCCAAGCTCCGAAACCGAAAACAACGGATTCCACCTTCTGTTTTCCTCCTTTTCAAAAAAGGGGCTGTACCACCTCAGAATTTGCCGGTACAATACCGGCAAAAGAAGCATTGCTGCCGCCAGTGTTATGTATTCCTGCATAATCGTGTTCTCCCAATCGTCATTTTTCAGGCAAAGTGACACCGTCTCCATCCAGCCACGCGGGTACGGAACACCTCTGAACCACATGGACCGCAGGGTCTCTCAGAAACAACTTAAACAGGCTGATTTCCACATCATACTCCACCACCAGATCTATCATACGATAATCGGCATCACAAAACAGACGGCTTTTCCCAAAATCCAGTCCGTTAATACCGTCCCTGACTCCATAATCCTTCAAATACTGATCCGCTGTCCGCGGAAAATATTCTGCGAACCCCTCGTCCAGATATGCCTGAATCATTCCTTCTGACATGGTTTTCAACAGTAAATTTTTTGCCTTTTCCTCCACCTTTTCCAGGCCAAGATAGACAAAACCGCGCAGAAGCGCTTTGGGATCACTCGCCAGATTCCCTGCGGTCTGTACCAGCTGTTGCCCCTGTCCTGCAGTCTGCTGCACCTCAAAGGAACCAACCTGTGACAAAAAGCTATCCAGTTCTTCTATCGCCTCATCCAGTTTTTCCGTATTTTGGTCAATATCGTTTTTCAGCTTCAGATCCGCCGCGCGTATCCCCAATGCCTGATAAAAATAGGTATAACAAGTCAGTTCTCCCCCCATCTGATACAGTGCAAACTGGATCTTGTTATGCAACGCAAATAAATTGATAAAAGAAGCAATTCCCAGAATCACAATAATAAAGGGAACCAGGCTGAGTACCCCTTCCACGGTGATCATACCTTCCTGTCTCTTCCTGCACTGGTTCATCCTGCGCTCCCCCAATCTCTTCAAAAAACCATCAGTAACCGCGAATCACGGAATAGCCGAAATAGTGATCTTCCAGCACCTCGATCAGGGAATCCGTCCCCGTACCGCCCAGATACCCCTCCACCAGCGCCTCCGGCACAACCGCAAATTTCATCCTGACCTTACAGGTGGTTTTCACGGCAGTCACCGTATCCGACATTTTAAAGTTCAGAACAGACAGTGTCTCCTGATCGTTTACCGCCTGATTCAAATTCAATGTAATCAGGTCTGAGGTTCTGGATAGCAGCGTACTGTCGCTCACCGACAGGCATAGCAGAACAAAAAGGTAATCTTCATAGTCAGGAGAAACACCTCCTCCGGCTGTTTTGTCCGACAGATTTGTTTTCAGTAGTCCTTTCAGAATATCCGTTGCCTGCAGATCTCCCGTTTTCCTTTTCAGCAGCGCCACACTTCCTCGGCTTTTCAACTCCTTCCAGTCTGCCGCCGTCTCAATCGTGGCAAACGCAAGCCGCAGGACCCCGCTTACCGACACACGGATCAGCGGCGCAGCGACGGCTCCTATTCCAGTGGCGGACGCAGCCGCGGCTGCGGCATTGGCAATTGACTTAATCGCAGTGTTTACCTCACTTACCAGGTAGGAGGACGCAAAATTCAACGTCATCCGCACCCCGCAGATCATATTGCGCGCCTCCTTCAGGTTATCCGCTGAGCTTGTATGGCCGCCCAACAGATATTCCAGTTCCGCACCATAAAGATAGTTGACGTCCGCCGACAGCTTCACCTTCGTAAGACTTTCCTCTGAATGCGTCTGCGGTATGCCGCCTGCCGCCGGTGGTTCATTTTGCGTGCCCTTTCCGGTAACACGGCTGGAAAACATACCAAAATCATAGGTGACAAGGAGAAATTTATCCAACAGTCTGCTGCCCGCAGATGTTACCGCTTGAAAAGACAACCCACCGGAAAAACAGCCCCCAATACCTGGTATCTTTCCGGCAGAACCTCCATGAATTGCAAGCTGCACGGCAAGTTCAGGCGTAATGCTCCTGGCAGTGGTGGTCTCCTCCTCTTCCAGCTCCTTTTGCGCGTTCTGCATGGCCTGATTGGCCTGCTTTTTGACATTTCCTCCCGACTGTCCCCCGTTTCCCCCTCCTTCAAACAGCTTTTGCAGCTGCCTGTAAAACTCGGCCTTGTCATCCCTGAAATCATACCAGAAAAGTGCGTGGTCTATCCGACAGGTCCAATAAGAGTCACCGCACTGAACATTTCCTGTAAGCAGATTTTCCTTCACCGCATCCAGCAAAGGTACTTCCCGCTCCAGCACCGATCTGTTATCTTCATTGTTGGTAAAATTGTGATGAACGCCCTCTATCAGTTCACAGGTCTGCCGAAAGTCGTCGGCCATGGCCACAATATTCTCCAGTTCCCGGATTTCCTCCTTCATTTTTTCTTTCACGTCTTCCGAACAATCCTCCAGGCTCGCATTCAGCTCTGTCAGCTGCGTCTCCAGATCCTGCAGAATCGTCCTCAATGCTTTCTCGCTTTTCTCCAGATCCCGAATCGTCTCCCCCGCATGATAAATATCGATGGGATCGTCGGTATGATTTGCCGCATCGCTCTGACAGTCCTTCAGCTGTTCCTCCAGACTTTTTTTGTAGACTTCCACATCTACATACTGATCATATCGCTCCATATCCTCAGCCGACATGGTCTCGGAAGAATTCTCATTGTTCGCAATCCGCTCAAACTTCTCTCTGGCCGCATCGATGATGCTGCGATTCAGCAAGTAATTCACATATTTTTCGTATTCCTCGCTTCCGGCAATTTCTGTCAGTTTACTGCTGTACACCCCAAAGGCGTTCTGACGCCGCGTCAGATAATCCGGATAGGCTGCAAGCTTTTTCAGCGCGGTATAATAGTTTCCGATCTCCTCCAGCGCCTTTTCACAGCTGTCCGTAATCTCCTTCCGACTGTTCATGGCATTCATGTCCGCATTCATATTGTCAAATTTCTGAAGTATGTTCAGTGTTCCCGCACTGTCAAGGACTTCCTCCACTATACGGTATTTCATAAAATCCGAGATCTGCGTCATCAATACATTCTCGTTCGACAGGCTTGCCCCGGGCACTGCCTCATAGGAAAATACCACATCTGCATTCTCATACGGCATAAATCCTGAGACACCAATCCCGTCCCCATCAGGTTGAAATGAATATCCGGCATATTTTTTCAATGTTTCGATGGCCTTCAGACCTTCCTCATCCTGCGTGACGGAAAACAGTCCATACAACTCTCTGAGCAAATTGTCAAATTCGCTCAATATCCCGTCTCCATAGGCATCTGCTGCCATTACCGCCTGAGAACTATACAGCTTCAGCCTTGACACATCCACCAGGATTCCCGTAATCAACACTACGGGAACCATAATCAGTGTGACAAACACTGTAATGATTCCCTGATGTCTCCTTCTGTTCCTTCTCATGAAAAAACGCTCCCCACTCTTCTACTCCAGAAACATTTTCAACTTCCCGTATGCTTCGGCTATCTTCGACGCCAGGTTCCCGGCAATTTTACCCAGCTTGGTATCCTCCAACAGGTCGATAGCATAATCCACATTCCGTATCGTGCTGTCGTGATCCGCCACCGCCACCCGCACTGTTGCCGAAATCCGGTATTCCCTTTCGCTTCCAAGGATACTCAGGTCAATAGGAAAAGAAACTTTTTGAACCGCAGTCACCTGAAATTGTTTCAAAAGCACATAGTCAGAGAAATCTATCGTCAGCTCCAGATTATCCCGAAACAGCATGTTGCCCGCCGCGGAGCGAAAATACTGTTCAAAATCCGCCGCCCCAAACCCACTGCTGCCTCCGAAAATCCCCCGGTAGGGATTGAGCGGACTCAAGGCAGAATAAATGCTGCCCGCCCCCACAAGGCTGCCTCCTCTGTTCGTATAGCTTACCCGTTTTGCCCTGGTCACATATGTATCTGTTACCGTATTCTTGTAATATACCAAAGATGTCTCAAGACAAGCCTGCAGACTTGCCCTCTGAAACAGGAAAAGAGACAGGTACAAAAGCATCACCGTACTCAAAACCGCCACCGGAAGAAGAATCATGGCCTCCACCTCCACAGAACCCTGCTCCTCTCTTCTCTTCGCCATCCGATTGTCCTCCTCTTTTCCCGCCCTCCCAATACCTGTAACCTTTAAGATGTAAAACTGTGGCCAAAGATCTGATCCATGATATCTGTTATCCACACCTTCAGTCTGTCCCAAAATACTGTGATCAGCAGTACCACGATCAGCAGTATGATGATTGTAGCCACCACGTTGGATACTCCACTCTGAGACGTGAGGAATTCCCTCATTCGTTCCTTCGCTTTCATCCACTTGATCTGGATGTTGATGTACATCCTTTCTGGCATACTCATTTGCTTCTCCTCCTTCATTTTCTGAATTTATTATCCTTCCTGCCATGTCTACAGATTGAATCCGGACATGGCGGGAACAATAATCACCACCAGTATCCCGACAAACATGAGCATTGTCGGAACAAACAGCCTGTTCTGAATCTTTTCGCTCATTCGTCGAGTATTGTGCTTCCGATCCAGCCAGCACTCATCATTTATATTCTTCAGATCATCCGCCAGATTAGTGTTTCCCGATACATAGCTCTTGGTAACGATGGTCACCAGTTTATCCAGATATTTATTGCTGCATCGATTCTGCAGTCTGACGAATGCCTCCTGAACCGTGGCTGCCTTATTTATTTCCTGCACCACAATCCTCAACTCCTGGTAGATCAACGTACTTCCACTGGCAGCCGTTTCCTCCACTGCCCTGACAATGCTCATTCCTGCCGCCGTCAGGAGTGCCAACTTGGAGACGGCATCGGGAAGTTCCCTTTCTATCTCCTCCCGTCGTTTTGTCGCCCTTACCTGAATACCATCACAGGGAAGATAGCCGATCAAAGCCAGCCCCCCGAAGGCTGCCGCCACAGGCAGAACCACACCGGCCCCCTCCTTCCCCATGGCAATGGCAACCACCCCCATAAACAGACCAAACATTACTCCCATATACAGACAGGCAATCATGGACGCCAGCAAAAAGGCTGCATACAGCACCGAATTCATTCTCTCCTCCGTCTTTCGGCCCCGTTCCAGCTCCACATAGCCGCTTTTCTCACAATTCCCCGCAATTTTCCGTAACAAGCCGTTTTCGTACCTTTTTCCGGCCAGAAACCCATATCCCAAAAGCGGAATCAGATCACAAAGTAAAAAACGCTCCCCCGCAGAATATGCCTTTTCCTTTTCCCGCAGGAGTAATATCTGTTTTTCCCATTCTCCCATCTTCTTTGCCGCCTTCTTCGCAGAAACTGTATGATGCTTTTCATTTTCCCTCAGAAACGTCTCCCTCTGCTCCTCCAGTGTCTGTCTGGCAAATCGGCAACTCCACGACCGTGCCAGCACAACCTCCAGGATTACATCCCGCCTGGCTCTTTTCACCTCCAGCAGAAAAAAGGCCGCCATAATCGTCGCGATTCCCATCATTACCACCGCTATCATATCCATCCCCCTAAATGCTGATTTCAGTCGCTCTGACCGCAATGACATAGGATGCAAACGTGCAGACCACGCCCACCGTCGCAGAAATCCGTCCCGCAGCCGTGGTAAACAATGCATCCAGAAAGCCGCTTCCTATCACAGACATCAATACAACCAGAACCAACGGAAGGATCAGCATCATATATGCCTCCGACTTTGCCGCCGTGATTCCTGTCTCGATCTCCATGATGATCTCCGCCTTATCTTTGATGATATCCCGGGTCTGTGCGATAATATAGCCATACTCGCCTGTCTTACCTGCCATCGTTTTATATACCGTAGCGAAGCTGACGATATCATCGATCTCACTTCTCTCTCCCAGCTCAGCAAAGCCCTCTGCCATAGGAATACCCGTACGCTCATACTCGTCCACAATCAGCGCAATTTCCCTGACGATGTCCGCATCCTGGTGAAAAATCAACCGCAGCTCATGCAGGGAATCTATAATCGCATTTTCCATGGAGCGGCCGCTCCCGCCGCTGACAGAAACAGAAACGATTTCCAGAAATTCCTTGAACTGCATGCGCAGCCTGCTCTGCCGCTTCCGCATGACAGAGCCTGCATAATTCTTTTCCTGAAAACCTGCCAGAAGAAGTCCTCCTGCAACGGAAACCACAAAAACACGATAATAGATAAAAAGCACCATCCCTATTCCCACAGCAAAGAAAAAATATGCCAGAAGATGCTGGCTTTTCGTCATATTGCATTCATAATATCTGATCCTTATTTTTTCCTTTTTTCCTGTCCGTGCCATATTATGTATCCCCCGGGAAATCATATATCCCTGCCAGATAAAACTTTTCCGTGTTTACGATCTTATTCTCTGTTCTTACAAGCTGTCCTGATACCTTTTCCAGTGTACTGTGTTCGTCCTCCCGGAATTTGTAGATGGAATTCAGGCGGATCCTGCCGTCTTCATACCCCACCACCTCCGTGATCTCCATACATCTTCGGGTAAAATCCCGAAGCCTTGACAAATGTACGATATAATCCACCGCGGACGCGACCTGCTGTCGGATTGCCTCCAGCGGAAGCTCCGCGCTTCCGGTCAGCACCATGGTCTCCAAACGACTCAGCATACCCTCCGCCGAGTTTGCATGACCTGTGGAAAGACTTCCGTCGTGCCCGGTATTCATAGCCTGCAGCATATCCAGTGCCTCCTCGCCGCGAACCTCTCCCACAATGATCCGATCCGGCCTCATTCGCAGAGATGCCTTGATCAGATCCCGTATCGTGATCTCTCTGGCCTCTTTGGAGTTTGCCTTTCTGGTCTCCATGCGCACAAGATTAGGAACGTTTTTTATCTGCAGCTCTGCAGAATCCTCAATGGTAATCACTCTCTCCCATGCGGGAATAAAATTAGACATGGCATTGAGAAATGTAGTCTTGCCGCTTCCCGTACCACCACAGACAAAAATATTATGTCTGGAGACCACAAGTTTGCGCAGGAAATCGGCCGTCTCCTGTGTTAATGACTTAAGTTCCAACAGCCTCTCCACTGTCATCGGATTTTTCGGGAAACGCCTGATCGTCACCGTAGCTCCATTCAGCGCTACCGGAGGCAAGGCAACATGTACCCTCGAACCGTCCTCCAGCCGGGCATCCACCACAGGATTGCCGGCATCAACCGTCCGGTCCATACTGCTGACAAACCGCTGAACAATCCTCGTCAGATCTTCGTTATTCTCAAAATGTTCTTCCAGCCGAGACAGCTTGCCCGCTTTTTCCACAAAAATCACATCATATCCGTTAATCATGATCTCCGTAATATCCGAATCCATGATTATCTTCCCCAAAATACCAAGCCCCTCCACAGACTCCGTGACCGTATATTTCAGAATATTCCTTTCTTTAAACGACAAATTCTGATAATACCAATATAATTCCGGACTGTTTTGCCTGGCCCATTCAACTCTGTCCGCGATTTTTTCACTGACAAGACCATCCATCTCCTCTCCCGAATATTCCCGAAGTCTGCTGGCTTCCTGAACAGCCTGCTTTAAAGCCGACACCTCATCCATGAAAAACGGATCTGCCATATTTATTCCCCCTGCACGCTTTGAAATAATCTGTCCGCCGCAATCTCATTGCCGGAGCTCATTGCCTTTAACAGGCTTTGCAGCGGCAGATTCCCATAATGATGCACCATACCGATCACTGGAATATCCGGCTCCTGGCAATACACAGAATTGTTTTCCGCAAAATTACAGATCTTTACCATCTTTTTTTTGTATTTATTGACCAACGCCTGCTTTGCGAAAAGAGACATTTTCATCGCCGGAAGTTCTCCCGGCTTTTCTACGATAACGATCTGGTTCGCCAGCTCCAGTACAACTCTGCCCATCAGATCCAGACGGCTTTCCATGTCCACAACTATCACGTCGCAGATACTGCAGCGCATCAGTTTACCCAGCATATCTTCCATTTCGTCTTCGTTTACCGCATCATAATCCACTATACGGTCGAAACCCTCCACATAAAAACTTCCGTTCATCCCCCGCTTGACAATCCCCTTCGCCTTCAACTCAAAATTTACGTTTTCCTTTCCGATACTCTGCAAAAGCACAGTGATTCCTTCCTCCTGCCTTGGATAAAACAAAGACGCACTGTTCAGCTGCTCCATACTGATATACAGCGGTCTTCTGCCAGCCTCCGCAAGCCTGCCTGCAATAGCCAATGCCGTCGCTGTCTTGCCGCTTCCTCCTGCCGGAGAGTATACCGCTATCAGCCCGGCATTTCCCGAATGACAAAACTCCGCAGAATACCCGGCTCTGTCGGCATATTCCCGCATTACCTCTTTATAGATATTACTGATTCTTTGATATTTTAATATCTTGACAAAGTCCGTATAAAGTTCCCGGTTTCGCGCTTCCTCACTGTACAGGCATATGGGTAAGCAGTCATTTGAAAACAATGCCCTGTCATCAACCGCTTCCGGTGAAAACAGGACAATATCAAACTTTTCGGTTTCCATGGCAGCCTGAAACCTTGAACTGCCGGTATAGGCATAAACCGTCAGTTCATCATATTGCTGAAGCCCCTCTGCAAGCCGTTCCAGGTACTCTCTATCTGTATCCACAATCGCAATTGAAATCTGCACCTCCATGACTCCCTTCTGTCAATCCATATTTCTTCATCTACTTCTTTTAAGTATTTTTATTTCATAAATTTATTTATATAAGTATTGACATTATTCTCCTATTGTCGTAAATTAATATACATATTTGTTATCCGCTTATTATTTCTTTTCATCAAAAGTATTATATTTTGTTATTTGTGAGGAGATATAAATGTCTGCCACCACGTTTTATTCCATCCTGTTCATGGGAAGTATTTTCTTCGGACTGATCATCGGGGCAAGCCTGGGCACAACCGAGCACCGGATTCGAAATGATCTTCCCCTCATCACCACAGACTGCTCTTGCCCCTCCTGCGGACATTCCCTTCCGTTTTATCACCAGTTACCTCTTGCCAGTTTCCTTTTTCTGGGTGGGAAATGCCATTTCTGTCATGAACGAATCTCTTTCAGATATCCTATATTGGAAGGAGGAACCGCACTTTTCTACGGAATTATCTTTCTCCTTTTTCAACATACTCCACCCATATATCTTCTGCTCTGGTACATTTCTGTAAGTGTCCTTCTGTTTGCGCGCTGCAGAAGGCATTACCGCTCGCTTGGAAAAGGCTTATGTATTATGGCATTTTATCACGTTATCATATCCGTTTTATATCTGGTTCTTTATCAGGCAGTTTTAATATCATCAGTATGAGCACTCTAAAAATGTCATCTCAAAAGGTGTACCTTTTGAGACCGTATTATTTTGTCTAAAAAGCGCAAAATTTATTGACATCAATTTAAAAGTGTTATAATATAAGAGCGTCAGAGTCTCAAAAGGTACACCTTTTGAGACTCTGATTATTTTCCAATCCTGATTCTTCCGTTTCAGAAGTCACATCCGTTTCAGATAGTTTTCTATAAAATGTTGCCCTGCTCATACCGCAGTGTTCCAAAACCTCCTTTAGAGAAACCTTCTTTTCTCTCCATTCGTTTACAATGGCGGAGAAATCCGACGGAACCGTTTTCTCCGGCCTTCCGAATCTGACTCCGCGCTGCTTCGCTGCAGCTATCCCTTCCTCCTGCCTCTTCTTTATACTGGCCCGCTCGCTTTCCGCCACAAAAGACAGAACCTGCAGCACCAGGTCCGCAATGAAGGTTCCCAACAAATCTTTTCCGCTTCTGGTATCCAACAGCGGCATATCAATCACACAGATATCAATCCCCTTCTCCCTTGTCAGAATTCTCCACTGTCTCTGGATTTCTTCATAGTCACGCCCAAGCCTGTCGATACTGACAATACAAAGCTGATCTCCGTTTTTCAGTTTTTTAACCAGCCGCCGGTACTGTTTCCTGTTAAAATCCTTGCCAGATTGCTTATCTATGTATATATTTCCGTCAGGAACCCCCTTCTTCCTCAATGCAATCACCTGCCGATCCTCCTTCTGATCAATACTGGAAACCCTTGCATACCCATACATTACTTTCTCATTTGTCATCCTGTATCTCCTTCCTCGAACCGCTCCGAGCAGCCGACTCTGCTTATTCGCACACTCGTTTTCTCCTCATTGCCGCGGCGTTCGTCAAACATTGGCGCAAGCACGGCATTTACCTCTCTGCCCGCGCAAAAAAAGAGCCTTATCGGCTCCTTTTTGTTTTTACCTGTTGCCCGTCATAAGCTCAGGTATTCCCGCTTTCCCCGTATTTTCCCTTGATCTCCTCAAACATATCCTTACTCACATAAAACCCGGCCCGATAAAACTCTGTGGAATTGACCGCACAGTCAAACACGTCGATAATCCCTTCCACCGGCTGTACCAGGGCGTTCCAGTCCTTTCCGTATACCATGCGGAGCCGTTTCCAGTCCGTAAAAATACACACGGCAGGACGACCGTATTTCCCCTGCTTTGTGGGAAATTTCATAGTGGTATCCTTCTGCAGTATCGTTTTCCCGCTTTCATCCGTTTTGGGGATTTCCCCCATATTCTGCATGGGAATCAGAAGCCTGGCCTTCAGCAGTTCCCGGGACAGGAACCCGTAATAAAGTCCCCGGATCAAATCCGCATCCTCTCCCCTGGCTTCACCGATCTGTCCCAGCAGAAGCGCCCAACGCACCAATCCCGGATTGGTGACCGGGATGTTCTGCTGCGGCGTCTGGCTGTAATCCGGCTCCGGAACAAGCATCCCCGCCGCGATGGCTGTCTGTTCGGACAACACCGCCGCTCCACAGGCGCCGTTCAGATAAAAGGCAGTGCCCAGAAAATTGTAAATACCGTCGCCCTTCTCGCCGTTTTCGATCCGCCGGATTTCAAACCTTTCCTCCGGGAATCTTTCCCGCATGATCCGCTGGTAAGACTTTGGAAAAATCAGAATGTCCGGCGGCGTACACTCGTAATTCTCCTCCCTCTTTATGGTGCGGGAAAGCAGATACGGTTCCCCGGTGGTCTTATCATAGATACAATAAATTGCTTCCGCATGCAGAATTTTGCGGCACAGGGCATCGGCCAGCCGGTCAATCCGCCTGCGGGCCTCCTGCCGCTCCTCCTGGCTCTGCTTCTCCGCAACCTTGCCCTGAAGCCAGAAAAACATCCTCCAGCTCTCTGCACAATCTGCAATGGTCAGCATTCCAAGCTCCTCGTCAGACAGGTCCAATCCTTGCTTCATGACAAAGACGTCTCCCAGCGTATTGATATAAACGGTATGTATGTCGTTGTCGGATTTATCCTCCGTAAAAAGAACCGTCCCCTTGCGCAGAGGATACCTGCTGCCATTCTCAATACGAAGAGCAACGTCACAGTCCGCGGCCTGAAGCGCGGCTGCGCCGGGGCCGGTCTCCAGGGCCGTGACAACAGCCGCAATCCTTCTGTCATCATCCGTTCCGGGATTGGAAAGATACACGGTATCCCCCTTGTGCACCGTCCCCTTTACCCGGCCCACCACAATAAAGTCCGGCGAATCCTTCAGACTGAACACATCCAACACACCCAGAATGAAGGACGGCTTCTCCTCCGCTTGGGAATGCTCTTCCCTGTTCTCCTGCTCAAAATTATTTTCCTTCCCTTTTCTGTTGAAGCCAAACATTTCTCTTTCCTCCATCAATTTATCTGCCGCCATAACGGCCATTCTGCCGGACTTCGTCAACCGGGCTGACGCTCCCCGGACCGGGTGTCACACAACCAACAAAGTACTGCGTCTTCACGGGGCGGTCAGCTTCAGTAATTCCCGATGCAGCTCCTCCATCATTGCCGCACCCGGCAAATGCCCTGTCTGAGCCACGACCCGATACTTCAGGCAGGAATTGTCCGCAGCCTCCGCCAGCTCCTTCACATATTTCGTGGGTGTGACAATATCCGTATCCCCCTGCAAAATAAGATAAGGAACCTTCACCTCCCGCAGCGCCTCGGACAAATCCAGCCCGATGATCTCCTTCCACAGAGAATTGTTTTTCCGATAACCGTTCCACATGACGGCCTTGAAATCCCGGAAGGAATAGTCCGGACTGGTCAACAGCCCCCGGACGATATTTCCCATTGCAGGCTGCCTGCCGTTCCTGTTCTGATAGGCATCGGTATATTTGCGCAGGCAGGAGGCGATCAGCTGCAGATCCTTTGGCGAGAAGTGTTCCGCATCCGCGCTTCGGATCACGGCAAGCTTACTCTCCGGAACTCCTGCCCTGCTTAAGCCTTCCATCACCTCATCATTAAAGAATATCTTTTTCACGATCTGTCCGATCACCACCGCGCCATCCACAAGCTCCGGGCACTGTTCAACCACCTTTGCACTTAAAATGCTTCCCCAGGAGGTGGCAAACAGATAGATTTTATTATCCCGGAAGATCTGTTTCAGCTCCCGGATCAGGTCAATCGTCATCCGGACAAAAGACGCAATCGAAAAGCTGTCGTCGATCTCTCTGTCATTGATGCCGCAGCCCAGCTGATCCCAGCAGACCATAAGAAAATGATCCGTAAATGCGGGAAACATTCCTCTGCAGCCCGCTGAGAACGGGATGGGCAGCCCCGGCCCCCCATGCAGCGTCAAAACTACAGGCAGACTTTTCTCTTTTCCCTCGATCATCACCTTCTGCGGATGTCCGCCAAGGACAAATTCATAAACGGCAGAAATCTCATTGCCTGCTATTATTTCTTTTCGTTTCATCCAGACACTCCTCCCATTCCGTCTTTAGCTGTCTTATGGACTGCTGCCTGCCGCTTCTTTCGTCCGCGGTGGCCCTTGTCACCACACGAAACAATTCCTCGCTTAATATCCACTTCTCCGCAGTGCGGGAATATGCTCCAAACAACGCGAAAGCAAAGGCACCCGCCGTGTAGACATTGGTGATCTCATCGATTCTGTCGCCCAGCCGGAATTCCTCCGGAGCCTGAAAACGCGAGCTGCCCCACATCCGCCCCATATCGTTGGTACAGGGCTGTTTTCTGAAAAAGTCGATATCACAGACCGTCGTTTTGTGTGTAACAAAATCATACAAAATACTTCCGTCGTAAAAATCAACAGCCACATATCCTTCCTGCGCCACATACTCCAGAAAATCCAGTATATCTCCATAAACCTGCAGCTTCTCTTCCACAGGCAGTTCCATAAATCTGCGGTGGGACTCCGGATACATTCTGCCCATACAATCGCCCTCCACCCACCGGAAGACCATTGCAAACCCGCCGCCGATCTCCTCCGCCTTCACAAATTCAATGAGACTTCTGTGACGCAGCGCCTCATAGACAGGCAAGGCAGACTGTAACCGCTCCACGGCTTCCCGGGGCGTTCCGCCATAAGCTTCCCCGGGAGCTCCCGCAAATTTCACAAAATACCGTTCCCCGTCTTTTTCCGTGCCGAAGCAGATATTACCGGAATCCTGATCGTCAAATATTTTAAAAACCCTTCCGTATCTGCTGATAAACGAAAAGTCAAAGGGAGCCTTCAGTTTATACGGCAGTCCGTCAATCGCCTGCAGATAATAGCCCTGAAAATACCAGCTTGGAACGACTTTGCTCATATTGTCATACCAGTCCAGGATTCCCCTGCCCTGAACAAGCATTTTCTCCACTTCCTCCCCGCCGAAGGGAACCGCCCAGGGAAGAGAAGAAAGGGCATTGCTGGAAATATAGAAAGCAAGAAGCCGCCAGAATTCCATGGGCACCTTATGGTCAAAATATCCGTTGACCATGCCCGAGGCGAACAGGGGCGACGCCTGCGCGCACCACACAATCCGGTTGAATTCCTCCCAGGGGTCACCATAGTCCAGACGATCAAAATCAATGACCACAAGCTTTCCTTCCTCCAGCATCATATTGCCGATGTGATAGTCGCCGTGCTGAAAGGTCTGAGGTCTGTTTTTCAAAAGTCCCCTGTTTTCGTTTATGTAGTCGATAAACGCCTGCCCGCCCTCATATCGAAACGGACATTCCTGATACATCCTGATTTTTCTGTCGGCCTTTTCGTTAAAACGCTCCTCCCAGTCCCGCTGATTCTCCGGCGCGGGAACCTTGTGAATCTGCTTCAGAATCCTGCCCGCTTCCAGTCCCAGAGCATACTGCGCGGAATCCGCAAGCTGAGGAATGATCTGCTCCGCGTCCCGTCCGTCAATCCAGGTCTGCAGGATGTAAACGCCCTCGTCGCACCTTCCGAATGCAACCGGTTTGCACATGGACACCTCCAGAGCCGCCACCTCTCCCTGTATGCGGAACATTTCCTCACGGCTGGCACTTTTTTCTTCCGGCGTCACCCGCAGGAGATACTTCGTGCCGTCCTCTGTGGTTACACAATACTTTTTGTCACAGGACCATCCCTTGTCGATTGGCTCTCTGGAAACAATTTTAAACTGCTGCATCCAGGCCCTCCTTTACGGTTATTTTATCAAGAACAAAATTTCGTCGGTTTTCCAGGCCTTTGCAGGCACCACTGCGGCCCTGTCGCCCAATACTTCCCTTATTATACGCATTTCCAGTCCCTGTCTGTGTCGGAAATGGGCTGTCAGATCGTCAAAGGTACTGCATCCATGCTTTTTGCCATACGGCGAATGCTTGAAATATTCCCACATCATCTGATACCACAGTTCATTCCCCTGTTGATCACATCGCTCTTTCCTGATTGCCTCGATATTTTCTGCCAGGTTATCACTGTATAAATACAGCAGGAAAAATTGTTCTTTATCAATATAACGGTACAATTCACCATAAAAATTCACAATTTCATCATCGGATAACAAATGGAATAAAATAAAATCTTCTATGATATTTTGAAAAAAAGAACACTCAAACAGATAACCGGTCCGGGAAAAGTTCCTGTACCTGGTCAGAATCAGTTCCTTCAACTCCTGAAATGTTTTTCTGGCATTATAAACTTCGTATTGTTCCAGATCCTTATGAAAATGCGGAATGTCTGTAATGATCTTTGTATAAGCAATTACAAAGTGCTCCCGCTCCTGAACGGTATTCTTTATGATTTCCTCCCGGACGGCTTGGTAACGTTTCAACACAGCCTCATATTCTTCCCGGGACATCCATGTACACCAGGCCAGATCCACAGGGGAATAATCGCCTTCCCTGCAGACGACAAGCTCCGGGACGGCGGCGGAAATGCTGTTTACCAGCGTGGATTTCCCCATTCCCTGAATGCCTTCTACAAAAATATTCTTCATACCTTTATCTCCCCTCACCCCCAGGGCTCCGAGACACCCCCAGGGCTCTGCACAATGTCTGCCCCTTCCTTCCAGGACGTGTCTGAATCCGTCGGATCATCCGATTGAGACAGGGTTCTTCCCAAAATGATTTTACCACTTACTTTCATCTGTGCCAACTATATTTTATTCCGCCATCCTGCCCAAATCAACCGTTCCCCACATCAACCAACGCGTGAAATCAGCTCAACTGCACAATTGATATACATAAACGGTTCCGTAAAGTATAATGATCGTAACATCGATGAACAGAGGGAAAGGCTTTCCGGAATTTGAACAGGAGGGTTAGCATGGAACATAAAATCGGCATACAGATTGCAAGACTCAGAAAAGAACAGGAAATTACACAGACGGCTCTGGCGGAATATCTGTCGGTATCGCCTCAGGCCGTATCCCGCTGGGAAAACGGCGTCAGCATTCCCGATATCTGTCTGCTTCCACAGATTGCGGCATTTTTCAGCGTAAGCATCGACGATCTGTTTGGCGTTTCAGACTATGAAAAAATTATATTTTTGGTAAAAAAGTACTCTTCAGACCGGAATGACGTGAATTATCGGGAGGCAATGCGCCACCTGAACATGGCGCTGAAGGAGGACGACGGCAATTTGAAGCTTCTGGCACAGAAACTCCACATGCTTCTGCAGAGAAGCCGGGAGTATCATGTGGAGGCTCTGAAGCTCTGTGAAACGCTGATTCCCATGGCCCGGGGCGAGGACGAGTCGCTGTATGCGGCATTCACCATGCAGCGACTGCAGTTTCTCGCAGAGGAACGCAGGGATGAACAGATTCTGACGGAATGTCTGGAACGGTACAGGTCAGAGACATCGGTGCTTCATCTTCAATTTTATTTTGAAGCGCTGCTCCTGACCGGAAACGCCGGGAAAATTCTGGAATTTATTGCAGACGATGACTATGCCGGAAGGCTCTTCGCCAAGCCGGAAAAAAGCGCCCTGGTCATCTACATTCAGGCTTATAAAGCCTGCCTGGATCTGAAGGACAACGAGGGCGCGGAAAAATACAAAAACCTGGCGGAACGGTTTTCCGATTAAAATCAAAGCCGGTCAGAAACCTGCAATTCTCCCCTGCGCAGCCGGAAGACCACATCAGCCTGCTTTGCCAGCTCATTGGAATGGGTCACAACCACAACACATTTCCCGGATCTGTGTGCGCTGTCCTTGAGAATCGCCGTAATCTCTGCGGCGGTATCCTCGTCCAGGTTCCCCGTGGGCTCATCTGCCAGGATCACCCGGGCATCACTGGCCAGAGCGCGGGCAATGGCCACCCGCTGCTGCTGTCCTCCGGACAGTTTCAGCACATTCCGCTTCGCTTCCTCCCGGGTAATGCCCAGCTGCTCCAAAACAGGCAGCGGTGCTGATTTTGTCATCCGCCAGAGAATCAAAGCTGTCGGCCTGGGTTTTTTCATCGCTCAGGGCCGTCAGCGTCTTTCTTAAAACAGGAACAGCATTTCGCTCAACCCCATGAAAGCTCTTGTAAAACCGGTCTGCCTCATCATTTTCTGCACAGATTAAAAAAT
>ERZ779624.174-NODE-174-length-24961-cov-12.221392_pt1 | contig 24961 bp, 18 predicted proteins | sample MGYA00514190_ERZ779624 | MGnify/ENA primary metagenome ERZ779624 (study PRJEB29562, sample SAMEA4376706) | mouse gut metagenome | isolation source: Cecum | study: EMG produced TPA metagenomics assembly of the A DSS colitis mouse model was used to assess the... | reverse complement strand
GCGCACAGCTTGCAGGCGGGGGTGTTGCCGCAGTGGAAGCCCATGAAGGTGTCGGTGAGGGCATAGTCGAATTTACCTTTGATCTGCGCCTCCCACAGCTGGGCCGGGACGGAGTTGTTGATGTCCAGCAGGGTCACGGCGTCGCCGCTGATGCAGGCGCCTATGTACTCGGACAGGGCACCGTAAATGTCCACCTCGCAGGCCACGGGGATGCCACGGGCTGCCAGCCGGGAGTTGACGTAGCAGGGCTCGAACCCGAACTGGGAGGGGAAGGCGGGCCAGCATTTGTCGGCAAAGGCCACGTATTTCCGGGAGCCCTTGTGGTTCTCCGCCCAGTCCAGCAAGGTCAACTCAAACTGGGCCATCCGCTCCCCCAGGTCGGGATAGAAGCGGCCCTCGCCCATCTCCGCCGCCATCTCAGCGCATACGCCGGGAATACGAGGGTCACCGGCGTGCTCCTTGTAGCTCACCAGCAGGTCCAGCTCGGAGTTCTCCTCCACCTCCGCGCCCAGCTCGTACAATCCCTTGACGGGGGCGTTGCAAGCGAAGAAATCCTGGGGCCGGGGGCCGAAGGTGATGATCTTCAGGTTTTTCACGCCGATCACCGCCCGGGCGATGGGCACGAAGTCCGCAATCATTCCGGCGATATCCTGGGCGGTACCCACGGGATACTCGGGGATGTACGCGCTCAGATGCCGCATCCCCAGGTTGTAGGAGCAGTTGAGCATACCGCAATAGGCGTCGCCGCGCCCGTTGATGAGGTCGCCGTCCCCCTCGGCGGCGGCCACGAACATACAGGGGCCGTCAAAGTTCTTGGCGATCAGCGTTTCCGGCGTTTCGGGGCCGAAATTGCCCAGGAACACCACCAGGGCGTTGCAGTCCGCGGCCTGCACATCGGCCACGGCCTTGAGCATATCCTTCTCGTTCTCCACAGTGACAGGGCACTCGTACAGCTCACCGGGATAGGCGGCCTTGACTGCGGCGCGGCGGCGTTCGCTCAAGGCGATGGGGAAGCAGTCCCGGGAAACGGCAATCAGGCCCAGCTTTACGTCAGGGATGTTTTTCATGGTGTTCTCCTCCTAAATTTGATCTTTGATGTCAATGTTCACGCCTGTCAGTCCCACATAGGCCCCCTGCGCGGCCTCAGTGCTGTCGGGGTGGGCCAGCAGCCACTTGTTCCGCGCCCACAGCAGCTTGGAGTCGCCGCAGTCCCCGGTAAGTTTCGGCTTCTCTGTATTGGTGCCCCGGGGCAGGGCCACCGCCACCCGGAAGCCCTTTGCTTTGTCCATATGGCAGGGGGCGTAGTGCAGCGTGGTGGCGTACACCTCCACCAGCACCCCGGCGGGGACGCGGAAGGCTTTGACCTTGGACGTGTCCAGTTCACCGTCCACGATCTCGTTCTGCTTCGCCAGCAGGAGGATAAAGTCGTCCGTGCCCACGTTGAACTCGCTGTCCCGGTGATACTCCAGGCAGTTCAGTTTCGTGTTCCTGCCCCAGCATATCCCCAACTGTACCGGCATCCCGCCGTAGGCGTGTTCCTCAAGTTGCCGGAATACAGGCTGCGCCTCCAGCGATTCAATGGAGGGCTGGTAGGCCGTGCCCTCCTCCGGCAGGGGGATGGTATCCATCGCCACCAGCAGGCCGTCCAGCTCGTAGGCCTCGTGAACCTGCCCGTAGGGGGCAAATTCCTTATCAAATACGCTTTTAATCTCCATCATAGCCACTCCTATTTCAAAGTAGGAAATACATTTTTCAACGCTGGGTAGATGGACTTGAATTTGCGGTACTGCGCCTCGTACCAGATAGTGAGTTCCAGGTCGGGTTCCACGGTGCCTGCCACCCGGACCAGCGCGTCACAGGCGGACTGGACGCTCTCAAACGCCTCACAGCCCACCATGGCCAGCACCGCCCCGCCGTACCCTGGACCTTGCTCGGTCTGGGGAAGGCTCAGGGGAATACCCAGCACATTGGCCAAAATCGTCCGCCAGAGGGGGGACTTGGCCCCGCCGCCACAGATCATGCTCCGGGGGATGGAAATGTCCAGACTCTTTGCCACTTCGAAGCTGTCCCGGATGGCGAAAGCAACCCCCTCCAGCACGGCCTGTACCAGATCGGCGTGGGTGGTGTCCATGCCCATGCCCACGAAGGCGCCCCGGGCATCGGTGTCGTTGATGGGAGAACGTTCCCCCATCAGGTAGGGCAGGAAGAACACCGGGTTCCGGCCCAGCCTGTCCGGTGCGATGGCCGCTTGCTCCGCCGGGTAGTCCTTGGTGCCCAGGATGTCTCCGCACCACCACTGGTTGCAGCTGGCGGCGGACAACATACAGCCCATCAGGTGCCAGCCGCCGTCGGCATGGGCGAAGGCGTGGAGGGCGTTGTTGGGGTCCACCCCGAATTTGTCCGAGCTGATGAAGATGGTGCCCGACGTGCCCAGGCTGATGTTGCAGCCGCCAGCCCCCACGGTGCCCGTACCCACCGCGGCGGCGTTGTCCCCCGCCCCGGCGCATACCTTCACAGAGGCGGGTAGGCCCAGCGATTGCGCCACATCAGGTTTGAGCGTCCCCACCACCTCCCGGCTCTCATAGAGCTTGGGAAGCTGCCCCTCGGCGATGCCGCAGATATCCAGCATCTCCTTTGACCAGCATTTGTGCGCCACATCCAGCAGCAGCATCCCGCTGGCATCGGAGTAGTCTGTACAGTGGACGCCAGTGAGCCTGTAGTTGATGTAATCCTTGGGGAGCATGATTTTTCGGATCTTCTTGAAATTCTCGGGCTCATTCTCCCGCATCCACAGCAGCTTGGGCACGGTGAAGCCCGCGAAGGCGATGTTGGCGGTGCAGGCGCTCAGCTTGCCCCGGCCCACCTGGTTGTTGAGGTAGTCCACCTGGGCCGCTGTGCGCCCATCGTTCCACAGGATGGCGGGGCGGATGACATCATCGTTTTCGTCCAGGGCAACCAGCCCGTGCATCTGGCCGCCCGCGCCAATGCCCGCCACCTGGGCGGCATCAAAGCCCGCCAGCAGCTCCGGCACCCCATCCAGCACCGCTCTCCACCAGTCCTCCGGGTTCTGCTCCGACCAGCCGGGTTGTGGAAAGGAAAGTGGATACTCCTTTGTCACCTCGCTGCGCACCGCGCCGTCCCCGTCCACCAGCAGCAGCTTGCAGGCGGAGGTGCCCAGGTCGATCCCAATATACAGCATGAATTTCCCTCCTATTCAATGGTCAGCTCCACACTGACCTGGCTCCCGCTTGGAAAAACGGGGACGGTATCCCCCTGGACGGCCCGTCCGTTAACGGACATAGACCGTGCTCCCGTGCGTTTAATGTGGATGGTATAGTCCGCTCCTCGGAAGGCGCGGCGGATGGTCAGATCCTTCAGCTCCTCGGGCAGGCAGGGGACCAGCTTCAGCCCGTCGTAATCCGGCTGGACACCCAGGATATACTGGCTGATGGACACGAACGTCCAGGAGGCCGTGCCGGTGAGCCAGCTGTTTTTGGCGTGACCGGGACAGCCCGAAGCCCGGCCTGTCACCGTCTGGGCGTAGACGTAGGGCTCTGTCTCGTGGATCTCGCTGTGATCCTCCAGATAGGCGGGGCAGATGCGGCGGTAGAGGTCGAACGCCTCGTTGCCCCGGCCCAGCACCGCCTCGCCGCACACCACCCAGGGGTTGTTGTGGCAGAACACCGAGCCGTTTTCCTTGAAACCGGGGGGATAGGAGGAGATCTCGCCCAGCTCCAGATGATATTGGGTGTAGCAGGGGGCCAGCAGCTCCACGCCGTACTCGCCCAGCAGGCGCTCCCGGGTGGAGTCCAGCGCCTGCCGCATCTGGCCGCTGTCCCGGCCCACACCGGCCAGGGCGCAGAAGCCCTGGGGCTCAATGTAGATCTGCCCCTCCTCACATTCATGGCTGCCCACCTTGTTCCCGTGGGCGTCATAGGCCCGCAGGAACCACTGGCCGTCCCAGCCATCCGTGAGGATGGCTTTTTCCATGTCCGCCACGGCCCGCTCCACCTGCTGGGCCTCCCCGTCCAGGTCGAGGCGGCGGCACAAGGCGGCGTACTCCCCGCCGTATTTCACAAACATCCCGGCAATGAACACGCTCTCCGCCACCGGGCCCTGAGAGGGGCCGAAGGTCTGGAAGCTCTCGCCGGGCTCCTGGGAGAAGCAGTTCAGGTTCAGGCAGTCGTTCCAGTCCGCCCGCCCGATAAGGGGCAGCCCGTGGGGCCCCTTGTGGGTCATGGTGAACAGAACGCTGCGGCGGATGTGCTCCATCAGCGGTGCCTCGGAACCTGGCTCGTTGTCGAAGGGGGTGGGGTGCTCCAGAATGGAGAAATCCCCCGTCTCCTTGAGATAGGCGCACACCGCCCCCACCAGCCACAGAGGATCGTCGTTGAAACCGCCGACGATGTCGTTGTTGCCCCGCTTGGTGAGCGGCTGGTACTGATGATAGGCGGAGCCGTCCGGGAACTGGGTGGAGGCGATGTCGATGATGCGCTCCCGGGCCCGGTCGGGAATGATATGGACGAAGCCGAACAGGCCCTGGCAGGAATCCCGGAAGCCCATGCCCCGGCCCGTGCCCGTCTCATAGTAGGAGGCGGAGCGGCTCATATTGAAGGTGACCATGCACTGGTACTGATGCCAGATGTTCACCATCCGGTCCAGCTTTTCATTGCCGGACTGGAGCTGATAGCGGCCCAGCAAGCTGTCCCAGTAGGCGGCCAGCTCCGCTTTCGCCCCGTCCACCGCCTCAAAGGAGGCGAATTTTTTCATCACCCGGTGGGCGGTGTCCTTGCGGATCACGCCGGGGGTGATAAATTTCTGATCCCGAGGATTGCTCCCGCAGCCCACCACGAAAGCGGCCCGGAAGCTCTGGCCCGGCTCCAGGGTCACGTCCAGCCGGTGGCAGGCGATGGGATACCAGCCCACCCTCTGGCTGCTGCCGGAGGTCCCGGCCCGGACCATCTCCGGGTCGGCCCAGTCGCCCATGTGGCCCAGGAAGGTGTTCCGATCGGTGTCGAAGCCCTGGGCGGGTACGTTTACCCCGAAGTAGGCGTAGTGATCCCGGCGCTCCCGGTATTCGGTCTTGTGGTAGATGACGCCCGGCTCCACCTCGCTCTCGGCGATGTTCAGGTTGCGCTGATAGTTTTGAGCATCGTCCACCGCGTTCCACAGGCACCACTCCACGCAGCCGTAAACCTGGACCTGTTTTTCCCCGCCGCTGTGGTTGGTCAGGGTCAGGTCGTGAAGTTCACAGGCTTCCCCCAGGGGGACGAAGCAGGTGACGGCGGCCTCCAAGCCATTCTTTTCACTCTGGAAAACGGTATACCCCATGCTATGGCGGCAGGCATAGGAGTCCAGAGGCGTGCGGGTGGGCAGGAAGCCGGGATTCCAGGCCGGTTTGTCCGCCTCCTTGATGTAGTAGAACCGCCCGCCCACGTCGCCGGGGACGCTGTTGTAGCGGTAGCGCAGCAGCCGCTGGAGCTTGGCGTCCCGGTAGAAGCAGTAGCCGCCCATGGTGTTGGAGATGAGGCCGAAGAACGCCTCGCTGCCCAGGTAGTTGATCCAGGGCAGGGACGTGGCGGGGGTGTGGATGACATACTCCCGGGCCTGATCGTCAAAGTGGCCGAATTTCATGGTGATCCCTCTTTTCCGCCCCTGCGGGGCAATGGATTTGGTGGAGATGGAAACGGTCCTCCCATCTGAGCACGCATTATTAAACGTTTACCTTATTTTGCTCGTCATTATAGCCTCATTTGCGTTGAAAATCAAGAGCGGATTCCTGTCCAGCGCATTATTTTTCGGTATTGCCTAAAACCTTCCGTTGATTTTCATAGAAAATAGCCAAAAATAAAAACGCTATTGACAAATCTGTTAATGGGAGCTATGATAGCAGGTAAGAATACGTTTAACTTAATCAAGCTGGATCAATGGATGGAGGGATGAACATGTATTTTTCTGTGGAACAGGCGCGCACTCAGCGGCTGACCGCCAAGGAGCTGCTGCTCCAGCGGTTCTCCGGGGAGATCGGAAAAAATGTGGCGGACGCTGTGTTTTTCTCCGCCCGCCGGGATCGGGTGCTGGGCTTTGCGGGGCTGCCCTATGAGGCCCCGGTGTGCGCCCACCTGTTAAACCGGCCCGCTGTGGCTGCCTGGCTGGACCGTTTTCCCGGCAGCCAGCTGTTTCTGCTGGAGGGGGAAATGCCCCGCTTCCTGACGGAGGACGGTGAACAGGAGCTGCCCCGCCCAGTGGCGGAGGAGGTCATGACCGTGTACCGCCGGGTGCTGGCCGCCCCCGGGCAACTCAATGAAAAGGGCGAGCTGCTGCTGGATCTGAAAACCTATCCGGTGGGCCCCCACTACCCGGTGAACCTGCTGCTGGGGGACCAGGCGGGCTACCCTTACCCCCTGTGCACCACCCCCAAAAGTGCCTTGGACGCTCTGGGGCGGGGCTCCTTCCGGGCCACGGGCGGACAGCAGGTGCTGGCTACCCGGTGTGTGCTGGCCCTGGAGGAGAACGGCGAACCCGCCAACCGGCAGTTCTACCTGGTGGAGGATGGGAAGCAGATCTTCTACTCCGCCGATGTGGAACACAACGTGGCCTCTGCTTTCTGCCTTCACTCCCAGAACCGCACCGTCATTACATACGAAACGGAGTGCGGCCTGACCATCCGGCGCACCATCTTCCTTCTGCCCCAGGAGGACGGCATGCCGACCGCTGTGGAGGCCCAGAGGGTGGAGATTGAAAACCACTCGGGCCGGAACCGGGTGTTGAAGATCGTCATGACCGGCGTGTTCGGCATCGCCGTGCCCACCGGCATCGCCAACGATGTGGTCTACTGCAATGTGGTGGCGGAGAGCGAGGTCTGGTACAAGGATGGAAGCCCCGCCGCTCTCACCCTCCACCACAAGCCCAAGGAGTGCCGGGGGGAGAAACGCTTCGCCGCCCTGCTGTGCGGCGGAGAGGGGCTGGACGAGTTCTGCACCAGCCAGCCGGACCTCGTGGGCAGCGGTACCCTGAACCGCCCGGAGCTGGTGGGCCGCCTACCCAGCCAGTACAGCCGGAAAATGGCACCCTTCTTCGCCATGGGCAAGTCCTTCTCCGTGAGAGCCGGCGGGACGGCGGTGGTGGATGAGCTGGTGGGTATGTTGGAGACGGAGGAGGATGTGGAGCAGCCCTTTGACGTCTCCCTCCATGCCCTGCTGGAGAAGTACAGAGACCCCGCCGCCCTGACGGAAACCTTTCAAAAGGTGGTGGATTTCTGGGATCGCTACCCCGCCTATCTCCAGCCCTGGACGGGGGACGCCCGGTTCGATGCCTACGTGGGCCACAACCTGCCCTTCCAGGTGCTCTACCAGACCTATGTGTCCCGGGCCTTCGCCTGGACCCAGAAATCCTACCGGGAGATGGGCTTCCGGGAGATCCAGGACATCTACGCCTCCATGTACTACCTCAGTGCCATGGGAAAAAACGAGCTGGTGAAGGACCTGCTCTCCAACTGGGTCCGGCAGGTGTGGCGTATGGGCTACGCCTACCACGACTTCACCTTCCGGGGCAAGGAGCCCGGCGACTGCTCCGACGACCAGCTCTGGCTGATCCAGGCGGTGTACCGCTATGTGAAGCTCACCGGGGACCGGGACTTCCTGCTCAACGAATACCCCATCGCCGGGGAGGAGGACGCCAAGCGGCCCCTCTGGGACACCATCATGGCCATCCTCATCTACAGCGGGCGCATCTCAGTGGGCATCTATGGACTGCCCCTGCTGGACAAGGCGGACTGGAACGACACCCTCCGTCTGGACCCCGAGGTGATGAAGGGACCGGAAAAGGAGCACCGTTACCGGGCGCAGCTGGCGGAGAAGGATCAGCCCTGGGGCGCACCTCTGGACAACACCCTGTGCGAGAGCGTGATGAACGCGTGTCTGCTGAAGATCGCGGCGGATCAGGCGGCGGAGTTGGCAGGACTCATCGGCAGGGACGCGGACGGAGCCTTTGCCGCCCGGCTGGCCATCAAGACCAGGGAGATTATGCAGACAAACGCCTGGAAGGGGGACTATTTCGCCCGGTGCCTCATCAACGATGGGCGGAAGTACACCTATCTGGGCGCGGGAGGCGACGGCCTTTCCCTGGACCCGGAGATCGACGGCAGCTACTACCTCAACTCCTACAGCTGGCCCATCCTGGCGGGGGTGGCCACCGAGGAGCAGATCGGCACCATGCTGGACGTGGTGGAGAGGTACCTCAAAACCGAGGCGGGGCTGAAGCTGTGTACCCTGGTGAATTACGACCTGCTGGGCGTGCCCACGGGGACGGCCCTCTACTTCCCCGGCGACCGGGAGAACGGCGGCGTGTTCAAGCACGCGGCCATGATGGCCACCGTGGCCTCCCTGAAGGCGGCCAAGACGGTGAAGGACGAGGCTCTGGCCCGGCGGCTGGCCGGCCTGGCTTTCTTCATGATCCGCCGCACCGTGCCTTACGCCGCCATGGACGATCCCTATGTGCTCAAGGGCAATCCTCGCTTCTGTACCCAGTACAACAACAGCGAGACGGGGGAGAACATCGGCCCCATGCTGTCCGGCACGGCCTCTTGGCTGACCCTGGCGGTGTACGAGTTCCTGGGCCTGGAGGCGGGGGCGGAGGAGCTCTCCTTCTCCCCAATCCTTCCCGACGGGCTGGATCGGCTGGACTATACGGTCCGGCTGGGGGACACCACGCTCCAGGTGGAGATCACAGGGGAGGGCGGCCGCTTCCGGGCGGGAACGGGCACCACGTTCCTGCTGGACGGCGCGCCGGTATCCGCCGCCGTTCCCAGGCCGGGGGATGGAAAGTCCCACATCCTGTCCATCCGGCTGTGAGCAGGGACCACGAAACCCTTTGTGGGAAAGGAGGCGGCTGCCTGGAAAACAGAACATAGCGGGAGCGAGCCTCCCTTCCGCCAGACGCCGCACGGCGTCTGGCGTCCGGCCCCGGGGCCGGACGATTGAACTCTACCGAAAAGAAATGGAGGGATGTACATGACCCAAGCAACCATGCGCGCCACGCCCGCAGCACGGCGTGAGGAGCGCACACCCGGCAGCGTGATCTACATCGTGCACCGGGTGGCCATTCTCTTGGCCTGTGCCGCCATCTTCTACCCGGGCTTCAACCCGGGGCGGATCACCACGGCCATCAGCCGCAACGTGTCCCTGTTCACGGCCAGCATCTCCTATCAGTCCCTGGTCAACGATCTGGCCCGCCCCCTGGCCCGGGGCTGGGTGCAGTCCTCCACCTTTGTGCTTCTGATGATCGCCAGCATCATCCTGATCGTCGGCATCGTACTGTGCGCCATCGGCGGCTGTATGTCCGTGGGCAATCACCGGATGCAGTGCGGGGCCTGCTGTTCCCACTGCTCGGCTCCCTGGTGATGATCGGCGGGCTGGGCGGCATCTATGCGGCCTACTGCCAGATTGTGGCCGCCGCCAACAACCGTGTGCCCGCCAACTTTGCCATGGGATTCGTCCTCTATGCGGTATTGGCCGCCGTCATCCTGATCACCGGCATTGCCATTAAAGTGATGGACGGCAAAAAGACGGTCACCCTGGAGCCCAAGATGGGCATGGACGTATCCCATAAGCTGTTCCTCATGTTCCTGCCCGTTCTGGCCCTGGCCTTCGTGTTCTCCTACCTGCCCCTGTGGGGCTGGCGCTACGCCTTCTTTGACTATAAGGCGGGCGGCGAGCTCACCATGGAAAACTTCGTGGGCTTCAAATGGTTCACCTACCTCTTTGAGAGTGCGGCCACCCGTGCCGACATCTTCCGGGTCATCAAGAACACCCTGGGACTCAGCGCCATCGGCATCGCCACAAGCTGGCTCCCCATGGCTTTCGCCATCTTTCTGACTCAGGTGCCCAGCAAGCGGTTCCGCCGCTTCGTGCAGACCTTCACCACCGTGCCCAATTTCCTGGGCTGGGTCATCATCTACGCCGTGGCCCTGGCTATCTTCTCCACCGACGGCTTTGTCAATAATTTCCTGAACAACATCCTCCATGTAGCCGCCACCGCCGATACCAACTACCTGATGGATTCCAGCCATATGTGGCTGAAAATGTGGCTGTGGGGCACCTGGAAGGGCCTGGGCTGGAGCGCCATCATCTACATCTCGTCCATCACCGGCATCGACCCCGTGCTGTATGAGGCGGCCACGATGGACGGCGCGGGCCGGTTCCAAAAGATGTGGAACGTCACCGTGCCCCAGCTGCTGCCCACCTTCTTTGTCATGCTGCTGATGAGCATCGCCAACATCCTGTCCAAACGGCATGGAGCAGTACCTGGTGTTTTCCAACGCGGTCAACGCCCAGTCTTTGGAGGTGCTGGACCTGTACGTCTACAACCTGGGTATCGTCAACGGCCAGATCCCCATCTCCACCATGGTGGGTATGTGCAAGTCCATCATCAGCGTGGCCCTGCTGTTTATCGCCAACACGGCCTCCAAGAAGCTGCGCGGCGAGAGCATCGTTTAAGGAGGGCGGTATCAATGGCAAAAAAGAAAGCATCCGGCGGTATGAAATACCGTGCCACGCCGGGAAGCGTGGCCTTCACCATCATCACCGTGGCGTTGTTCACCATCTTTACCGTCATCTGCATCTTCGCGTTCTATTACCTGTTTATCAACACCATTTCCGATAACGCCCTGGTGGGCGCGGATATGATCACCCTGCTTCCCAAGGGCATCCACTTCAACAACTACCTGGCCCTGCGGGGGGTGCAGGATTTCGGCAACTCGGTGCTCATCACCGTCAGCCGCACCATCCTGGCCACCTCCCTCATGGTGCTGTGTTCCGCCTTCGCCGGCTATCTCACCACCAAGCGGGAAATGTGGAAGCGCAGCTTTTGGTACCGGGCACTGGTCATCACCATGTATTTCAACGCGGGCACCATCCCCTGGTACTTGAATATGCTGGGCCTGGGCCTGACGGACAACTATCTGGGCTATATCATCCCCGCCATCGTGGCCCCTTACAATATCATCCTGGTCAAGACCTACGTTGAGTCCATCCCCGCCTCTCTGGAGGAGAGTGCCACCATCGATGGCGCGGGGACGCTCCAGGTGTTTACTAAAATCATCTGGTCCGGCGCCCAGACCGGCTGGTGTGCCACCATGTTCAAGGATCTGTTCAACGTGGAGCTGAACATCATCCCCGACACCGACGGTGCCTACCAGACCCGGATGGAAAAGGGCGACCTGGGTGACATCGTGATCTGGGGCAACAACGGTGAGCAGTACCTCAACGCCGTCAAAGCCGGCCTCCTGTTCGACTGGGAGGAGGACCTGCTGGACAACTACGGCCAGTACATTAAGGAGACCTTCCCCGAGGCACTGGAGGCCAACCGGGAGATCAGCGGCGACGGTCATGTCTACGGCACCGGCTACGCGCTGGCTGACCGTCCAGACCAGCACGACGCCTTTATCTATGACTGGGGCATCCGCTGGGATCTGTACAAGGAGCTGGGCTACCCCGAGGTGAAGGATCTGGACGATATGGTGGAGCTACTGGGCAAGATGAAAGAGATCTGCCCCACCGGCGATGACGGCAAGAACACCTACGGCATGAGCATCTGGTCCGCCTGGGACGGCAACATGGCCATGTACGCCAAGGCCCTGGCCTCCGCCTACTACGGCTATGACGAGCTGGGCTACGGCCTCTACAACTCCCAGAACGGCGAGTTCTACGACTGCCTGGATCCCAACGGCCCCTATGTGGAGGCCCTGCGTTTCTTCAATAAGCTGTACCAGAAGGGCCTGCTGGATCCCGACTCCATGACCCAGACCTACGAGAACATGATGGCCAAGACCACCAACGGCAACGTGTTCTTCTCCATCTTCGACTACGCGGGCAGCCAGCTGTTCAACACCGAAAAGCACGTTTCCGAAAACAAGTTCATGTGCCCCCTGGTGCCCTCCGACGCGAGTGTGCCGGCATGGGGTCTGAGCGAAGGCGGCAATGACCGCATCTGGTCCATCGGCGCCAACACCCTGTACCCCGAGAAGTGTATGCAGATCATCAACTGGCTCCACACCCCCGAGGGGGCCATGACCATCTGGTATGGCATCAAGGGCCTGATGTGGGACTATGACGCCAACGGCGGCACTGTCTTTACCGACTTGGGCCGGACCTGCTACTTCGCCCCCACCACCGACCTGGCGGGCACCCAGTGGACCAGCCCCTACTCCGGCGAGAGCTACACCCTGGACGGCACCTTCAATGACGGCAAGCTCCAGGCCAACAACATCACCTGGGGCTTCGGCGCGGAGAACCCCGATTCCGCCGCCGGCGAGTGCTTCCACTACTCCACATGGCAGAGCTTCCTGGGTGAGCCCCAGAACGACACTGAGAAGGACTGGCGTGAGCGCGTGGACGCCGACGGCATCCAGGCTTACATGAACACCACCAATTACACCGTGGTGCCCGTCGTGTCCACCTACCATGAGCCCGAGCGCGACGCCGAGCTGGAGCTGAAGTGGAACCAGGTCAAGACCACCGTGGTCAACGGCTCCTGGAACGCCATGTACGCCAAGAGCGATGCGGAGTTCGACTCCATCGTCTCCCAGATGAAGAAGGACGCGGACAGCTACGGCTATGAGGACTGTGTGTCCTGGTGCCGTGAGCGGGCCGCCGAGAAGTTCGCCATGCAGGACAAGTAACCAACAAATATCCTCCTCACCGTTTCGCAGACGACAGCGGGTTCCGGACCGCCCCAAAAGGGCGGTCCGGAACCCCACAGAAAGGAGCGCCCTATGAAACTGACCGTCGACTCCCCCATCATCCAGGCGGGCATCAAACTCACCAATTTGCTGATCCTGAACCTTTACTGGGTCATTGGCTGTCTGCCCCTGGTCACCATCGGGGCCTCCACCACCGCAGCCTTCACCGTCACCTTGAAAATGGCGGAGGACCGGGAGGAGTCCGGCGTGACCCGGGCCTTCTGGACCGCCTACGTCCAGAATCTGAAGCACGGCGTTCTCCTCTCCCTCATCCTTTTGGCAGGCATCTACGCCACCTGGCTCAACTGGCAGTGCTTTGACAAGCTGGAGGGGAACCCCCTGGTGTTCCTGCTCATGGCTGTGGCGATGGTGCTGTTGCTTACGATCCACTTCCTCTTTATCTTCCCGCTGGAGGCCCGGTATCAAAACGGCCTTCTGGCCGCGCTGAACAACGCGCGGAACATTTTCATCCGCTACATCGGCCGCTCTATGGGCCTTGTGGGCATTTTATTCCTGCAATTCCTCCTTTTCACCCAGGTGAACATCGTCCTCATCTTCGCGGGCTTTTCTGTATGCCCATCCTGATGATCTACACCGCCAGCCAGGTAGCCATGCCCATCTTCCGGAAGGTGGAGCAGACAGGCGGCGCGCCCGAGGAGTTCGAGATCACCAGCGACCTGTATTGACCTGGAAGATACCGCCCGGTCCCGCCCGCAGCGGGGCGGAGGGCTGACTGAATAAACCGACAGTACATCTGTAAAGGAAACCTCGCCATGATACGAATTGGAATCGACTACTACCCCGAGCACTGGGACCGCTCCATGTGGGAGGAGGACGCCGGACGCATGGAGGCCCTTGGGGCCCATGTGGCTCGCATCGGAGAATTTGCCTGGAGCCGGATGGAACCCCGGGACGGGCAGTTCGACTTTACCTGGCTGGATGACGCCATCCAGGTCCTCTCCCGCCACAATATGAAGATCATCCTGGGCACCCCCACCAACTGCGCCCCCATGTGGCTGTACCGCGACCATCCGGAGACCCTCCAGTGGGGGCCGGACGACAAGCCCACCGGCACCGGCCTGCGGGGGCATCGCTGCATGACCAGCTTCACCTTCCGAAAATACGCCGCAAGGATCATCAACGAGCTGGCCAGACGCTACGCGGGCCGTCCGGAGATCTTCGCCTGGCAGCTGGACAATGAGCTGGAGAGCAACCATTGCACCTGCCCCGCCTGTCAGACGGCTTTTCGCTGCTGGCTGAAGGAGAAGTATGGGACGCTGGATGCGCTGAACCGGGCCTGGGGCAGCGACGTGTGGAGCGGCGAGATCAGCGACTGGGGGCAGATCGTCTCGCCCCAGGGAACGGAGAACAAGCCCGACTGGTATAATCCCGCCTATATGCTGGACTACGAGCGGTTCGGAGCCGCTTCCCTCACCGATTTCGTGAAATTCCAGTGCCAGCTCATCCGAAGCTATGACCCCCAGGCGGTCATCACCACCAACGCCTGCTTCCCCCGGCATATGCCCGACTTCCACCAGGAATTTGGCCCGCTGGACGTGGCCTCCTATGACAACTATCCCCCTGTCCGCCTGCCGGAAGACCCGGAAACGCCCTACTCCAACGCCTTTGCCTTGGACTTTGTACGGGGCTTTAAGGGGAAAAATTTCTGGATCATGGAGCAGCTGGGCGGGCCCATGGGCTGCTGGGCCCCCATTTCCCCCGCCATGGAGCCGGGTATGCTGGAGGGCTACGCCCTCCAGGCCGTGGCCCACGGGGCGGACCTGATCAGCTTCTTCCGCTGGCGCACCTCGTACACCGGGGCGGAGATGTTCTGCCATGGCCTGCTGGACCACAGCAACGCACCCAACCGCCGCCTGGCGGAGCTGGAAAAGCTGTGCCGCAGGCTGGAGCGGCTGCCCGGCCTGGGAGACACCACCCTGCACAGCCAGGCGGCCATGCTCTACTCCGCCGACCAGGAGTTTTCCCTGAAAAACCAGGAGCAGGGCCAGGGCTTTTCCTATTGGACCCAGCTGCGGCGGTTCCATGACGCCTGCATGAACCTGGGGGTCAACTTGGACGTGGTGGAGGAGCACGCTCCGCTGGACGGCTACAAGGTGGTGATCGTCCCCACCCACTTCATCACGGACCCCAGGGTGGTGGAGCGGCTGGAGGGATTCGCCCGCCGGGGCGGTTCTGTGGTGGTCACCTGCCGCAGCGGGGTCAAGGACAAAAACGGCAACTGCATCCTGGGGCAGGAGCTGCCCACCCTGTTCCGAAAGCTGTGCGGCTGCCGGGTGACGGAGTACGACGCCATCGGGCCCGCGGTGCAGGAGCTCACCCTGGAACGGGGCGGGAATTATCGGATCACAGGCTGGTGCGACCTCCTCGAGCCGGACGAAGCCCAGGTGTTGGCCCGGTATCAGGGGCGGTTCTACAGCGGAACCCCCGCCATCACCAAAAACGCCTTTGGGAAGGACTTCGCCTACTATGTGGGCACTGTGGGGGAGCGGGCCCTGTACCGCACGCTGATGCTGACGGTGTTCCGGGAGCAGGACATTCCCGTGGTTCGGCTTCCCCGGGCGGTGGAGCGGACGGTCCGCGCCGGCCCGGGCGGGACGTATCAGTTCTATTTCAACAACTCACACCACGGGCAGAACCTGGGGGTGGATGGGCAGAAGGTTCATTTGCAGCCTTTTGAGATGAAGATCCGCACATCGGAGGGGCTGTGGGTATGACAGGTTCCCGGGCCGGAGGGGATTGACAAACGATGGTAAAATCCGTATGATTGGGCTATCGAATACGTTTAATCTCCAGTCATATAAAGGGGTGGAACGGCAGTGGTGACCATCAGAACCATCGCAGAGCAATGCGGCCTGTCTATCGCGGCGGTGTCCAAGGCACTCAACGGAAAACCGGGCATCAGCCCCGAGCGGGCGGAGTTCGTCAAAAAGACCGCCCGGGAGCTGGGCTACTATCCCAACTCGGCGGCCCAGATCCTGAAAACCAATCGGAGCCATAACATCGGCATCCTGTTCCAGAACAAACTGGCCCATGAGTTTTTCTCCATCGTCCTGGAGGCCATCCGGGACACCATGGAGGCCCAGGGCTACGACATCACCCTGCTGAGCAGCCGTCACGAGGAGGGCTTCTACGAGCACGCCAAGTTCCGCCAGTGCGACGGCGTCATCATCGTCCAGGCCGGGTGGGACTGGGAAAACATCCAGCGGCTGGTGGAGGGGGATGTGCCCGTGGTGACCATCGACCGGGTCTACCACGGCCGCACCGCCATCGTCAGCGACAACGTGGGCAGTATGGAGGAGATCGTTCGATATCTCTACGATCTGGGGCACCGCCGCCTGGCCTTCATCCACGGTGAGGACGGCGACGTCACCCGCCAGCGTCTGGCCGGATTCTACCGGGGCTGCCAGGGCTGCGGCATCAACGTGCCGGATGAATATGTCATCCCGGCCCGGTATCACGAACCCCGGGATTCCGGCCAGGCGGTTCAGCGGCTGATGGTGCTGAAAACCCCGCCCACCTGCATCCTGTTCCCGGATGACACCTGTTATCTGGGTGGGCAGACGGCACTGGAGGAGCTGGGGCTGTCCGTCCCAGAGGACGTGAGCTGCTTCGGCTACGACGGCATCCATCTGGCGGGCATCCTGCGGCCCAGCCTGTCCACCTACCGGCAGAACGCCGGGGGGATCGGCAGGGCGGCGGCGGAACAGCTCATCAGCGCCATTGAGCAGCCCAAGTTTTACGCTCCGCAGATCGTCACGGTGACGGGGAGCATCCAGCCGGGCGGGACCGTCAAGGATCTGACGGCTGGCGCCCAGCGAACAATTTGATTTTAGGAGAATCGCTATGAAATTTGTGAAAGACGGCTCCGCGCTGCTGTGCCTCCATCAGGGGGAGCGGCTGCGCATCGAACCCTGGGGGAGGGATTCCTTCCGTGTGCGCGCCACCATGGGGCAGGCGCTTACCGGCCATGACTGGGCACTGACCGAGCCGGTGGCCCCTGACCAAGCCCAGATCGTCATCGAGGAGGTGGACCACTGGGTGGGGGACGGCACCCTGGACAAGCGTGAGCAGGCCACCATCACCTGCGGCCGGATCAAGGCCGTGGTGAACCATGCGGGCATCCTCTCCTTTTTCAAAGACGACGCGCTCATCCTGCGGGAGTATTTCCGGGCCTACGACGGCACCATCTCCCGGGAGAGCCGCTGCCTGAAGCTGTTCAGCCGGGAGTGGAAGGGCGTCATCGGGGGCAGCGAATATGAGCTGAACGTGAAATTCGAGGCCAACAAGGGTGAGAAGATCTTCGGCATGGGGCAGTACCAGGACGACTGCTTTGACAAAAAGGGCTGTGTGCTGGAGCTGGCCCAGCGCAACTCCCAGATCTCCGTGCCCTTCGCCCTCTCCTCCTTGGGCTACGGATTTTTGTGGAACAACCCCGCCGTGGGTCGAGTGACCTTCGGCAACAACTACACCGAGTGGGTGGCCCGGGCCACCCGGGAGATGGACTACTGGATCACCATGGCCGACACGCCCAAGGCGATCCTGGAAAATTACACCGCCGTCACCGGACGGGCGGAGATGTTCCCGGAGGACCTAATGGGCCTGTGGCAGTGCAAGCTCCGCTACCGCACCCAGGATGAGGTGCTGTCTGTGGCCCGCCAGTACCAGAGGGAGGGCATCCAGATCGACCAGATCGTCATCGACTTCTTCCACTGGACCGTCCAGGGGGACTGGAAATTTGACAAGACCTACTGGCCCGACCCCAAGGCCATGGTGGACGAGCTGCACAGCATGGGCATCAAGGTGATCGTGTCCGTGTGGCCCTCGGTGGACCGCCGCTCGGAGAACTTCGGGCCCATGCTGGAGCGGGGGCTGCTCATGCGCACCGAGCGGGGTGCCCTCCAGACCTACGACTACCAGGGGGATTGTGTGGAGATCGATGCCTTCAACCCGGAGGCCCGGAAGTATGTATGGGACGTATGCAAGCGCAATTATTACGACCTGGGCATCGACGCCTTCTGGCTGGACAACTCCGAGCCGGACCTGGGCGTGTATGACTTTGAGCACTACCGCTACTGCGATGGCCCGGCCCTGGCTGTGAGCAACCTGTATCCACAGATGTTCAGCCGGGCCTTCTACGATGAGATGAAGGCACTGGGCCGGGGGCCTGTGGTGAACCTGCTGCGCTGCGGCTGGGCGGGCTCCCAGAAGTATGGCAACGTGATCTGGTCCGGGGATATCCCCAGCACCTTCGAGGCGTTCTACGACCAGCTCCAGTGCGGCCTCAATATGGGTCTGGCGGGCATCCCCTGGTGGAGCACCGACATCGGCGGCTTCATGACCGACGATGTGGACGACCCGGATTTCCGGCAGCTACTGATCCGCTGGTATCAGTTCGCGGTGTACTCCCCCGTCCTGCGGATGCACGGGGACCGGGGGCCCTATAACATCCCCTCTCTGGACGACAGGGACTGGGGCGGCGGCTACCTCCACACCGGCCAGCCCAACGAGCTGTGGAGCTACGGCCAGGAAAACTACGCCATCATGCGCAGCTATTATGATGTGCGCGTGGCCATGCGCGACTATATCAAGTCGCTGTATCAGGAGGCCCACGAGAACGGCTCTCCGCTGCTGCGGGCGATGTTCTACGAGTTCCCGGAGGACGAAACCTGCTGGGCGGTCCAGGATCAGTACATGTTCGGCTCCAAGTACCTGGCCGCTCCCATCTTCCGCCTCAACCAGTTCAGCCGGGAGGTCTACCTGCCCGCCGGACAGTGGAAGCTCACCTCCACCGGCCAGGTGTTCCAGGGCGGGCAGACCGTGACGGTGGACGCGCCCATCGAATATATGCCGGTGTTTGAGCGGCAACTGTGAGGGAGCCATGAAAAGAGCGTTTGATGCGTGCCCCGCGGTGATCGACCAGCACCAGCTGTACGGGTTCTCCTGGATGGAGCACGTTTTGGCCATCCCCTCCCCCCTCGTGGTCGTCACCACCTACAAAGCGAACGGGATGCCCAACGCCACCATGCAGTCCTGGTGTACGTTCACCGGGGAGGAGGGATATCACTGCATATTTGCCAGCGTCCACAAAAGCGGACATATGTATGCCTCCCTGAAAGAGCGCGGCTGCTGTGTGGTCAATTTCCCGTCTAAAGACGTGTTCATGAAGTGTATGGACACGGTGAAAAACAATGGATTTGAGTGCGACGAGATCGCCGCGTTCGGTCTGACGGCGGAGCCGTCTGACAAGGTGGACGCGCCCAGGATCAAGGAGTGCTTCCTCAACCTGGAATGTGAACTGGAGTGGGAACGGGATCTGTCGCCGGACGGGACACACGCGGTCATCTGCCTCAAAGCTGTCAATGCCGTCATGGACGAGGCCCGCTTTGACGAGGGAACGCTTGGGCGGTATGGAGAGAGTGGGTATCTCTATAATATCCATTCGCCCAGGAACCCTGTTACTGGAGATGTCAGTCCAACCTCTGTAGGTGTAATCTGCAATTTGCCACATATGATGAACTATTGAGTCATTTATGGAACATATCGGAGCTATATTGAAGCTTTTTTAAAGTGAGCATGAAAGCTGCGGATTTTTCTCGAAAGATTTTATCTGGGGCGATGCTTTCTATTAAAAATTAGGGGGCAAAGGACGCAACCAGTATCCGGATGGATTAGTATTACTATTTTTTCTTGTTGTTCCGCGTATCTCACCGTCATTCCTGTCCCGCTTCTCACAATCTTGTCATTGTCATACACCGCTACCAGGCAATCCGCATGGTCTACCGGGAAAGGTTCGCTTTGCAATACTTGCCCACGTTTTAGGCTTCAGATGTGGGCATATGTCATAAGATTCAGAATGCCTATTTCTGGGAACCTTCTGTACGTATTTTTGCGTATTACTGCCGTACAAACTGTTGACTTATACGTATTAGGATGTATTCGCGCGTCCAGAGGCCAGAGTACGTATTCGATAGGTCTTAGCACCGTATTACAGCCGTCCAGTTTTTTCCTCTAAAACACTATATATAGAAAAATATGCTTGACAGATTCGATATATCGTGGTACAGTATTATCGTTAATTAATTCTATGCGCAACCACCTCGAGGTTAGAGAGGACAAGCCCGTCGGCTTGTGGAGCGATCGGTTTCGCATTGCGCACGTTGCGGGAACTATCGGCCCTTTCCCAAAAAGCGGAAAGGGAGCTGTACGATACTCCTGGGTTTGTACGCTTCAGCCGTCATGCTGGCTGTTGTCTCTCAAAGGGATGATTGCGCCCATCGGCTGATATTTTTGATTTTTACGATATACGGCTTTTGCCGGAGGTTATTTGCCCTCTTGTGGGCTGAAAGAGAATACTTATGCACTCATAAAAGGGTGCGGAAAGTTGACACATTAGTGTGCTCATGACTTCCCGCACCCTTTTTATGCGTTTTAATCCCCGCTCAAACATGAGCAGCCGCGCGCCCTGCCAGCCGCCGGACATGGGAAAGCAAAGAACACCGAACATCATCCAGACCAACACCCTCCCCGCTTTGAGGTTTGCGGGGAACCCAGGGGTTACAACCTCGCGAGACCGTGGCAGCGGCCTCAGCCCCTGCGCTCTGGCACCGTGCCAGTCCGGCAGCGTGGGGATGCGCACCCCGATCCCAGCCGGAGGGATCACAGGACACACGCAGTCGTTCTGCAGCCGAGTTCAGCGGCCCGTGTCAACAGCAGCCCGAGAGGGCAGGGTATGGTTACCCAAAGCTGTATCGTACTGACCCGTTCACAATTTCAAAAATGGAGACAGCCCCGCGTCGGACGATGCTCATTGTCCTCCGAACGCCGTTCCCGCAACAGTTTCACAGGCGTACCGCTCACGGGAAAAGTGCCCGTCTCACCAGAAAACGGGCGGAAACAGTTGCCCGCGCCAACGGGTATACTATGCCTATCTGAACAAATCTAAAAATAAAGGAGCATTTCATGACCATAAAATCAAAAAATCCCGGCATCTACCAAACCCTCATCGCCCAGTTGGACAAGGTGGCCCGGCACATCCGCCAGGGCAGCTTCCGCACAAAAGAGCGGTACTATGAGGCCAACAAACGCTTCTGCCGCTTCCTATCGGATAACTACCACCTGCAAAAGCTGACCAACGTCAGCGGCGAGCATCTCACTGCGTACATCGTTGATATGCAGGAGCGTGGGAAATCTGCTTCCACCATCAAGACCGATTTAGCCGCCATCCGTTTCTATCACGACATGATGGGGCAGACCAAATACCGCCTGCCTAAAAATGACGAACTGGCGGTAGAGCTGGAGCGCCGCCGCTTCGGCCAGAAAGACCGCACCTGGAGCGTCCGCGAGTTCAACCTGTTCCTCGTCACCGCGATGGCCGCAAGGACTTCGCCGCCATCGCCTGCCTCACCTGGTACGCTGGGCTGCACATCCACGAGTGTTTTCGCATCGATACGGCCATTGCTGAGCAAGCCCTCCAGGAAAACGCCATCACCATCAAAGGGAAGGGCGGCAAGATCCGCACGGTACCCATCAACGAAAGCATCCGCATCGAATTTGAGAAATTCCTGACTGTCATACCCCGGGGCCATAACTGTTTGTTCCGGACAACGTGCCCACCCATCATGCGATAGGCCGGCTCCAGCAGTACATCTACCAGGTTCGCCCCAAAATCCAGGACGCGGACTCCACCCGCCCCATAACCCACCACGGCCTACGGCATAGCTATGCCGCCCGCACCTGGCAGGAGCTGGTGGACAGAGGCGTTAGCCCCTTCAACGCCAGCCTGCGGGTGTCCCAGCTCCTGGGCCACGAGCGTCCCGACGTGACGCGGATCTATCTGGCGTCCATCCCGAAGGGCGGTGCCGATGGTGACTGAACGCCCCACTTCCTTCGACGATCTCCCTCTCACCCTTCGGGTGGAGGAACTGATGCCTATCCTCGGCATCGGCAGAAATACGGCCTATGAGCTGATTCGCTGCGGGAAGATCCACGGCATCCGCATTGGCAAGCAACTGCGTATCCCGAAGCAAGCCGTGATCGATTATCTATCCAACAATTGATTGACCAACCGCCGCGCAGGGAGTATGATGATACTATGATTCTCTCTGCGCGGCGAAAGGAGGATTTTATATATCATGCCGCGCAAACCAAAAGTAACCCGGCGGGGGAAAAACGAGGGCAGCGTCCCGCTGGACGGCCTGACGTCGCTGAAGGTGCAGACCTTCCTGCATCAGCTCCAGGCGGAAAAGCACCTGTCCCAGCGCACCATTTCCCTCATCCGGGGCACGCTGATCCAGATGTATGACTACGCCATTGAGATGGGGCTGGCACGGAACAACCCCGCCCGAAACGCGAAGCTGCCCAGGCAGCCCCGCCGGGCAGGGGAGGGGACTGGCAAAGCCATCTCTATCACGCAGCGGGAGGCCATCCTGAAAGCGGCGGAAAGCAACCCCATTATGTGCCCCGCCATCACCATGCTGATGTTTACCGGGATGCGGGTGGGAGAGATGCTGGCACTCCAGTGGAAGCACATCGACTTTCAGGCTAAGACCATCGCCATCCGGCAGTCTGTCACCCGGGAGCTGACCTTTGATGACGAGGGCAAGACCGCAACCATGACCGATGCGCTGGGGGCCACGAAAACCCGGACCTCCCAGCGGGTTCTCCAAGTGCCGGATATTGGTCGGAGTGTAATTATAGGATTTCAAGAAAGTCAGTCATATCAACGGTTTGCAGGCCGTCAGCAAGAGGTTTTATCCATCATAATCAAGAAGCAGAAAGCAAATCTAAACATTCTCCCTTATCTCGTTCGCTCCAGCGTATTACTTTTGCGTCATAATTCATAAAGGCATCCTCAACACCACGGGCAATATTGTTTTGATCATTGAGTATTACTATTAACTGGCTGTCATTTTTTCGCGCTGGTTTGGTATCGTTCCAGGAAAAAAGAATATTTCCCATACTCGATTTATTAGGATTGTTTACAGCTTGACATAAACGCTCTGGTTTTGTACGGGTACGTTGTAACAGGAAATCATAACTATGGGAAAAGCCAGACGTTCCAGTAAATTGAACATTGTCTGAATAGAAAATTTCTTTTTCTTCAAAAAACTCTTGAATATCATCAAGAAATAAAGACGAAACTTTTGATTTAGAAATGGAAAACATGTCGTCTATTCGTAACATAGCCTGAATAAATAGATGTTTTTTTTGAGCAAAACCGTTTGCTGGTGCTTTTGCTATGAGTTCATCACCGACAAGTTTTATTCCATATTGATTTAATATCCGTTGGAGATGGACTTTTCGATTAGTTGTAAACTGAAAGCCACTCATTTTTAGTTTGTGGATAGTTGCACTATCGTCTGTAAAATAAAAACCATCTCCATCTTGACGAACATATATCTGCAAATAGTCATTATCAATATCTAAATACGGGGTCGTAATCTCGTAATATTCTCCAATCTTTTCAAATGTGATTTCGCTTTTTAGCCATACAGCATATTCGTCAATTAACTTTTGAATATCCAAGATTATCCCCCCTTTCATTAAAGCAACTCTAATTGAAATAGTACATTGGGTTGTTCTACTACATTGAATTTAGTTAAAAAAGAAATTGTATTATCCACAAATTCATCAGCCGATATATCTTCAGCGGGAAAGGCAAATGCACGTCCATATTCTTCTGTATATACATGCCAGTGATTCCCCACTATTTTTTGCCCATCTGGATTGGTATGGACATTAGATGGACTGATATGTAACTGCAAAAGCATAGTCCCATTTTTCTTGATTAGGGCACCCATATCATATTTATAGGGATTGATTTTTCCCCTATAAATGTCTATGGTAAAAACATCCTTTTTAGTATCTCCAATAACATCAAATTTTATTTTCCCACCACGATCCGGGAACTTAACCTCGGCGACCAGCGAGCGTTTTATCATTTCCACTAATTTTCTCGCTTCATCAGTAGTCAATTTTGTATCGCTCACCTGATCACCCCCTTTAATTTTATGATAGCATTTCTTCTCATTCATTTCAAGAATTATTTCTTTGAATATATCCTTACAATGGCTACAAGGATTTTGAGTAAAACGCCACCCAAGTGAGACTATGGGCGGCGTTTTCATATACAACAACGGAAAAAGGAGGTCAAGAACGTGGCAGAAGATAAAAAGCCGGGTGTTCCCATTGAGGGACAGCCCCCGGAGAAGCAGCAGCCGGAGGCCCCGCCCGCCCCGGAGCCGGAGGCCCAAGTGGTGCTCCCTGGCATGGAGGGTCCCCCGTCCCCGGAGAACAAGGTGATCGACCTGTCGTCCGTCCGGGCGGGGCAGGAACAGACGGACCCGGCCAAGGAGGGCGGGCAGGAGTGGGAGAAGCCCCAGGAGGCGGCGGAGCCTCCCCGCCGTGGCCGCCGCCCCAAGAACAAGGAGGCCCCGGCCCAGGGTGAGAGGCCCAAGCGCAAGGGCCGCCCGCCCAAGGCGGAGAAGCAGACCCCCGGCGGGGGCGGCGCTGGCAAGACGGCCAAGACCGCCACACGGGGCAAGGCCGCCGGAAAATCCGCCCCGGCCAAGGAGGCGGCCCCGCCGCCTCCCTCGCCCGCGCCGGAGGAGCCGCCCCAGCCCAAGGACGCCTCCCGTGGGGAAAAAGAGGAGATCGTCTATCTGGACCTCGACCAGCTCCACCCGTTCCAGGATCACCCGTTCGGCGTCCGGGACGACAATGAAATGAAAGGGCTGGTGTCGTCTGTGCGGGCAGGCGGCGTCCACCAGCCCGCCCTGGTGCGTCCCCGTGAGGGCGGGGGCTATGAGATCATAGCGGGCCACCGGCGGCAGCGGGCAAGCGAACTGGCGGGGTACAAAAATATGCCCTGTATCGTCCGCAACATGACGGATGATGAAGCCGTCCTCGCTATGACGGACGACAACCTGCGCCACCGGGAAACGATTTTGCCCAGCGAAAAGGCGGCGGCCTTGAAGCAGCAGTATGAGGCCATCAAGCACCAGGGGACGCGGGGCGACGGCGCGGACCTGGGCAAGCTGTCCCTGGACAAAGTGGGTGAGCGCAACGGCATGAGTGGAAAGACGGTCCAGCGGTACATTTATCTGAATGACCTTGTGCCGGAGCTGAAACAGTTTATGGACGGCGGAAAGCTGTCGTTCACTCCCGCCGTGGAGATTTCCCGTATCAGGCCGGACCATCAGA
>ERZ779624.173-NODE-173-length-25010-cov-11.349108_pt1 | contig 25010 bp, 26 predicted proteins | sample MGYA00514190_ERZ779624 | MGnify/ENA primary metagenome ERZ779624 (study PRJEB29562, sample SAMEA4376706) | mouse gut metagenome | isolation source: Cecum | study: EMG produced TPA metagenomics assembly of the A DSS colitis mouse model was used to assess the... | reverse complement strand
TGGAGCTGGTGGACGGATTCGAACCCCCGACCTGCTGATTACAAATCAGCTGCTCTACCAGCTGAGCTACACCAGCACGGTAAGGCTTCGCGTTCACAACGGAGCTTATTATAGCAGTGGGAGGGAAATTTGTCAACAGGTTTTTTCAAAAATAGATCGCGAAATGGGGCGGAGGGGCCGGGGCACCTGCTGCGGTGCCGTCTGTGCCGGGGGGAGCTGTACCCCGGGGACCCCTATTTCGCGCTGGACGGCCGGACGGTGTGCGAGGACTGCATCGGACGGTACGCCCGGTATTATTTTGCCCACCGCCGTCGGCGGGTGGGCCGGGACGAAGGGGAGGACAGGAGAGGGACGCTATGACACTGTACGAGCTATCACTGGAATACGAGCAGACGGCGGCCATGCTGCGGGGGCGGATCTCCGAGCTGGAGCGGGTTCTGCGGGAGACCGGGGACGGGCCGCGCCGGATACAGCTGGACCGGAGGCTGAGGCCGCTGCGCTCCATGTACCGGGACGTGCGGGAGGTGGCGCGGCATTTAAACGGCTACTACCGGAAATTCACCCCCCGGCGGGGGAGCGGCCCGGTGGATCACAGAAGGAGGTAACGCAATGCGCACCGTTTCTTATGAGAATGGCTTCGGCCTGGCGGATCTGAGGGTATACACCGAGCTGATGGCCGACGACAACCGGGATCAGATCAACCGCCTGAAGCGGAACCTGACCCACGCCCTGCGGCAGGATGTCACCCCCCGGCAGCGGGAGTACATGATCCTCTACTACGGGCGTAATATGAGCATGGAGGCCATCGCCAAGGAGCTGGGGGTGAACAAGTCCACCGTGTCCCGGACGCTGAAGCGGGGGCGGCAGAGGCTGTACCGCTGTTTGCGGTACGGGGCGGCCAACCTGCTGGAGCAGGCCGGAGGTTGAAAGCCGGGGCGGTTTGTGGTATCATACCCCAGAGTAACCGGAAAACGGAGGTATGACATGGACTATCAGGGGATCTTTTTCGATTTCGACTATACGCTGGGGGACTCCACCGCCGCCATCGCCCAGGGCTACCAGCTGGGCTTTTCCGCCCTGGGCCTGCCCGCGCCCACGGTGGAGCAGGTGCGGACCACGGTGGGCATGACGCTGGAGAACGGCTTCACCCACCTCACTGGGGACGCGGACCCGGAGCGGCAGGCGGCTTTTGTCCACCAGTTCCACATTACGGTGGGCACCGAGGCCAGCGGGCCGGGGCGGGAGCTGATGATCAAGGGCACCCGCCTGCTGCCCGGGGCGGTAGAGCTGCTGTCCGCCCTGAAGGGGGCGGGGGTACATACCGCCATCGTGTCCACCAAGCCGGGGGACACCATCCGGCAGATCCTGGCCCACCAGGGGCGGCTGGAGCTGGTGGAGCTGATCATCGGCTGGGACGAGGTGTCCAGGGTGAAGCCGGACCCGGAGGGGCTGAACCTGGCCCTGGCCCGGTTCGGGCTGGAGCCGGGACAGGCGTTGTTCTGCGGGGACACGGTGATCGACGCCGCCACCGCCCAGGCGGGCGGGTGCGGCTTCTGCGCGGTGCTGAACGGCACCACCCCCAGGGAGGCCTTCCGGGCATATCCCCATGTGCATATCGCGGAGGATCTGGCCGGATTGCAGGGCTGGCTGGGGCTTTAAGAGCCTGTATTGATAACTGCGGCGTTCGGCTGGATTGGTTCCGGCGGCCCGCGAGAAACGCCCCCCGGCGGTGAGCCGGGGGGCGCGTTTGCTTATGGGATGGTTTCGCCGCCTATCGCGCCAAGCAGCTGGCGGGCGTAGGGCAGGGCCAGAAGCTCGTCGCAGAAGGTGTGCCACTCGTCCAGCTTGTGGCTGCGGCGGGCGAAGTAGATGCTGGCCGCCACCTCGTAGTTCAGCGTCACCGTGCGCATCTGGTGGTAGCTGGAGGGGAGGAGCTGGATCAGGTCGTACCAGTCGGCCTTGTCGTTGTCCGCCACATACCTCCGGCGCACGGTCTCGAGATAGTCCACGTACCGCCGGAAGGCCTCCAGGGAGGCGGGGGTCAGGTGGTCGGTGGAGAAGTCGGACAGATCCAGAGGCTTCGCGTGGAGCTTGTGCATGGTGGAGGTGGAGTTGGCCACGGTGCCCACCTTATAGGTGTCGAACTCCTTCCACCAGTACAGGGGGGCGGTGACATCCAGGGACACGAAGATCTGCCGGAGGAATTTCCGGTGGTCGCTGCCCGAGGCGCACAGGCGCAGGGCCAGATCCAGGTCGTTGGGGCCAAGGACGTATTCCCCGGCGGCGTTATAGCCGCTGTCCGAGCGGGCCCAACTGTTCATGGGGTTGCGGGCCCCGCGCATGGCGTTTTCCAGGTTCATGGCTCCGGCGCGCTCCACGGTGAGCATGGCGGACGCCTCCTTTCAGAAAGGAACGCCGCCCGGACGGGCGGCGTTCCCGGTTGTGCGGTCAGTTGGTGGAGATATACTCGCCCCGGATATAGCCGGTGGTGGCGGCTCCGCCCTGGCCGGAGAAGTTGATCTGATACCAGCCGTCCCCGGCGTCGGCCACCACGGTGATGGAATTGCCGTTCCACAGGGTGGCGATGGGGGCGTGGGTGGTGCCCGGGCCGGAGCGCACCCGGAGGCCGCCCTCCGCGTTCACAATGGTGCCGGTGCGGCCCACCGTGACATTGCCGCCGGAGGGGGGAGCCTGGGTGGGATCCACCGGGGGATTGGTCTGGGCCGGGGGATCGGACTGGGCGGGGGGCTGGGTGGCGGTGGGGGCACCGGTAATGAAGACCGTGCACTGGGTGGACAGGGTGCCCGCCCGGATGTGGATAATCACCCGGTGGAGGCCGGTGACATCAGGCTTGGCGTGGGTAACGAGGCCGGTGGCGTTCACCGAGGCCAGGGACGGGTCGCTGGACTCATAGGTGACGGTGCCGCTCCAGTCGGCGGGGGTGACGGCCACCTTGATCTGGTACTGGTTGCTGCCCGCGCCGGGCCGCAGGGTCACGTCATTCCGGCCTACAATGGACAGTCCGGTGGGCTCGTCGTCCCCCACCTGGGGGGGATCGGTCACGCCGGGCTCCACCGGGGGATCGGTGACGCCGCCCACCGGATCGGTGACGGTGGGGCCGATGGGCTGGGTGGGCTGGACCGGGTCGGTGGAGACGGGGAGGGAGGGCTGCTCGGTGGCGTTGACCCCCGGCCCGCCGCCGTCCCGGAGCTGGGGATAGATCACGGTGAAGATGATGATCAGCGCGGCCACGATGATGATCAGGGAGCACAGGAAGGTGATCATCCGGGGCCAGTTGATCTGGGCCTCGGCAAAGGGATTGGAGGAGGGCTTCTCTGCCAGACGCTTGCCGCCGCGGGGGCGAGCGGGGCGGTAGTCCTCCTCGGGCTCGTCGTCAAAGAGATCCTGCCCGTCGAACACGTAGGTGTCGTCGGGATCGGCGGGTGCCCCGCGGCGGGAGGGAGGGGCCGGATCCGGATCGCCGCCGTAGGCGGGCGGGGGGGCCGGGGCGCGGCGGGGGGGATTGGGGGCGGCGGGCGGCGCGTTCTTCGCCCCGCAGAAGGGACAGCGTTTATAGGTCGCGCTATAATCCTCGCCGCAGACGGCGCAGTGGATCAAACTGTTGGGAGAGGGCCTGGAAGCCATAGGGAAATTCCTCCTTCAGCGGTGGGTACGAATTTTGTCGGATGCTACTATCTTAACATCCCCGGGCCGGTTCGTCAATCCCTTTGCCCCTCGGGGCGGTATAGGTTTTAGAACCTGTATTCACAACCTCAAACGCCGTGTGGACGGGTCTTTTTCCGCCATACTGCGTTGCGTTTTCTTGCAATACACAAAGTATTCCTGCGAAAACGCGCCTTGTCTGGCGGAAAAATCCCTCGTCCCCCCGGCATCTTCGGCTGTGAATACAGGTTCTTACAGATTTTTCATAGAGGGATTCCCTTGTAAATTTTTTGATTTCCTCTTTACAACGGGGCCGTTGTAGGCTAAAATAGCAGTAACAAGAAAGAGGGGGTGCGCCCGATGAACGACATCGACTACACACGCAAATTCAGCGTCAGCATTGACAAGGACCAGGAGATCCGGATGATCCTGTCCTCCGTCTATAATTCCCTCCAGGAGAAGGGCTATAACCCCATCAACCAGATCGTGGGCTATATCCTCAGCGAGGACCCCACCTACATCACCAACCACAACAACGCCCGCACGCTCATCCGCCAGCTGGACCGGGACGAGCTGCTGCAGGTGCTGCTGAAAAGCTATCTCCACGAAAAATGAGGGACGGGGGCCTGCCGGCGGCGGGCCTTCGTTGTTTTAAGATTTCTTTAAGGGGCTGTGTTAGTATGAAACGGTTTGTCTCGCTGCTGTTGTCCGCTGTCCTGCTGCTGGGGCTGTTCGCCGGGTGCCGGAAGGAGCCCGCTGTTGGGACACAGACGCCGGACCAGTGGCCCGGGGCGGCGGAGCTGGCGGAGGCGGTGTTCTCGCGGAGCGGGTTTGATGGGGATACCAACGGGCTGGAGCGGCTGAGCGCGGACAAGGACGAGGCGGTATTTCTGAGCGACTACCTGGCCAACGCCTACGGCCTGGAGGACCCGTGGAGGGACGCGGCGGTGGTCCGGGGTACGGGTATGTCCGCCTTTGAGGTGGCCGTGGTGCGGATGGAGGACGAGGAGGCGGCCGCCCGGGCGGCTGGCGCGCTGGCGGACTATAGGGCTGACCGCCAGGGGGATTTTGCGGGCTACGCCCCGGCGGAGGCGGAGCTGGCGGCCCGGGGCAGCATCAACCAGGTCGGCCCCTTTGCCGCGCTGTTTATCTGCCCGGATACGGCCAGCGCGGATGCGGCTTTCCAGGCGGCCGTCAATGGGGATCTTATGCCGAGCCAGCCGGTGGAGGGGCCGACGGTGGAGGCGGATGTGGATGCCGTCCTGGGCTTCCTGTATGGGCAGGTACAGCAATATGTATCCGACGATGCGGTGGAGTGGCTGGATGACAGCGATTTGGCGGCGTTGGGCAGCTATATCAGCGGCTCCTATGGCCTGGGCGGAGACCAGTGGGAGGATGCGGCGATCGTCCGCGGGACGGGGGAGTTGGCCTTTGAGCTGGCTGTCCTGCGTGTTAAGGACGAGGCCGCTGCCTGGGATATGATGGATGTCCTGTCCAACTATCTGTTTGACAGGGAGGCCCGTTTTGCCAGTTATGCGCCGGATCAGGAAGACCTGCTCCACCAGGCTGTGGTACGCAGCGTGATGGTTGGTTCGGACGGGACATTTGTGTTGCTGCTGGCCTGTGAGGATCCGGAGCAGGCGTTTAATAAGCTGACGGCGGCTTTGCAGCCGGATTCCATCGGCGTTGTAGACCGCTATGGCAGCGGTTTGGTGCCATGGACGCCGGAGGCCGATTCCGATTACCCAGATCGGGTTAAGTTTGTCCAGCCTAACGAGGACGATATGTCTTTGTATGATACCTCGGCCATCCGCGCTGCCTGGGAGTCTGAGGATCCATCTTCCCTGTCCAGTTATGACAGGGATATCTATAATGTGGCCAAACGGGTGTTGGGACAGGTGCTGGACAACGGCATGAGCGACTTGGAAAAGGAGACTGCTATCTACAGCTGGGTGGTCAACAATGTGGATTATGACTGGACACACCAGGATGTGATGAGGGAAACGCCCCGGGAATCCTTTACCCCTTACGGCGGGCTGGTAAACCATGCGGCGGTGTGCCTGGGTTACGCTGCCACCTTCCAGCTGCTGTGCGATTTGGCGGGGGTGGAGTGTATTACTGTGGTCGGGGCGGCTTTTTTCAGCCAGGAGGATCACGGTTGGAACATGGTGCAGCTGGATGGCAAGTGGTACTGTGTGGATGTGACTTGGGACGCCAACCACCGGGAGCAGGGGGCTGTTTGGGGAACCAGCGGGCCGGATCGCTGGAGATATTTCAATATTACCAGTGATGAGATGGCGGAGACGGATCATCAGTGGGATTATGCTAATACGCCGGAGGCCGTTACGAAGGGGAACGGCAGGGGGTGAGGCGGGGAGCGGGAGGCGGGCGGGTTGGGGGTGTCCGCCTCCCTGCGGAAAAATTATTGCAGGGAAATGAAGGTTACCCCTTTACAAATCTTTTTTTTCTGGTATAATGTAGCCGTTGTGGTTCTTCCGGCGGAGGTTCGGCGGGGGAGTGGAGAATGGAATATGGGCTCGTAGCTCAGCTGGGAGAGCGCCGCGTTCGCAACGCGGAGGTCGAGGGTTCGATCCCCTTCGAGTCCACCAAGTTGCATTGACAAAAAAGATGCAGGCAAAAAATCCGCACTTTTGTGCGGATTTTTTGCGTATAATCGCACATTTTCAGATATCCAAAGAATAAAACAGAGTGGTTTACAAAAACAGGAAGCATAATTTTAAAATAACGCAAAAAAGATGCAAAACAGGCTTAAATGCCCATATTTTTAAGATTTTCACTCTGGAAGGGACTTGAACCCTAAAGCACTCAAGATTGGAAGGAAATTCTAATTTCGGTTCGAATCTATTTTACCCTTGCCTGCTGTTCGGGAATTGTGCTGGATATCCCGCATCATATGTGGTAGTGTTGCTGCTACCAAAGCAAGGGGGCGCCACCGTGGAATACAATTTTTACTTGGAGCAGAAGTATCTGTACGAGGGCCAGGTTGAAGCCCGCATCCTCACCGCCACCCAGGCAGAGGCTATGGGTTACAAAGACGACTACATCGCCGCTTGCACAGGCCACAAGCTGTATGTAGATGGCTTTGACAGCATCGATGCCATCCGCAGTTACCTGGGCGATCTGGTAAATTGCACTTTAATTGAATAGCACACACCACTAATAGCCCATGGCCAGCAGGACTGCTGACCATGGGCTATTTTTGCGTCTGCAGGACTGAGACACTTGTTGATAGCAGAGGAGAAAATAGTTGATACGTTTTTATATTTTTAAAGACGGCGTACTGCAAAGCAGCACCGCCGCAAAAGAAACCGCAATCGATCTGATCCGCCAATATCAGAAGCAGGAAACTCACCCATTCTTGCGGTCGGAATTCAGCATCATCAAAGGCGAGGAAGAATTTGTACCCTATCCTTCCCAGAGAAAGCCGAAACGAAACCGCGGGACGGAACGGTAACAGCGCAGGATACCGCGGCCAAAGCCGAGCCGCGGCCCCCCCGGCTGTTCCTTTTGGTGCTTCTGCTTCGTCTGTGCATGGTTCTTTGGTGGTCATGGTAATAGCTATGTCATCAGCTTTCGGCTATACTTGGGTTCACGATCAAAAGAAAGGAGAACAGCACGATGCCAGAAACCAAAAACCTATGTGCTCAAATCAGCCTCGACCTGCATCACAAAATTTCCGAGGCCAAGGAGCAGACGGGCCAAACCACCAGCCAGTACATCACAGACCTGCTGACCGAATACTTCAAAATCAAAGAAAACGGAGGAACTGAAGCCATGACAACCGGAAAAAATCGAACCCTTGCCTTTCAAATTGACGAGGAGCTGTTCAACCGCATCAAAGCCCACCTGGAACGGGAGACTGCTCGCACCGGCCACAAACTCACCCAGCGGGACTTTGTACTGGGCCTGATCACGGAGGCGCTGGACGCTGCCGAGCACGAGGCTCAGGAGGAACAGAACGAGGACCAAGCGCAGGAGGAGAACCAGCCCGAGGAGAAGTGACCTTCTCCAGCACCAGCAGCCACGGGGTCGATCCAGCCGGATCGGCCCCGGCCATTTTCAAGCCGTTTGTGCCCACCCGCGGGCTGGGTGGCATCCGCGCCCCTCCCCGCAGGTGAAACGCGGTGTCGGCCCCCGTGTGGCCAAACGTGACGGCCTCCCGGCCCACAGCGGCACAAAGACAGTGAATCGCCCCCGGAAATCATCCAGCATGATGATCTCCGGGGGCTTTTTTCGTTTCAGCCAAAGGGGGTGATGATCACGAAACGAAGAACAGACCCGGAAGATTTCTGGAAATTCACAGACGAGGAAATGGAGATCGCCAAAAACACAGATCTGCCCGACCTGCTGGAACACCTGGGGTATCACTTGAAGCGGGTGGGCCGGTATTACACCACCAGGGAGATGGACAGCATCCGCATCAAAAACCGCCGCACCTGGAGGCGGTACTCCGAGGGCACGGGCGGGGATGCCATCACGTTCCTCCAGCGGTTCGAGAATAAGGGCTTTCGGGAGGCCGTAGAGTACCTGCTGGCCTTCAATGGGCGGGCACGGGATTCCCCTGCCCCACTCAGGCCGCTCCAATCGGCTGTGGAAGAAGAAAAGCCCGAGTTCACCCTGCCCCCGGCCAACGGAGATAACCGCCGGGTGTTCGCCTATCTGCGCAAGCGCGGTATCGCGCCCCAAGTGATCCGGGCGTTCCTCAATGCCGGCCTGCTGTACGAGGACGCCAAATACCACAACTGCGTGTTCGTGGGCCGGGATGCCAGCGGCAAGGCCCGGTTCGCCAGCAAACGGGGCACCTACGACAAAGACGGCGTCAGCTTCAAGCGGGATGTGCTGGGCAGCGACAAAAGCATCGCCTTCCCCATCCCCTGCGATCCCAGCGTCCCCTGGGTGCTGGTGTTCGAGGCTCCTATCGACCTTTTGAGCTTCTGCACCCTTCACCGGGAAGCCCGCTCCAACGCCATAGCACTGTGCGGGCTGTATGAGGGTGGCCTGAACACCTACCTAAAAGACAACCCCCACCTGCGCCATGTGGTGCTGTGCCTGGACGCGGACGATCCCGGCCAGACCGCCGCCCAAAAGCTGCGGGCAGAGTACGAGAGCCAGGGACTCAAAGTGTCCACCAGGGTGCCGCCCAAGGGGAAAGACTGGAATGAATACCTCCAGCAACGCGGGCCGCCCCGGGAAAGGGGGCGGTAGAGAAGAAGGATTTTCCGAAAAAATGAACATAAACCGGAGGAAAACGACATGAAACGTATCTTGACCACATTATGCGCCATGACCCTTCTGCTGGCCGGGTGTACCCCCGCCTTTGCCACCGAGGTGCCCAGTACGTCATCTGCACCCTCGCAGGAGCCGGAACTGGGCTGCTACTACCCCATTTCTGTGGAGGAGTACACTTACGGCCCCCTGGACGAGCTGCGCGTCAGCAAGGTGTACCAGCTCTCCCTGGGGGACGATCCCAGCGGCATCCCCACCGGGGACTTCGAGCGCGGTGGGCGGCACTACTACCTGCTGGACATGACCCGGAAGGACGAGGTGGGGGTGGACACCCGGCAGCACACCGAAACCGTCACCCTGTCCAGCGATACCAACAAAATGGACGACATTCTCAAGCGGCTGGATGCCGAGATGGAATTTACCACCGAGGACGGCTACACTGGCACCCTGCGGCTGGATCACACCAGCGTCCAGGTCACTACGGATGGATACAAAACCAGTACAAAGGCTCTGTCCGCCACCCGGACGTACCCCAATTTGTCCGACGCCGACGTGTCTTTGATCCCGAAAACCATCACGGACGGCGGCAAGACCCTCACCCTGGCGGACGTCCAGTGGGCCAGCGCCGAGGGCACGGACGGCGAGGGCGGCGTGGTCACCCACTACACCGCCACCGCCAGCTACACCGGCAGCACCTCGTCCCGGTATGCCACCGGATACACCATCACCGCCAACTACACCGGGGAGGTGGCCAAGACTGACTGCAGCGTGGTGACGTACACCGCCGTGTTCGGCAGCGTGGAGGCCCCGGAGGAGTCCGACGCCCCCGAGGAAACTGCCAAACCGGACGATACCCCCGCTGCGTCCATCAACTGGACGGAGCTGAAAACCCCGCTGATGATCAGCGGTCTGGTGCTGATCTTGGTCCTCGGCGGCGGTTTCGCCATCAAAAAAATCAGGAGGAGATAAAGCCTATGAAGCATAAACTTTGTGCCCTTGTGTCCGCAGTTATTCTGTGCGCCCTGTGCGTGGCCCCTGCTCATGCACTGGAATACAGCTTTGACGCCCCAGCCGATTACCTGTTTGGGTGGCCCACCAGCGACGATACCCCCCATGAGTGGCAGGACCCCAACGTGGATCTCTCCAAAAGTACCGCCCTGATCCCGCCCGGCTTCGGGACGCCCACCAGCTATCTGCCGGGGAGCGGCGAATATCTGACACCCAACCTCGTCCCTGGTGCGCTGGGCAGCGGGCTGGTCAACCAGGAGGGCGGCCCCACCGGCGGCGGTTATCCTACCGTGGGCGCAGGGATTACCACCGTGGACAGCCCCAGTTTCCCCACCGTGGATATTCCCTCGGGCGGGCAGACGGTTGGCTTCACCGAGGTCACCAGCGCCATGTACTACAGCAACGGCAGCCTGGGCACCCTGAAAATCCCCTCCATTGGCCTGACGGTGGGCATCTATGAAGGCACCGGCAGCGCCCCGCTGCTCAAGGGCGCGGGCCATTTCACCGGCACCAGCATCTGGGATGGAAACTGTTGTATCGCGGGCCACAACCGTGGTGTGCGCAATGATTTTGGCAAGATCCACCTCTTGAAATCCGGCGCTGTCATTACCCTTACCACCAAACTGGGTGCCCGCACCTATACCGTCAGCAGCGTGACCAAGGTCTCCGTCAATGATGTCAGCGGCCTGGAGCCCTCCGACACCAACATGATCACACTGTACACGTGCGTGGAAAACCAGCCCGCCTACCGCTGGTGTGTCCGGGGCATTGCTTATTAAAGGTCTCCGCCAGCAACCCAGCAAAGCGGTTGCTGGTGGAAAAGGAGGAGCAAGGGAGCGCGCGCAGTTTTCGCCGTAGGCGGGAACGGAGTGCAGCGGACTTTGCGACGACGCAGCTGTTCAGCGAAAGTATTCGACTTTGGCCCCTTGTTGTGGTAGTGTTGCAGTTGCAAAAACCCAACACAATAATGAGGAGGTCAAAGTTATGAAAAAAGGAACTGCCATTACATTTACGGTAGGAGTGTTCGCGGGTCTTGCCCTGTGCGGCCCCGCCGCCCATGCCGCCACAAACATCTCCACCACACTGAGTAGCCAACCCATCTATGTGGACGGCCGGCGGGTGTCCATGACGGCTTATTCCATCGGCGGCAACAACTACGTCAAATTACGGGACATCGGCAAGGCGGTGGACTTCGGCGTTGAATATGACGCCGCCACCAACTCCGTCCACATCGACCCCAACGCTCACTACCAAGAGGAGGTGACCACCCCTGCACCGGCCACGCCCTCCCCCTCCCCGGAACCCTCGGGCAGCTATACCATCAGCACAGACCACTGGAGCCGGGAGGATTTCTCCCAACAGGCCAACCCCGCCGTATTCACCGGGGTCTACAATAGGGCCCTGTACAACACCATCCGGCAGACACTGGTAGACAGCGGGGCTGGAAGCGCCCCGGCTTACACCATGGTGGCCCAGGGCGCGGACTACAGCGCGGCGATAGATTTGCTGGGACGAATGAGCGGAGCAATTCGATATGAACATTATGTACCTGCCAACTTCACCAACTATTGGCAATATCCCAGCTACTTTTCTGTATCCGCAGCGATGCCGGAAAACTTCCTGCTGGCAGCGGAATATGTCCAGCCTGCCATCGACCATTTGAACCGGCTCGGCTCAGGCCGGGACAAGGTAACGTACCTTAACGACTACCTCTGCACCCTGCTGTCCTATGAGCTTGATAAAACGGCGGGCATCCCGCAGATATTTGCACCCCATGCCAGCGAGTTGAAAGCTGCCTGCGGCTCCTATACCAGCGCGTCCAACTTCTTGTGCGGCGCGGCTGATATCCCCTGTGTCAGCGTTAGATCCTCCAACCACTCCTGGAACCTGGTCTACGTAGACGGACAATGGCTCCATGTGGATGTATCCACCAATGATCTGCGGGGCTGGCACAGTATCCTGCTCCAAGAAACCCACCCGGAGCAGATCGACATCGCGCCGGAGGCCACAGCCTTCCTCAAGGAGCTGCTGGTTCCCGGATCTACAAAATAACCGATCAACTGAACAGACAGGAGAGGCAGACCGCGAAAACGGCCTGCCTTTTCTTGTGAAAAATGAAAGGAGAGCCCATGAAACACAAACTTTCCACCAGACTGATCTCCATGCTGCTGGTGCTGGCCACGCTGTTCGGCCTGCTGGCCGTCCCCGCCAGCGCCGCCACGCTGGACGACAGCGGCAGCGTCAAGATCACCATGGACGGCTTCGGAAGCTACCTCAGCAAGAAGGCCGGCGGCACCATTGGCGGCGGATACTGGCAGTATACCAGCAATAAGGGCCTAAAAGGGGCCGCGTACTGCGTGAATTGGGGGCTTACCGGGGTTTCCCCCAGTAAATCCCTCACCATCCGTCCCTACAACCGGAACCCCAAGACCATGGGGGCCTTTGCCAACGGCTACCCCTCCCGCACGCTGGAGCAGTTCAAAGAGCTGAATACGCCCACTTTCCCTGACATCGCCAACCTCACGGTGACCGAGTACAAGTACGCCACCCAGGTGGCGGTGTGGGCCACCTGCGGGCAGATCGCCGTCCCCGGCACCGCCTTTACCGCGGGACGCACGTCGGTGGTGGTACCCACCTCGGATGCCCGGCAGCTGCGCATCTACCACAGCATCCAACGCATCTTGGCCCACGCGAACAACTGGAACAAGCACCTCTATGTGGGGATGTACATCCACACGGAAGAAAACTCCAACATTCAAGCGGTAGAGGTCACGAATGAGCGTGGGCTCGAAGGCGCCGCCGCCAACGGGGAAACCGGCATCAAGAAGGAAACCATCAACGGCAAGGAGTATTTCACCCGTGTGATGTACCTGGATTCCGCCACCTCCACCTGGATCGACGATTATAAGACCAAGGTGTACTCCCCCGACGCCCCCGCTGGCACCATCTTTGTGGCCGCCAACAACTCTCCGCTGGAAACAGTGCAGGAGGGCGGCATCACGTACTTTAAGGTGGACACCAGCCGGGGCCACTCCACTAATCTCAACGCCAACGGCTACGCCTACGGCGGCGCGTTCAAGGTGTGCATCCCCGCGGACAACGTGGCCAACGAGGGCTCCTTCTCCATCAAGGCCACCGGCGGCGTGGCGCAGTATAAGCTGTTTATCGCCGAAAACCCCTCCGCTTCCGAGCAGTCCTACATCATTTCCGATCCCGGCTACACCACCACCGGGGCCAGTGCCACCTTCAAATGGCAGGGGACAAATGAGACGTCCGATAAGGCCAGCCTCCAGATCACCAAGACTGGACCGGGCAACGCACCCCTGGAGGGCGCGGAGTTCACCCTCACCGGCGACAAGGGCACCATGGTCACCGGCGTCAGCGATCCGAACGGCCTGGTGGTGTGGACGGAGCTCCCCGCCGGTGAAAAATTCATCCTGTCCGAAACCAAGGCCCCGGCAGGGTTCCAGATCGCCGCCTCACAGAACATCACCCTCACCGCCGGGCAGACCACCTACGTGACGGTGCCCAACAACACCGTCCGGGGCTTCACCGTCAAGAAGGTCGACGCACAGAACAAGGGCAGTTTGCAGGGCGCGGTATTCCGCTTCGAGCAGATTGATGGGGACTATGTCACCACCGGTATCACCGGGTTCGACGGCCAGATCTCCTTTGAGGGCGACGAGCTGCCCTACGGCTCCTACCGGGTGACGGAGGAGTCCCCTCCCCCGGGCTACCTGAAGGATACGCGGGTGGAAACCGTGGAGTGGACGGGTGAAAAGGATGTTCTGCTCACCTTTGAGGACGTCAGGGAGGCCCGGCTGATCATCGTAAAAAAGGATGCTCAGACCGGGGTGTCGCTGGCGGAGGCCGTGTTCGACATCTATGCGGACGGCAAATACCTCACCACCGTCACCACCAACGACGCTGGGGAAGCTTACGTCACTGGGATCAAGGATGAGATGTACATCGAGGCGCGGGAGAAGATCGCACCGGAGCACTATATTTTGGATCAAAGCTCCCATGGAATCCACATCGATCCGTATGACCCCAAGATTGCGGATGATCCCGTGCTCACCATCACCAACGAGGCCAAGACGGCCCTGCGTATCATCAAATACGACCGGGTGAGCGGCACCCGGCTGTCCGGTGTTACCTTCGAGATTTACAAGGACAGCGAGCTGTTCGACACCAAAATCACCGATGAAAACGGCGAGATCAATCTCTTTGACCTGGAACCGGGCACCTATCTGGCCAAGGAGGTGTCCAGCGATGATGCCCACATCCTCACCTCCACCCCCCAGCAGATCGAGCTGAAGGCGGGCCAGACGGCCACCCAGGAGCTGGTGTTTTTCAACGACCAGAAGCCCGGGATGTGGCTGGTAAAGGTGGATTCCTCCGACCTGTCCAAGACCCTGCCGAACGTCAAGTTTGAGATCAAGGCGGTAGACGGCAGCTTCGGGCCCAAGGAGTTTACCACCAACCAGAGCGGTGAAATCGACCTGTCTAAGCTGAATCCGGGTGCCTATGTGGTGACGGAGCTGGAATGTCCGGGCTATGTGATCGACGACGCCCAGCGCATCATTGAGCTGAAGCCCAACGAAAAAGCCCAGTTTGTGTTCACCAACAGCAAAAAGCCCACCCTCAAGCTGACGAAAACCAGCGCGGACGGCACGGCGCTGGAGGGCGTTTCCTTCCGGCTGGCGAAAATCGAGGACGGTTCCCGTTATCTTGACCGCACCACTGACGCCAAGGGCGAAATTTTGTGGGAGGACTTGGAGCCCGGCGTTTATTCCCTCAAGGAGATCGCTACCGTGGACGACCACATCATTGACCTGCGGGAGTACCATGTGGAGCTGTTCCCCGGAAAAGAAAGCACGATTACGCTGGAAAACAACAAGCGCCCCAACCTCTATGTCATGAAAAACGACGCCGACACCGGGGAGCCTGTGCCCAACACCATTTTCTTGGTGAAGGCGGCGGACGGGCACTCTGTTGATGAAATCAAAACGGACAGCGAGGGCCGCGCCGAACTGAAAAATCTCCTGCCCGGAGTGTACGAGATTTCGGAAAAGTCGGTGCCCTCCCCCTACCTCAAGGACGCCGAGCCCCAGCTGGTGACGTTGTACCCCAACCGGGACCACACCGTCTACTTCAAAAACCACAAACGGCCTGTCATCGAGATTATCAAGGAGGACAGCATCACCCACGCGCGGCTGGCTAACGTCCGCTTCCAGGTGTGGTACGCCAGCAATAATACATCCACCGGTGAGATCAACGATCTGGGCGTCTATACCACCGACGAAAACGGGCGCATCGAGCTGGATGGCACCAAGATGGGCGAGTACGGCCTGCGGGACGGCTGGTTCCGGGTGAAGGAGCTGGCTCCACCGAAAGGCTACTCCATCAAGGACAGCGACACCCAGGAGGCATTTGTGGCCGCTGGACAGGGCCACACCTTCCGTTTTGAGAACACGCCGCTGTCCGCCCTCTGTGTCTGGAAGTACGACAGCGTCACCGGCGAGGCCGTGGAGGGCGCTGTGTTCCAGGTGAAATACCTGGGCGGGACCTCCGGCACCGGCGGCACCGTGATCGGCACCTATAAGACCTCAAATAACGGCTCCTTCACGGTGACCGGGCTGAAAGCGGGTACTTATATCGTGCAGGAAGTGGCCAGCGACAGCGGCCATGTCATCGACACCGCCCCCCAGACGGCCTACATCTCAGGCGAGGATCAGGATGTGGTGCAGCTCTATTTTGGCAACTCCCCCAAGGGCTCCCTGCTGGTGAAAAAGGTGGATGCCGGCGACGGCTCCCCGCTGAGCGACGTGGAATTTTTCGTCACCACCAGCGACGGCACCGTGGTGGGCGACGCCAACGGCAAATTCGTGACAGACCGCGCGGGCACCTTCCTGGTGGAGGGCATCGACCCCGGCACCTCGCTGGTGGTCAAGGAGGTTCGCGCGAAAGAAGGCTACATTCTGGATAACGTGCCGCAGGTGGCAAAAATCAAAGCGGGACAGACGGTAACGCTGGAGTTCCGCAACCAGAAGCAGGGCAATTTGATCATCCACAAGCTGTCCAGCCTGGACAAGGCACCGCTGGAGGGGGCGCAGTTCAAGCTGATCTACGCCGATGGCAAGGTGGTGGACACGGCGAACGGCAAAGTGTCCTCCAATGGGCTGTACTTCACCAATGCCGAGGGGCAAATCGTGATTTCCAATGTCACTGGCACGATCATCGCAACCGAAGTGTCCAGCCCGTCTGGGTACGCCATTGACGCCAATTCCCGCAGCCAGACCATCGTGGTCAACCCCGGCGACGATACGCAACACGCATATTTTTACAACGATCCCCTGTGCTCCCTCACCATCTCCAAGGTGGATTCTGTCACTGGGAAGCCCATCCCCAACACCACCTTCACCGTGAAGTACGCCAGTGGCGAGCTGATCGGGCGGTACACCACTGGGAAGGACGGCACTGTGACTATCGGGGGACTCCTGCCTGGTTCCACCGTGGTGGTGACGGAATATAAGGTGCCCGACACCTACGTGCTCAACACCACGCCGCAAACAATCACGCTGAAAAGCGGCAAAAATACCGTAACCAGCGGCACGGCTGGCGGCAGCGGGAATGGCGGCGGAAACGATTTGATCTTCGAGAACGACCCCAAAACCCGGCTGGTGATCGAGAAATATATCACTGGCACCACCACCCCCATCAAAGGCGTCACCTTCTTAGTCACCGATTCCAGCGGCGCGGTCATTGGCAGTTCCAACGGCGAATATATCACCGATGAAAATGGCCGTATCGTGATCGAGGGGCTGGAGCCCGGCACCACTGTCACAGCCAAAGAGATCAGGACCGTGGAGGGCTACGTGCTCGATACCACGCCCAAGTCCATCAAAATCAAGGTAGGCGAGGCGATGACGCTGCGCTTCTACAACCAGAAGCAGGGCGGTCTCGTCATCAAAAAGCTGGATTCTGTCACCAAAAAGCCGCTGAGCGGAGTGCAGTTCCAGCTCACCTATGCGGACGGCTCCTACGTGGACTATGACAACGGCCACATGAGCAGCAAGGGGCTGTATGAGACGGATTCCTCGGGTGAAATTCGGATCACTGGACTCACGGGCACTGTCATCGTCAAGGAGGTAAAATGCCTGCCTGGGTACACCATCGACCCGGCCGCGCAGAGCCAGACGGTTCAGATCAACCCCGATGACTGTCAAACGCTGGTGTTTTATAACACGCCCGTCGGGTATTTCGAGCTCATCAAGGTGGTGGAGGGGAACGAAAGCAAGCGCATCCCCAACGTGACCTTCGAGATCCGCCGCACTTCGGACGGCGGGCTGGTGGACACCATTACCACCGGCAGCGATGGACGGGCCACCCTCCAGTTGGATGCGGGCAATTACTATGCCGTTGAGACGGCCTGCCCGAAGGAGTTCAAGCTGGATTCCACGCCCCATTACTTCACCATGAAGGATAATGGCCAAGGCACCACTTTGACGGTGAAAAACAAGGCTTTCGCAGGAATTTTGATCCACAAGACCGACAGCACCACCGGTAAGGGCATCCAGGGCGTATCCTTCCTGCTCTATGATAGCAAAAATACCCCCATCGGGCAGTACACCAGCGACAACAACGGCTACGTCTACATTGAGGGCCTGACGGAAAGCGGGCGCTACTACCTACGCGAACTGGAAAACCCGGGCTATGTGCCGGACACCCAGCTCAAGACCGTTTATGTCACCGCTGGCGAAACGACGCTGATCGAGTGGAAGAACATCCCCATCACAGCCCAGATCCAGATCACCAAGAAATCCGCTGACTACAACCCCACCAACGGCCTGCCCGCTGGCAGTCTGCTGGAGGGCGCTGTGTTCGAGATTCGGGACAAGGCAGGCAACCTGGTGGACACCATCCGCTCCGACAGCCGGGGTGTGGCCTCCTCCAAGCCCCTGCCGCTGGGCCGGTACACCATCCGAGAAGTGAAGGCCCCGGCAAATTACGGCGTCAGTGGCCAGGAGCTCACCGCCTATCTGGAGCACGCGGGCCAGATCGTGCGCTTCGAGGTGACCAACAAGTCCCTGACCACCGGGGTATCCATCACCAAAACCGGCCCCAAGGAGGCCATGGCGGGCCAGCCGGTGAACTATACCTTCTCCAGCATCGGCAACAATTCCAACGTCATGCTCACGTCGTTCTATTGGCGCGACACCCTGCCCGCCGAGGTTCGGCTGAACACGGTGGTGACGGGCACCTATAACTTCCCCGGCACCTATAAGATCACCTACCGGGTGAACGGCGGCGAGTACCGCACGCTGGCGGACAATCTGAGCACCAGCAAAAACTATACGCTGGCCGCCTCCCCCGCCGCTCTGGGCCTTGCCTCCAATCAGCGCGTCACCGAGATCATGTTCGTGTTCGGGCAGGCCCCCGCTGGCTTCGCCCAGGTGGAGAAGCCCATGCTGAAATGCACCGCTGTGTCCTACATTGCCACCACCGCCTTTACCAACATCGCCGATGTGGGCGGTGTGTACAACGGCGTGTGGGTGCAGGCCATCTCCCGGTGGGTGACAAAAGTGTATGGGAAACCTGTTGTCCCCACCCTCCCCAAGACGGGGTATTGATCTGCGTCCCTGGGCCCGCCAATCGGCGGGCCCCCACATTTTAATACAAAAGGAGTGCGATTACCATGCTGAAAATCACTGCTACCGGCAACCTCACCAACGACGTAGAGCTGAAGCTGAACGAGGAAACGGGCAAGCCTTACGCCATCCTGCGCATTGCCTCTGACCGCCGCTACCTCAATCGGAACGGCGTCCGGCCCACCGATTTCGTCTCCATCAAGGTGCGGGGCAGGCTGGCGGAGCGCTGCGCCGCCTATGCCGTCAAGGGCTGCAAGCTGACCGCTGTGGGCGACTTCGAGACGATTATCTTTGCCGAAGACCCCACCCGCCAGCCGGGCTTCCTGATCAAGGCCACCGAGGTGGAGTTCCTGTCCCCCGGCCTGGCGGACGAGGCCGCCCAGGCCGCCAACGCCAACCGGGAGGCCGCTGACAGCGGCGTTGACGGGCAGGCGGCTTAATGCGCAACACCGGCATCGAGTACAGCAGCGGGGACCGCTCCCCCGTTGTACTCCCTGAGATGGCCCAGCTGCTCCCCCCGCTGACGGGGGAGCAGCTGGCCGCGCTGGAGGCGGATCTGCTGGCCAACGGCTGTTACTCGCCCATCATCGTCAACGAGGATATGGCCATCATCGACGGCCACAACCGGCAGGAACTGTGCGTGAAACACAGCATCCCGTATAAAATAGCTGTGTTTTCATTCGCAGATATGCTGGAGGCAAAGCAGTGGGCGCTGGATACCCAGAAGGGGCGGCGCAACCTGGACAAGTGGGAGCTGGGCAAGATCGCACTCAAACTGAAGCCTGACGTTGAAGCCAGGGCGAGGGAAAATATGGCCGCAGGAGGCGGGGACCAAAAAAGCGAGGAAGCAAAATCGGGTTTGGCAATATTGCCGAACCCGATTTCTCCTGTGGATACCCGCAAAGAACTGGCCGAAGCTGTGGGCCTGGGTGAGCGCACCATGGGCAAGGTGATGCAGATCGACGAGCACGCCCCAGCCCCCATCCGGGAGGCTTTGGACAGCGGCGACCTGTCCATCAACCAGGGTTACAACCTGACCCGCCAGCTCCAGGATGTACCGGAGGAGCAGCGGGCCGAGGCCGCCGCCCAGGCGGTGGAGCTGCTCAAGGCAAAAAAGGAGATCCGGGTGCTGGACGTTGAGGCTGAGCACCGGGGCAAGGTGGCGGGGCTGTTCTGCAAAGCCTTTGAGCGGGCGGTGCTGCTCACCCCCAGCGAGGAAAATGTGCGGCTCTGGGTGGAGGGCGCCCGGATGAGGCAGGACGAGATCGAGGACTCGGTCAAGGAGGCCCGGGAGCTGTCCGGGGTGTTTGCCGCCATCGCGGATATTTTGGAGAAGATGCTGCCCATTGAGGTGGGCGGCACAGAAGGGGGGTGAGGACATGATGATCCGAAGGGAACGGCTGGACGCTTTGCGGGCGCGGTACCCCGTTGGCTCCAGGATCGAACTGGTGGAGATGGTGGACGACCCGCGGCCTGTCGAGCCTGGGACCAGGGGAACCCTGTTTGACATCGACGATGCGGGCACCCTGCACATCAAATGGGACAATGGCCGGGGCCTGGGGTTGGTGCCGGGCAAGGATGTTTTCACCGTCCTGCCGCCGGACGAGCCCGAAAAGGCTGGTCCCAACGCCCATGACAGGCCCAATTCCCGGCACAAAGCCGGAGGCGGCGGACAAGAACGATGAGCAGGCGGCCGCTTGCCGTCATTTATCATAATAAAAAATCGGCTGGGCCGGGGCGCTGACGCGCTCCGGCCCTTATATTTGTTTGATTGGAGTGTTTAAGAAATGGCAATTTTCAGAGTGGAACGGACGCGGGATTATACCGTCATGAGCAACCATCATTTAAAGGACACCGGCCTGTCCCTGAAAGCCAAGGGCCTGCTGTCCATCATGCTGTCCCTGCCGGAGTCCTGGAACTACACCACTCGGGGGCTGGCCGCCATCTGCAAGGAGGGCGTGGACGCTATCGGCTCCGCCATCCGGGAGCTGGAGCAGGCGGGTTACATCGTCCGCCGCCAGCTTCGCGGGGCAAATGGGCGGATCACCGATACCGAATATGTGATCTATGAGCAGCCCATCGAGCCGGATACGCCGCCACCGCAACCGGAGGGGCCGGATATGCCTTTGCCACGTCCGGAAAACCCGTATATGGCGGGGCCGGATGCGGCAGCGCCATGTGCGGCGAAGCCCGCGCAATTAAATACTAATCAAGTAAGTACGAATCGATCAAAAACTAATCTATCCCGACAGACAGAAGGACGGAACGCCCGCGCGGGCGCGCCCAGCGGGGCGGGCTGTGCGGAGAACAGGCCCTGTCCCGACGTACATTCGGAGCTGGAGCGGATCAGGGCGCAGATCGAGTACGGCTGTATCCGCACCGTGGAGAACCGGGAGCAGGTGGATGAGTTTGTGGAGATCATGCTGGAGGCCGCCCTGACGGAGAGCCCCACCATCCGCATCGGGCGGAACCGGGAATATCCCACGACGCTGGTGCGGGAGCGGTTCGCGCAGATCAACAGCTCCCACATCGAACGCCTGCTGGACGCCATCCTGGAAAACAAGACCCGGGTGCGCAACACCAAGGCATACCTGCTGGCGGCGCTGTTCGACGCCCCGGCCTCCAAGGAGAACCACTACACGATGCAGGCCAACAGCGCCTAAAAAGAACAAAAATCCATACGAAACGAGGTGTCTGATTGAAAAAACAAACGCTGAAGCTGGGGAGGGATGACGGTGCGTGAAAATGTCTCTGTCCGCCAGTGGCAGACGATGTACCGGATGGGCGCGTTCAGCGATAAGGCCCGATCCGTCCAGATCGAGGCGGGCTGGTATGACTGGTTCTGCCGGGACGAGTCCCTGGCGGGCCGCCTGAAGCAGATCGCCCCCGCAGTCATGGGCATCACCGATCCATTCATCCTGGACAATTACTATGTCTGGTTCAAAAATAATTGCCCCATGGATGGTCCGCTGTATGACGATGCGCGGTTTGAGCCGCTGGCCGGGGAGCGGGACGGGAAATACTTCTTGATAACGCTGGACTGCCCCCACGAAAACGCCAAGTGGGTGTTGTACACGGAGCGGTACGGCTTCCAGGAGCCGGAGTTCCAGTGCGGCAATGTGCGGGAGATGATCCGGTATGTGAACGGGCTGGGCCCGGAGCTGGCCCAAGGTACACCCGACCCAGCCCGCCATATGCCATCAAAGGCCAAGGCGCTCAGGCAGAAGGGGGCAGAACGATGAAGCCCATCCTGCCGCCCCAGGCGGAGGCGGAGATCATGGACCGGCTGTTCACCGAAATGCGGATCAGCTCCGGGGAGATCGCTGCCATTCTGGCAAAATACGATGTGCGCGGCGACGATGGGGCGCTCCAAGACAGCTACCGCAAGCGTTTAGGTCAACGGCTGATGGCCAGCATCCGGGACGAGACGGGCAAACGGGAGGTGCTGGCCCACGGCAGCGAGTATGTGGTGGTGGAGTGCTGCAACGACCAGCAGGCGCTGAAGGCCATCCGCCGCCGCATCCAGGGCCAGATGAGCGGGCTGGACGTGTCCGCCGCCAAGGTGCAGGGTCGTATCCATGTGCTGGACCGATTTCTGACCAAGTTCAGAAAGGCGGGATAAGCATGGACTTTTGGAAAAACCTCCGTGCTGTACTGACGCACCCGGATCTCCTGCGGGAAATGGAAGCTGAACAGCAGCACTCCGCCCAAATTGAACAGGAATTGGCCGAATGCGTTGACCAAGCGGAACTTGATAAATTCCTGTTTGAGCGTGAGTGTGAGAAACTTCGAAACGAGGCCGGTGAATTTCGCTCCGCGCTTCTGGCTGTCAGTCCCAAGGTGTCATCCACAGAGGAAATGAAGCGGTTTTATGGGCTGATCGCCCCATATTTGGACAGATACGGCATAACCATGTTTCATGCGGCAAAGCGCCTCACCGGTATCAATATTTACACCCAATTCCCCTATGAGGATAAACGGGGACTATTTGAGGCGGCGGATGGGCATATGCTCCTGCGCTACCTCACCGCCGCCCAGTTCCACGCGGTAACGTGGGAGGTTGTCCCCGGCGCCTGCTATGAAAAGGCGGTGCTGGGCAAGGTGGACGCCACCACCCCGGAATACCAAGAATTTGAGCGGGAGCTGTATGTCAAGACGCTGGAAAATCTGGGGTTCCAGTCTATCCTGTCCCCCGCGCCAGAGCAGGCGAGGGGGCTGTTCCAGCAAAAAAACGAGAAAAAACGAGGTGAAGCACGATGAGCGATCCTGCCATTACGGAGATCGATCGGGACACCTTCTGGGCCCTAATCAATCAGGCCAAAGAGCACCGGGGCGGCCCCAATGAATGGCTGATGGAACAGTTGATGGGCATGGGGCCGGAGCAGGCGAAACAATTCGATGACATTGCCAGCGCTTACATAAAGCTGGCCCATCAGTATGGATTGTGGAGCGCAGCCGCCGTCATGGACCGGTATGGCTTCACCGAATATGGCTTTCTTGATTTCCGCAGATGGCTGGTGGGGCAGGGTAAGGAAGTGTATATGGCGGCACTGAGAGATCCAGACACCCTCGCAGACGCAGCGGACTACCGGAAGCGCCTGTTTGAGCCTCTTGTCTATATGGGAAAGCCCGCCTATCAGGAACTCACTGGACGGCCCATCTATAAAATTTTCGATCTGGCTGAAATCCAGGTGTTGAAAACGAAATTGGCACAGGACATCGTGTACGGCACGGGCGTTAATTACCTCTATAACAACGAGGAGATTCCCCTTTACCTTCCCCGGCTGTGCGCCAAATACCTGACACCGGAGGAAATCAGAACATTTACTGCGCTGCCGTTCTGCAACTGGGATCTTAACGACCCAGACATTCAGGCGGCACGGCAAGGGCCGAAAAGTAAAAAAGTGAAACGAAAGCGAGACGACGCACGATGAGCAACACAGTTATGATCGGGGTGGACCATGGGTACGCTGCCACGAAAACCACCCATTTCTCCTTCTCCACCGGCCTGGTGGGATACGAGCACGAGCCCTACACCCGCAAGGACGTGCTGGAGCTGGACGGCAGGTACTATGTGGTGGGCACCGGACGCCAACCGCTCCAAAAGGACAAAACGGTGACGGAGGACTACTACCTGCTCACCCTGGCGGCCATCGCAAAGGAGTTGGAACACCGGCAGGCAGGACCTACGGCGGCTGTTCACCTGGCGGCGGGCCTGCCCCTCACCAGCTTTGGGCGGGATAAGAAAAAGTTCAGGGAATATCTGTTGCGGGATGGCAAGCCGGTGTCCTTCCACTATGAATGGGCGGCCTACACCGTGACCATCGAAGCGGTATCCCTGTTCCCCCAGGGATATGCCGCCGTACTCACCCAGACAGAGCTGCTGGACGAACCCTCCGTCATCGTGGCGGATATCGGCGGCTGGACGGTGGACCTGATGCGGCTGGATGGGCGAATCCCCAACGCCGCCACCTGCCGCAGTTTAGAGCTGGGCATGATCCGCTGTCTGGACGAGATCGCCGAGCAGATCCGCCGCTCCCTGGGCCTGTCCATGACGGCGGCGCAAATCGAGAGCGTCCTGTGTGGGGAGGCAAACAGCGTAGATAACAATGCCAAAGCGATCATCCATCGGGAGGCCGGGGCCTACACCCGCCGCCTGCTGTCCGCCATTGCCGAGAGCGGCCTGGACGTCTGGGCCATGCCCACCATTTTTCTGGGCGGCGGGGCGGCGCTGATGAAGCGCCATGTGTCGGCCACAGACGGCCTTTGCCAGCCCTTGATCCTGGATGACGTATGTTTAAACGCCAAAGGCTACGAGAGGCTCGTGGGGCAGTTGTCGCGGGTTTCTGGCGATGGCTGAGAAGAAGCGGCTGAATCTGGCCTTCTCCATGGCCTCGCCCCTCCAGCGGGAGGCGTGGCAGCTCCTGTCCGCCGTTCCACCGGGCCAGCGGACAGACGCCGTATGCCATGCTGTCTGCCGTGTCCAGGAACGGGACAGCCTGCTGGACGCCCTGCGGGCCATGCTCCGGGAGGAGTTGGGCGGGCCCGGCTATATCTCAACAACAGAAAAATGTGTGCAGCCGCAGGAGGCTGGGGATGTCGGGGACGACGTCCTCGGCTTTTTGCTTGCGCTGCAAAACGACGGAGGTGACGAAAAACCTGATCCGCTATTTTGATATGTTCGCGGGCATCGGCGGCTTCCGTGCGGGCTTAGACCGCGCCGGGGGCTTCCAATGCGTTGGCCACTGCGAGATCGACAAGTACGCCGACGCCAGCTACCGTGCCATCCACGATATTGGGAAGGAGGAAGTATACTATCCAGACGCAACCAAAATCGACCCCGGCGGAATGCCGGATTTCGACCTGCTTTGCGGCGGATTTCCTTGTCAATCTTATCCCGAGAAAAAGAATATCCCGAAGTTTTAGAGGAATCCCTTGCAC
>ERZ779624.171-NODE-171-length-25513-cov-14.195616_pt1 | contig 25513 bp, 23 predicted proteins | sample MGYA00514190_ERZ779624 | MGnify/ENA primary metagenome ERZ779624 (study PRJEB29562, sample SAMEA4376706) | mouse gut metagenome | isolation source: Cecum | study: EMG produced TPA metagenomics assembly of the A DSS colitis mouse model was used to assess the... | reverse complement strand
AAGGAGGTGCTGGACGCCATGAACATCCGCCGGTACGAGCTGGAGGGCTGGGAGGCGGACGACCTGCTGGGCACCATGGCCCGGGTGAACGCTGGCCAGGGGGGCGATACGGTGATCGTCACCGGGGACAAGGACGCCCTCCAGCTGGTGGACGGCAGCACCACCGTGAAGCTGGTATCCACCCGCATGGGCCAGACCACCACCCGGGACGTGACCCCGGAGGCGTTCCGGGCGGAATACGGCTTTGACCCCGTGAACATGATCGACCTGAAGGCCCTCATGGGGGATTCCTCCGACAACTACCCCGGGGTGAAGGGGGTGGGGGAAAAGACCGCCCTGGCCCTCATCCAGCTCTACCACACGGTGGAGCACCTCTATGACCATATGCCGGACATCTGCTCCGCCCCGGACACCCCCGCCAAGCCGGGGCTGGTGAAAAAGCTCGCCGAGGGGGCGGACAGCGCGAGGCTCTGCAAGGAGCTGGCCGCCATCCGCTGCGACGCGCCCATGGGCTTCGACCCGGCGGACGCGAAACGTCAGCCCTTCAACGATCCGGTTTTGTACCAGACCCTGCTGAACCTGGAGTTCACCAAGCTCATCGACAAGCTGAAGCTCACCCCCGGCCCCACCGGGGCGGACACGGCCCAGGAGCGGCCGGAGGTCCAGGTCACCATGATCCCCGTGCTCACCGAAGCGGACTTCGTTACCGCCCTGCCCAGGTGGGAGGGGGCGGACTGCGTGGCTGTCCTGCCCCTGCCGGATCTGGCGGGGGTGGCGGTGTCCCTCGGCGGGGAGGGCGAGGCGTACCTGTACGACGTCCGCGCCGCCGCCTACGAGGGGGACTACCACGCCCTGCTGTCCGCCCTGTTCGGCCCCAGGGTGAAAAAAGCCGCCCACGGGGTAAAGGAGCTGTGCCGCGCCCTGCTGGACGAGGGGATCGAGCCGGAGGGCTTCGTGTTCGACACGGAGCTGGCGGCGTACCTGCTGGACCCCACGGCGGGGAGCTACGAGCTGCGCAAGCTGGTGGTGTCCTACTTCAAGAAGGAGGTGGAGCAGTCCGCCGCCTACAAGGACGAGACGGCCTTCTCCCTGCTGGACGACGGGCGGAAAGCCCAGACCGCTTGGTACGAGGACACCGCCTGGATTGAGGCGTTTTACGGGCTGTTCAAGCCGAAATTGGAGGAATACGGCCTGCTGTCCGTCCTGACGGACATTGAGCTGCCCCTGTGCCCGGTGCTGGCCCGGATGGAGCGGGCGGGGGTGCTGGTGGATGCCCAGGCCCTGTCCGACTTCGGCAGGCAGCTCCAGACGGGCATCGACACCCTGAAGGCGGAGATCTACCGCCTGGCGGGGGAGGAGTTCAACATCCTCTCCCCCAAGCAGCTGGGGCACATCCTGTTCGACAAGCTGGGCCTGCCCCCGGTGAAGAAAACCAAGACGGGCTGGTCCACCAACGTGGACGTGCTGGAAAAGCTGCGCCCCCAGCACGAGATCGTGGGAGCGGTGCTGGACTACCGCCAGCTCACCAAGCTGAACTCCACCTATGTGGAGGGGCTGGGCAAGGTGGTCGCCGCCGACGGGCGGATTCACACCAGCTTCCAAAATACCGTTACCGCCACCGGGCGGCTGTCCTCCACCGAGCCGAACCTTCAGAATATCCCCGTGCGCACCCCTTTAGGGGCGGAGATGCGCAAGATGTTCGTGGCCCCGAAAGGCAAGGTGCTGGTGGACGCGGATTACTCCCAGATCGAGCTGCGGCTGCTGGCCCATATGTCCGGGGATCAGGCCATGATCGGCGGCTTCAACTCCGGGGTGGACATCCACACCGTCACCGCCTCCCAGGTGTTCGGGCTGCCCCAGGACGGGGTGCCCCCGGAGCTGCGGCGGGCGGCAAAGGCCGTCAACTTCGGCATTGTGTACGGCATTTCCGCCTACTCCCTGTCGGAGGACATCCATGTCACCGTGGCCCAGGCCAAGGAGTATATGGAGAAGTATTTCGAGCACTATTCCGGTGTCCGGGCCTATATGGGCCGGGTGGTGGAACAGGGGCGGGAGGACGGCTTTGTGTCCACCCTCTACGGACGCCGCCGCTGGCTGCCGGAGCTGAAAAGCTCCAACTTCAACACCCGGTCCTTTGGCGAGCGGGTGGCGTTGAATATGCCCATCCAGGGCACGGCGGCGGATATCATCAAGCTGGCCATGATCAAGGTGGACGCCCGCCTGCGGGCCGAGGGGCTGGAGGCCCGGCTGGTCCTCCAGGTCCACGACGAGCTGATCGTGGAGTGCCCGGAGGGGGAGACGGAGCAGGTGAAGGCCCTGCTCCAGGAGGAGATGGAGGGGGTGGCGTCGCTGGCGGTGCCGCTGAAGGCGGACGCCAACGCGGGGCGCACCTGGGCGGAGTGCCATTGACCGCCTCCAACCGGGAGCGCGGCGGCCTGTAGGGGCGCACATGGTGCGCCTGCCGTTCCCCGGCGTCTCTCGCAAAACGCGGGCGGACAATGTCCGCCCCTACAAAGGGAGGAACCTAAAATGAGTTTATTCGATACCTTTGACCCCGATTCCCCGGAGATCATTTTCGCGGCTTCCCACCACCCTCCCTTGGAGGGCTTTCCGGAGACCATCGTCATGACCTTCCAGGACGAAACCTTCCGGGTGCTGGAACAGCTCTGCCCCACGGAGGTGGTCGCCAAGCACCACGCGGGCCGGGATATCCCGATTTACCGGCTGAACTGGAACGGCCGGAGCATCGGCATCTGCCAGACCCTCCTGGGCGGCCCGGGCACGGCGGGCCTGCTGGAGGAGGCGTTGGCCATGGGGGCGAAAAAGGTTTTGCTCTACGGCTCCTGCGGGGTGCTGGACTCCGCCCTGGTGGCGGGGAACTTCATCCTGCCCACCGCCGCCTACCGGGACGAGGGCGTCAGCTACCACTACCTGCCCGTGGGCGACTATGTGGATATCCCCACGGCGGAACGGCTGGGCGAAATTTTTGACGGGCTGAACCTGCCCTATGTGAAGGGCCGGGTGTGGACCACCGACGCCTTCTACCGGGAGACCCGGAACAACATGGCAAAGCGCAAGGCGGACGGCTGCGTCGCCGTGGACATGGAGTGCGCCTCCGCCATGGCGGTGGGGCAGTTCCGGGGCGCGGAGGTGTACCAGTTCCTCTACGCCGAGGACAGCCTGGACGGGGACGCCTGGGACCGCCGCACCATGGGCGCGGTGCCCGCCTCCAGCTACGAAAAATACCTCCGGGTGGCGTTGGAGGCGGCGTCGCGCTTATGAGCCGCTGGGAGGAATGATCATGCTCGGAACACGGGAATATTACGACAAGACCGCGGCGGAATGGGCGGAGAACGGCTACGGGGACGGGGAATACCTGCCCTGCCTGGACGAGTTTTTGTCCCTTCTGCCCCCCGGCGGGCGGGTGCTGGACCTGTGCTGCGGCGCGGGATACGAGACGGGCCGCATCCGGGCGCGGGGCTTTGAGGCCCTGGGGCTGGACTTCAGCGGCGGGAGCCTGCGGATCGCCCGGGAGCGCAACCCGGACATTCTTTTTTACCAGGGGGATATGCTGGAGGACTACGCCCACATTGGCATGGTGGACGGCATCCTGCTGTCCGCCGGACTGGTCCACGTGGAGACGGCGGACCTGCCCCGGGCCTTTGCCCGGATGGCTGCGGTGGTGCGTCCCGGCGGCTATGTGCTGGCCTCCATCCGGGAGGGGCGCGGCAGGCTGGAGGAGTGGAGCCTGCGGGAGATCGACGGGGAGCGGTACGACCGCAACTTCATTGCCCACACCCCGGACGAGGTGATGGGCGCGGCGCGGAGGTGGTTTTCCTACTGCCGGGAGCTGGCCTCCGACAGGCCCATCTGGCGTCAGCTGCTGTTCCAGCGGGAGGGTGGGTGCCCATGAAGCTGCGCATTGTCCCCATGACCGCCCGGCACCTGCCCGCCGTGGCGGAGCTGGAGCGGGTCTGCTTCCCCGCCGACCCCTGGAGCGAAGCCCTGTACCAGGCCGCGCTGGACAACCCCGCGGTGGCCATTCTGCTGGCCCTGGGGGAGGACGGCGCACTGCTGGGCTACGCCGTGCTGTCCACCGTGCTGGACGAGGGGAATCTGGACAACATCGCCGTGGCCCCGGACTGCCGCCGCCGGGGGGTGGCGGACGCCCTGCTGTCCGCCCTGACCGCCTTCGGGCGGGCGCGTCTGGCCTGCCTCATGCTGGAGGTGCGAGCATCCAATGCCCCCGCCATCGCCCTGTACGAAAAGCACGGCTTCCAGGCGGTGGGGCGGCGGAAAAACTATTATGACGCGCCCCGGGAGGACGCGATCCTGATGACCCTGAAATTTGGGCCTGATACAGGGCGCACCATGTGTGCCCCTGCAGATGGAGGAAGCTATGAAACTGCACCTGCTGAACAAAGAGGAGCTTGCCGCCCTCTATGAAAACGAGATGACCGCCGACTTTCCCAAGGCGGAGCTAAAGCCCCTCCGGGCCATGCTGCGGCTGATGGACCTGGGCCGCTACGACCCCCTGCTGGTGACGGAGGGGGGCCGGCCCTTGGGCTACGCCCTGGTGTGGCTGCCGGAGGGGCGGGAGGGCGCGCTGCTGGAATATTTCGGCGTGCTCCGGGGGAAGCGGAACGGCGGGCTTGGCTCCCGGATTCTGGCCCTGCTGGCGGACCGGTACGGACAGCTTTTCGGCGAGGCGGAGGCCCCCGGCCCCGACGCCTCCCCCCAGGAGAACGACCTGCGGCGGCGGAGAATTGCCTTCTACCAGCGCAACGGCTTCCGGGTGCTGGACTATGAGTGCGCCCTGTTCGGGGTGCGGTTCCACTGCCTGTATCGGGGCCCGGAGACGGACGACCGGAGGGTGGAGGCCCTCCACCGGGGCGTGTACGCCGGGTACTTCTCCCCGGCCCACATGGAGCGGTACATCCAGCTCCCCCTGGCCCCCGGCGAGGCGGTGAAGCCCGCCCCGGAGTGGGTGGAGGAGGCGTTCCCCTCCCTGGCGGACTACGAGGAGAGCCGGGAAGGGGAGGCTGTAAAGCTCATCCAGGGCTTCTGGCTGGCCCACAACCGTTACCGGCAGACGGAGGAGGAGGCCAGGGCCGACCTGCGGGCCTGGACCGGGCCGGGGCACAGGCTGTATTTCATCGCCCTGGAGGACGTAACCGTGGGCCTGCTCCACCTGGGCAGCCGGGGCGGGGAGATCGACTGGCTGGAGGATCTGTTCGTCCTGCCGGAGTACCAGGGCCGGGGCATCGGCGGTCAGGCCGTCCGGCTGGCGGAGGCCATGGTGCGGCAGTATTCCCAGTCCATGTATGTGGAGGCGGCGGCCCGGAATGAGGCGGCCATCCGGCTGTACCGCCGACTGGGGTATGACTGCCTGAACAGCGTCACCCTCCGGAAGGATTTTCCCGGCTATGACTACGATGTGGTGCGGACGGAGCAGGTCTATGGGGAGCGGTTTGAGATCAGAAAGGATAAGGAATAAATAGAATGAAAATTAACACGGAGCTGACCGGGGCGCGGGTATACATCCGCGATTACCGCCCCGCCGACCTGGACTTTGCCGCCGGGATGTGGCTGGACGGGGAAAACGGGCGGTATCTCAGCGACCCCGCCCGGGACTATGTGGACGAGGCCTTCCAAAAAGCACTGGATACCCTCCAGGACAGCGAGACGGGCTGCTACCTCACCGTCTGCCTGAACGGGACGGGGGAACGGGTGGGCACCTGCTGCCTGTTCCCGGACGAGTGCCGGGAGGGGTACGACATCGGCTACTGCGTCCACAAAAGCCGCTGGGGGCAGGGGCTGGCTGCGGAGGCGGTGGGCCTGCTGGTGGACTGGGTGCGGGCCCAGGGCGGCAGGCGGGTGACGGCGGAGGTGGCGGACGCCAACCTCCCCTCCCGGGCACTGCTGGAAAAGCTGGGCTTTTCCATGGGCCGCCCGTCGGAATTTAAAAAGTACCACATGGACGTGCGCTATCCCAGCCACCTCTACCAGCTCACGCTGGAGCCGCTAAACATCACCCTGGGGGAGCGCACCGCCGAGAGCGCGGCCCGCTCCTTTGCGCGGATGAACACCCCGGCCATCCGCGCCACCCTCCCGCTGAAGGCCAGGACGGCGGAGGAAGCGGCTGAGGAGTTCCGGGCCTCCCAGCTCCCCGGCGCGTCCAGCTTCGGGCGGACCATCCTGGCGGATGGGCGGCACGTGGGAGACGTGTGGTGCTACGGCATCCGCCCGGACAGCGCGCCCGCCGCCATGGTGAGCTATTGCGTCTTTGAGCCGTCCCTCCGGGGCCGGGGCGCGGCGTCTCAGGCCCTCGGGCGGTTCCTCCCGGAGATCGCGGGGAAATACGGCCTGAAAACCGTGGGGGCCTTTACCTTCGCGGACAACCAGCCCTCCCTCCGGGTGCTGGAGAAAAACGGCTTCCGGCTGGCGGAGGAATTTGTGGAGGACGGCGCGGCCTCCCGGTATTACCAGCTCGATTTCGAGTGAGAGAAAGGGCGATTGCATGAACATTTTGGCCTTTGAGTCCTCCTGCGACGAGACCGCCGCCGCCGTGGTGCGGGACGGGCGGACCATCCTGTCCTCGGTGATCGCCTCCTCGGCGGATATGCACGCCATTTACGGCGGCGTGGTGCCCGAGATCGCCTCCCGGAAGCACGTGGAGGCCATCTCCGGGCTGGCGGACGAGGCGTTGAGGCAGGCGGGGCTGTCCAAGGGGGACGTGGATGGGATCGCCGTCACCTACGCCCCGGGGCTGATTGGGGCCCTGCTGGTGGGGGTGTCCTTCGCCAAGTCCGCCGCCTTCGGCTTGGGCGTGCCGCTGATCCCGGTCCACCACGTCCGGGGGCACATCGCCGCCAACTACCTGGCCCACCCGGATCTGGAGCCGCCCTTCCTGTGCCTGTGCGTGTCCGGCGGCACCACCGCCATTGTGGACGTGGCGGGGTACACCCGCTTCACCGTGCTGGGGGGCACCCGGGACGACGCGGCGGGGGAGTGCTTCGACAAGACCGCCCGGGTGCTGGGCCTGGGCTATCCCGGCGGCGGGCCCATGGACAGGCTGGCCCGGGGCGGGGATGACAAGGCGTTTTCCTTTCCACGGGCCCACGTGGCGGACCACCCGCTGGATATGTCCTTCTCCGGGCTGAAAACGGCGGTGCTGAACACCATCCACAACGCCGCCCAGAAGGGGGAGGAGCTGAACCTGCCCGATCTGGCGGCCTCCTTCGCCGCCGCCGTGTCCGACACGCTGATCCCCCGGGTGATGGAGGCGGATCGGAGGCTGGGCTACCGCAAGATCGCCGTGGCGGGGGGCGTGGCCGCCAACAGCCGCATCCGGGCGGATCTGGAGCGGGCCTGCGAAAAGGCGGGGGCGAAGCTGTGGCTGCCCCCCCTGTCCCTGTGCGGGGACAACGCCGCCATGATCGGCAGCCAGGGCTACTATGAGTACCTGGCGGGCCATACGGCGGGCTGGGAGCTGAACGCCCGGGCCAGCCTGGATATCTCCAAGGGATGAGAAAAGGCCCCGCCTGTCTGCACAGGCGGGGCCTTTCACGCTTCGTTACAGCTCGCAGTCCTCGTAGTCGTCGTACTCGGAGGCGAAGCGGCATTCCGCCTTCTTCTCCTCGATCTTGTCGGCCACGGCGTAGAACGCGTCCACGATCCGGTCCCAGTAGGCCACCACGGCGCACACCGCCGCCGCGGCCACCATCAGCACAGCCACGATTTTCAGAACAAAACGGGCGACCTTCATAGCAATTCCTCCTCCAAATCAATCGTCGTCCCGGAGGGACGCGCACAGGTGGGCCACCGCGGCGCAGGCCACCGCCGACGCCGCCAGGGCAATGGCGGTGGTCCTCAAAATAAAGCTGGCAATTTTCATACGCAGGCCCTCCTTTTATCATTGACGCAGTGAAAAAGAAGTGTACGCTTCTTTTTCACTTGTGCGGCACGTCAGTGCCGCACAAGCCGCAAAGCGGCCTTGCGTCAAATTTCATAGTCGGCGCACGGGCTTTGCCTACAGCGGCACAGCCGCTGTTTTGAAAATCGGTATGCTGCCGATTTTCAAGTGTGCTGACTATACTGATGATTCTTAGTTTACACGATGTGGGGGGAAATTACAATGGCCTTTTTGAAAAAACTTCCGCTGTCTTGACAGTCCGCCGCTATTTGTCCCTGTTCCGCCGGTACCAGTCCAGCCTGTCGTCCCACTTCCGGCCGGAAAGCCGGTAGTACAGCTCGATCCCCCCAGTGATGGCGGCGAAGATCAGCGCAAAGAACAGGCCGAACAGCACCCACGCCCCTGCCTGGCCGGTGGGGAACCAGCGGAAGCCCACCGCCGCGGCGGTGAGGACGGCTCCAAAGGGCACCACAAACACCACCAGCCGCCAGCCGTAGGCAAGCTTTTTAAACAGCAGGTCGGAGAAGGCCACCACCTGCATTGTCCCTGCCGCGATACACACCAGCAGCAGGGAAAACAGGATGGACAGCGGTGCCGTTTCCTGCTTGAACACCCACTGGAAAAACAGATAGAAGCACATGGCGGCGGTATAGCACAGGGCGGTGACCTCTTTGATTGTCGTGCATACCTGGAAAAACTTTTTCATCTTGTCCGCTCCTTTCTAAGAGCCTGTTTAAAATCTGGCGGAATGCCAGACAGGCGCAGATTTTTTTGCTGGGCAAGGCGATTTGACGCAGGAATACTTTGTGTATTTCAAGTCAAGTCAACGCGGCCCAGCGGAAAAAGATGTGCCGGGATGGCGTTTTGATAGATTTTAAACAGGCTCTAAAGCCCTAATTTCTGCTTGATGGCGGGGACGTACTGGCGGTTGGCCACCACCACCTCGCCGTTGGACAGGGTGAGCCGCAGCCGCCCGCCCAGGTCGGGCCGCAGGGATTTCACCTGGTCGAAATTGACGATGGCCGACTTGCTCACCCGCACGAAGTCCCGGGGGGCCAGCTGCTCCTCCAGCTCGTACAGCCGCAGGCGGCTCTCGTACACGCCGCCGGCGGTGTATAGGAACGTGCCCCGGTCCACCGTGTCGATGTAGAGCACCTCGTCCTCGTCCAGGATGCAGGTCTGCCCGTCCTTCTCCCCGGTGAGCCGCGCCCCGGACAGCCGGAGCAGCTCCGCCAGCCGGGACACCTGCCCGTCCATCCGCCCGCAGCGGATGATCACCTCCGGCTCCTCCAGGCCGGGACGCTCCTCTACCGTAACCTTCATAGGACTCCTCCTTTCGCAGCTGCAAGCACAGCATACATAACCGGCCCGCCCTTGGCAAGGGGGAAGAACGCGACCTGCCGGAATGTCTGCGCAAGGCGCAGAAAACCGGGCGCGGAATCCCGCGCCCGGTTCGGATTACAGCAGATCCTTCCGCTTCAGGATGATCCCCGCCACCACGATGATGGCGATGGAGATCAGCAGGGGGGGCCAGAAGCTCCCGGCGAAGGGGAGCCAGCCCACGTTCATGCCGTAGAAGCTGAACACGATATTGGGCACCGTCATGAGGATGGTGACGGAGGCCAGCAGCTTCATGATCACGTTGAGGTTGTTGGAGATGACGGAGGCGAAGGCGTCCATCATGCCGGAGATGATGTCGGAGTAGATCTGGGCCATCTCGATGGCCTGCCGCACCTCGATGAGCACGTCCTCCAGCAGGTCGTGGTCCTCCTCGTAGAGGGTGACGATCCGGCCCCGGAGGATTTTCTCCAGCGTCACCTCGTTGGCCTTGAGGGAGGTGTTGAAGTACACCAGGGACTTCTCCAGATCCAGCAGCTGGATCAGCTCCTTGTTCCGCTGGGACTTGTAGAGCTGGCGTTCCATGTGGTTGTAGGTCTTGTCGATCTGTTTCAGATAGTTTAAGTACCGCTTGGCCACCAGCAGGAGTATATTCAAAATGAACCGGGTGCGCTGCTCGGTGCGCACGTCCCGCACCACGCCGTTTTGCAGGTCCCGCACCACCGACGTCTCCTTCAGGCAGACGGTGATGATGTGCTTGCTTGTGACGATGATGCCCATGGGCAGGGTGGAGTACACCACGCCCGTCTCGTCCTGCTCCATGGCGGGGGTGTCCACGATGATGAGGGTGCAGCCGTCCTCGCTGTCGATACGGGAGGTCTCCTCCTCGTCCAGGGCGGCCCGGAGGAAGGACGGCTCCACCGCCAGGGTGGCGGCCACGGTTTTCAGCTCGTCCTCGCTGGGGTTGATCAGGTTCACCCAGCAGCCGTCGGTGACGGAGTTCAGGGGGGTCATTTTGCCCTCCACCGTCTTGTGAATGGTCAGCATAGCTTGCTCACGCCTTTCCCGGGCGGGCGGGGACGCCCAAAAGGGCACAAAAATCCCCCGCCGCTCCGCTTGTAAATTTTCCCAACGGCAAAACGCCATTGGTCAGCGGGCGCACGGGGAGACAGGGAGAGCTGGCTCAGCGGGTGCGCCGTGTTGGTACGGTGTGACTTCGACTTAACGGATCGCTGGACACGACGCAGTTCACTTCCTTTATCTGCTTGAGTTCCGCCGACGCGGAGATACCGTTATTATAGCCTGTTTTCCGCCGGATTGCAAGGGGGAAAATCCTCCGGCCGGGGTCCCGGCCAGCTTATTTTCGCGCTCCGATTGGGCGCATCACGGGGCGGCTTCACTCCGACTCGGAGGAAATCCGCCTCCGCTTCGCGGCGGCTGGGTTTTCCTCCTCGCTCCGCTCCATCCGCCCCTATGCGCCTATCGTCGCAGCAGCAGCGGTTGGAGCTGCTCCCCCCGGAGGGCGGCCTCCACCGTGTCCGGCACCTGGGCGAAGTCCGCCACCAGGGAGGCGGGCTTGCCCGCCCAGTCGTCCTGGCCGAAGGGGACAAAGTACACCTGCTTCCGGCCCAGCAGGGAGCCTAAATTGGGGGCGGAGGCCCCCAGGCCGTCGTTGGTGGACACGGCGAGTATGAGCGGCCTGCCGTTGCGCAGGTGGGCCTTGGCCGCCATGGTGACGCAGGTGTCCGTCACGCCGTGGGCCAGCTTGGCCAGGGTGTTGCCCGTGCAGGGGCAGATCACCAGCGCGTCCAGCAGGCCCTTGGGACCGATGGGCTCCGCCCCGGCGATGGTGCGGATCACCCGCCGTCCGCAGAGACGCTCCATCTCCCGCATGAAGTCGTGGGCCGCGCCGAAGCGGGTGTCGGTGGCCGCCACCGTCTCGGACACGATGGGGGTCACCGTCCCGAACCGGGCGGCGGTCTGTTCCAGGGCGTCCAACGCCCTGGACATGGTGCAGAAGGACCCGCAGAAGGCGAAGCCCACCCTTAATTCCTTGAGATTCACAGGTTCAATTCCTCCATAATATGATAAACGGTGTCCTTGATGTACCGGCCCGCGGTGACGGGGGCCACCTTCCCCGGCAGGGACAGGGCCCAGATCACCCGCACGCCCAGGGTGGCGGCGGCGTCCAGGTCCACCCCGCCGGGGCGGGAGGCCAGGTCGATCACCAGCGCGCCCTCCTTCAACGCTGCCAGCTCCTCCACCCCCAGCACCGGGGCGGGCACGGTGTTGAACACCAGGTCGTAGCTGCACAGCCAGTCGGGGAGGCGGTCCACCCCCTCGCTGCCCAGGCCCATGCCCTGGGCGGCGGCCCGCTGCTCGTACTGCCGGGCGGACACCCACACGTGGGCACCCAAGGCCCGAAGGCGGGGGGCCAGGGCCTTGCCCAGCCGCCCGAAGCCGATGACCAGGACCCGGGCATCGTGGAGGGTGATGGGCAGCTCCTCCAGGGCGATCTGGAGCGCGCCTTCGGCGGTGGGCACCGCGTTCAGCACCGCCAGCTCCTCCCGGGCGAAGTAGTCCCGGAGCGTCAGCCCACGGGCCTCCGCCAGCTCCTTCAGCCTGCCGTCCACCATCCCGGCGCACACCAGCTGGCCGGGGCGCAGGCCGTCCAGCACCTCCTCCAGATGGTGCCTGCGCTCCGACAGCGGCGTGTTCAGCCCGCCGTCCGGCCCCGCCGCCGGGAGGGGCAGGATCACGCAGTCCGCCCGGTCCGCCCGCGCCGTGGAGGGCTCGCATTTCATCCCCGCCCCCTGTTCCAGGGCGTAGGTATGTACGCTGTGCCCGTCGTCCGCCAGCAGCGCGGCCAGCGCGGCCTGCCGGGGGTCGCCCCCCATCACCCAGATATTTTTTGCCCGCAGCATAAGAAACCTCCTCGGCCCTCCGGCCCTGTTTTCGATCATCCCAGTGTATTCCCCCTGGGGAGGGCGGGTGACAGCGGACGATGCCGCCCGTCCGCCCTGACGTGCCCCGGGCAGAATGAGAAGAAGGGGCAGCTATCCATTCCGGATAACCGCCCCTTTCATCGTTTACAGGTTGTGGGGGATATGGTTCGCTTTCACAACAATACGGGAGCCTTTGTCAATGATCCACTCATGTATCCCCGTATCGCCCGTTTTGAAGCCAAATTCCGAATCCACCGGTAGCCTGAAAAACGCACGGTACAGCTGGTTAATCATGCCGCCGTGGGTGACTGCGGCTATGGTGCTGTCCTCATCATTTTCCGAGATCAGCTTTGAGAGCATATACTCCGCCCTGTATCGAAAGTCCAACGCACTCTCCTGCTCGTATACCGCCAAATGCAGCGGCGTCTCTACCCGGGGATATTTCTTCTCCGCCACGCCGTGCTCCAGCCCCGCCAGCAGCCCGTTGTTGAACTCCATCAGATGCTCGTCCAAAATCAGGGGCAGCCCCACCTTCGCCCCAAGGTGCTCCGCGGTCTGCGCCGCCCGTTTCAGGGTGCTGCAATAGAGTTTATCAATTTGGTAGTTTTGGCTCACATAGCCGCCCATGGCCTCCGCCTGCCGGTGCCCGCGCTCCGTCAGCTCAAAATCAGCCCGCCCCTCGCGCACGTGCAGAAGATCCGCTTCGCTCTCCCCGTGCCGAATTACCAAAAGCCTCATCGAAAACGCCCTCTCCCCGCAAATGATATCACGTTTATTTTATCATGACCAGTTTTGAGCGTCAACGCCAAACCCCGGTGTCCCGCAAACCCTGCGCAAGTTTTTCCCCAAACCGGGCATACTACCCCTACCAAATACATGGGAGGGATTTACCATGCCAAACGCCTACGAAAATTACCACAAGGGGAACGTGGACTTCATGGACAGCAAGACCCGCGAGAATCTGATGCGCGCCTTCGCCGGGGAGAGCCAGGCCCGGAACCGCTACACCTTCGCCGCCTCCGCCGCCCGGAAGGAGAAGCTGGAGGCGGTGGCCCGGGTGTTCGAGTTCACCGCCGACCAGGAGCGTGCCCACGCCAAGGTGTTCTACGACCTGCTGCTGCCCTCGGCGGGGCAGAACATCGCCATCGACGGCAATTACCCCATCGACCTGTCGGACAAGACGCTGGACCTGCTGAAGGCGGCACGGCACAACGAGTACGAGGAGTTTGAGCACGACTACGCCGCCTTTGCTGAGATCGCCCACCGGGAGGGCTTCGACCTCATCGGCGGGCAGTTCGAGCTCATCGCCCAGATCGAAAAGACCCACGGCGACCGCTTCGGGCTGCTGGCCGAGCTGCTGGAGAAGGGCACCCTGTTCGGGGAGGACAACCACCAGGAGGTGTGGATGTGCCTCAACTGCGGGGAGATCATCACCGCCTCCCTGGCCCCCCAGGTCTGCCCCGTCTGCCGCCACGGGCAGGGGTACTATGTCCGGCTGGACATGGCCCCCTACACGGCGGGCAAATAAACGAAGCCCCCTGCCCAATCGGGCCGGGGGCTTTGATTTATGCTTGCTTTTACTGTCTTGACAGCTTATAATAGGGGCACAAAACAACGGGAGGGATTCTCCATGCGCCACGACGTAAACTACACCATGCTCACCGACTTCTACGAGCTGACCATGGGCAACGGCTATTTCCAGACCGGGCTGAAGGACCGGGTGTGCTACTTCGACGTGTTCTTCCGCAGCGTCCCCGACGGGGGCGGCTTCGCCATCGCCGCCGGGCTGGGCCAGGTCATCGACTACATCCAAAACCTGCGCTTTGACGAGGAGGACATCGCGTACCTCCGGGGCAAGGGCATCTTCGCCCCGGAGTTCCTGGAGTACCTGAAAACCTTCCGCTTCACCGGGGACATCTGGGCCGTCCCCGAGGGCACCCCCATCTTCCCCCGGGAGCCCATCCTCACCGTCCGCGCCCCCGCCATCGAGGCCCAGTTCATCGAGACCTATCTGCTGCTCACCCTCAACCACCAGTCCCTCATCGCCACCAAGTCCAACCGGATCGTCCGGGCCGCCCAGGGCCGCCCCGTGTCCGAGTTCGGCTCCCGCCGGGCGCAAGGCTCCGACGGCGCGATTCTGGGGGCCAGATCCAGCTACATCGCCGGGGCGGGGGGCACCGCCTGCGCCATGGCGGACGAGCTGTTCGGCACCCCCGCCACCGGAACCATGGCCCACTCCTGGGTGCAGATGTTCCCCGACGAGTACACCGCCTTCAAGACCTACTGCCAGGTGTACCCCAAGTCCGCCACCCTGCTGGTGGACACCTACAACGTGCTCCACTCCGGCGTGCCCAACGCCATCAAGGTGTTCCGGGAGCTGGGCATCACCTCCGGCGGCATCCGCATCGACTCCGGCGATCTGACCTACCTGTCCAAGCGGGCCAGGAAAATGCTGGACAACGCGGGGCTGCCGGGTATTAAGATCGTGGCCTCCAACTCCCTGGACGAGTATATTATCCGGGATCTGCTCACCCAGGGGGCGCAGATCGACGCCTTCGGCGTGGGCGAGCGGCTCATCACCTCCAAGAGCGAGCCGGTGTTCGGCGGCGTGTACAAGCTGGCGGCCATCGAGGAGGAGGACGGCTCCATCACCCCGAAAATCAAGATCAGCGAGAACGCCGCCAAGGTCACCCTGCCCCACTTCAAGCGGGTGTACCGCCTGTTCTCCAATGCCACGGGGAAGGCCATGGCGGACTATATCTGCGTCCACGACGAGCGGCCCGACTTCACCCAGCCCCTGGAGCTGTTCGACCCGGAGGCCACCTGGAAGCGGAAAACCGTGTCCGACTTCACCGCCCGGCCCCTGCTGGTGCCCATCTTTGAGGGGGGGAAGCTGGTGTACCAGATCCCCGCCATCCAGGAGTCCCGGGCCCACTGCCTGCGGGAGGTGGATAACCTGTGGGACGAGGTGAAGCGGTTCGAGTTCCCCCATAACTACTACGTGGATCTGTCCCAGAAGCTGTGGGACGTGCGGGCGGAGCTGCTGGCGGAGAAGCACTGAGGAAAAGAGGGGGACTGCGGCGTGTGTCCGCGGCCTCCCTTCTTTTCCGGCAATCATACGATAAGTTTGACAAACCAGTATTTGAAAGGAGTAGATTTATGTTTGATTTCAGCATAAATGAAATGTTAGATATGCAGACAAGACTTCAGGACAAATACAAAGATAAATGGGAAAAACTTTCGCCTGAAACAGGTAAACACAAGCTGCTTTGGATGATCGGCGAAATTGGTGAAGTGATTGATATTATCAAAAAACACGGAGGCACAAAAGCATCTGATGACGAGGAGTTAAGAAAAAGCCTTGTTGAAGAAATGGCTGATGTTCTGATGTATTACAATGATGTTTTGCTATGTTATGGAATATCTGCCGGTGAATTAAAGCAGGCGTATACTGCAAAGTTTAAAAGAAATATGACGCGTTGGTAAACACCGATTGATCGGCCAGTCGTCCGGGATAAATTACCCCCCGCTTGAAAACGCCCCCGCCCTGTGCTATACTGGGCTTGCCAAATTACCGCCTGAAAGGGAGTTATATTTATGAGCATCATTCGCGACCCCGCCCTGGCCCCCTCCGGCCACCGCAAAATCGACTGGGTGCGCAGCCATATGCCCGCCCTGTCCCAGATCGAGGCCCGCTTTGTGAAGGAGCAGCCCTTCGCCGGAATGCGCGTGGCCGTCTCCGTCCACCTGGAGGCCAAGACCGCCAACCTGGCCCTGGTGATGAAGGCCGGGGGGGCGGAGGTCCACCTCACCGGGTCCAACCCCCTGTCCACCCAGGACGACGTGGCCGCCGGGGTGGCCGACCGGGGGGTCAACGTCTACGCCTGGCACGGCTCCACCCCGGAGGAGTACGAGGCCCACTTGATCGAGACGCTGAAGTGCCGCCCCCACATCGTCATCGACGACGGCGGCGATCTGGTGAACCTGCTGGCGGGCAAGTGCGCCCAGTACGCCGACTGCCTGCTGGGCGGCTGTGAGGAGACCACCACCGGGATACTCCGCCTGAAGGCCCGGGAGCGGGAGGGCACCCTGCCCTGCCCCATGATGGCGGTGAACGACGCCAAGTGCAAGCACTACTACGACAACAAGTACGGCACCGGGCAGTCCGTGTGGGACGCCATCATGCACATGACCAACCTCGTCGTGGCGGGCAAGACCGTGGTGGTGGCGGGGTACGGCTGGTGCGGCTCCGGCGTGGCCCTGCGGGCCGCGGGCATGGGGGCCAGCGTCATTGTCACCGAGATCGACCCCTTCAAGGCGTTGGACGCCACCATGAACGGCTTCCGGGTGATGACCATGGCGGACGCCGCCCCTTTAGGCGACGTGTTCGTCAGCGTCACCGGCTGCAAGGACGTGATCACCGCCGAGCACTACGCCGTGATGAAGCCCGACGCCCTGCTGTCCAACGCGGGCCACTTCGACTGCGAGGTGGACGTGAAGTGGCTCAACGAGCACGCCGTGGACAAGTGGGAGCAGCGGGAGGGCATCACCGGATACCGTCTGGCGGACGGCAAGGTGCTCAACGTCCTGGCCGAGGGCCGCCTGGTGAACCTGGCGGGGGGCAACGGCCACCCGGCGGAGATCATGGATATGTCCTTCTCCGTCCAGGCCCTGGCCGCCGAGTGGGTGGCCAAGCACAAGGGGGAGCTGGAAAAGAAGCTGTACCAGATCCCGGCGGAGATCGACGACCAGATCGGCTGGGCCAAGCTGGCGGCCCTGGGGCTGACCATCGACAAGCTCACCCCAGAGCAGGAGGAGTACATCAACAGCTCCAACCCGTAACGGAGCATGGCAAAGGGGGCGTTGTGCGTACACAACGCCCCCTTTTTATGTCCGTGCTCAGCTGATCCGCCTGTCGTCGTCCAGGGAGATCCGGTCGGCGATCATGGCGATAAACTCGCTGTTGGTGGGCTTGCCCTTGGCGTTGGACACGGTGTAGCCAAAATACTTTTGCAGCGTCTCCAGATCGCCCCGGTCCCAGGCCACCTCGATGGCGTGGCGGATGGCCCGCTCCACCCGGCTGGCGGTGGTGCCGAACTTTTTCGCCACCGCGGGGTAGAGCACCTTGGTCACCGCGTTGATCACCTCCATGTCCCCCACCGCCAGGGTGATGGCCTCCCGGAGGTACTGGTAGCCCTTGATGTGGGCGGGCACGCCGATCTCGTGGATGATGGCGGTGACCTGCCGTTCCAGGTCCCGGGCCTTGGCCTCCTCCCGCACGTCCTCCAGGCTGGGGGCGGCGGTGAGCCGCCGGGTGCGCTCAATCACCGCCTGGGCGCGGCAGGGCTTCAGCATACAGTAGTCCCCGCCGCTCTGGGAGATCTGCTCGGCCAGGGCGGAGCCGCCGAAGGCGGACAGCACCAGCGTTCTGGGGCGGGCCGCGCCCAGCTTCCCGATCTGCTCCAACGCCTCCAGCCCGTCCATCCCCGTCAGCAGCAGATCCAGCACCACCACGTCGGGCCGCTGGGTGGAAATGAGCTCCAGCAGCTCCTCGCCGCTGGCCGTCTCCCCCGCCACGGTCAGGTCCGGCTCCTCCGCCACCAGCTCCGCCAGCATCCGGCGAAATTCCTCAGAGGCATCCGCCAACACAATCTTTTTCATGTCGCTCATTTCATCGTTCCTTTCCGTTTATCGACCTTGGGATTGAACTTCCAAATTTTCCCTTATCACTAAAATACCACAGTTTCCTCCACATGGCAAGAAAGATTTCCAATATTTGCAATTTTTTCTTCGACGTGAACTGCCAATTATCTCCTATTCCCTCTCCATAGCCCTGCGCCCCAAGGGATTCCCGGCTTTTTCTCCACGAAGCCCGCAGAAGTGTTTGCGTTCGTCCGGGGTTTGTGGTAAAATATAACCCTGCATTTACAGCCGGACACGCCGGACGGGGGAGATTCCCCCCGGGCCAGACGGCAGTTACCGGAATACGCCGGATATTTCCAGGAGCCTCCACCCGGGACGGCAGAGCCTGGAAAGACAGGCGTTCAACGCTCACTGCACTGGACGCGCGGAGCCAGTCCCTTCTTCGCCTCCAAATAACAACGATCAAGGGTGACGCCCTGTGGAAAGCACCACGAGAATCCGATATGGCAAACGGTTTGATGGAAAATACCTGTACCACGGCAACGACCTGGGCGCGGTGTGCGCCAAGGCCCGCACCGTGTTCCGGCTGTGGAGCCCGGACGCGGAGCGGGTGGAGCTGTCCCTCTACCGGGACGATACCTCCGAAGCCTTCCGCACCCTCCCCCTGAAGCGGGGGGACCGGGGGGTGTGGTGGGCGGCGGTGGAGGGGGACCTCCACGGCACCTACTACGATTACGAGGTGGAGACGGCGGGACAGGCCGCCCGCACCGCCGACCCCTACGCCCTGGCCTGCGGCCGCAACGGACTGCGGAGCATGGCGGTGGAGCTGACCCGCACCAACCCGGCGGGCTGGGCCCAGGACGCGCCGCCCCCCCTCCCGCCGGAGCCGGTGATCTACGAGCTCCACGTGAAGGACTTCTCCCACCACCCGGACAGCGGTGTGCCGCCGGAGTACCGGGGCAAGTTCAAGGCCTTCTCCTGGCGGGACCGGGAGGGCCGGATTCCCCTGTGCATGGCCCACCTGAAGGACCTGGGAGTCACCCACGTCCAGCTCCTGCCCATCGCCGACTACGCCACCGTGGACGAGGGCGGGGACGACGGCCAGTTCAACTGGGGCTACGACCCGATGAACTACAACGTCCCCGAGGGGAGCTACGCCCTGGACGCCTCCGACGGGGCCGCCCGGGTCCGGGAATGCAAGGAGATGATCCAGGCCCTCCACAAAAACGGCCTGCGGGTGGTGATGGACGTGGTGTATAACCACACCTACTACACCGACTCCTGGCTGGAGCGCAGCGCGCCGGGGTGCTACTACCGCCGCCGCTCCAACGGCGCGCTGTCCAACGGCTCGGGCTGCGGCAACGACATCGCCTCCGGGCGGGCCATGGTGGATAACTATATCGCCAACTCCGTGCTCTACTGGGCCAAGGAGTACCACATCGACGGCTTCCGCTTCGACCTGATGGGCCTGATGACGGTGGAGCTGGTGAACCGCATCCGCCGGGAGCTGGACCTGGTGTTCGGCCCCGGGGAAAAGCTGCTGTACGGCGAGCCGTGGCGGGCGGGGGACTCCCCCATGGAGCCGGACACCCACCCCGCGCTGATGGCCAACCTGCCCCTGCTGAACCCCGGCATCGCCGTGTTCTGCGACAAGATCCGGGACGCCGTCAAGGGCAGCTGCTTCGACGCCCGGGGGCCCGGCTTCGTCACCGGGGGCCATGGGATGGAAAACGCCGTGCTCAGCTCCGCCGCGGGCTGGCCGGAGGGGGCCTGGGAGTTCAACCCCAGGGACCCGTCCCAGCTCATCAACTACGTGTCCTGCCACGACAACTATACCCTGTGGGATAAACTGCTGCTCACCATCACCCCGGGGGAGGTGCCCCCGGAGGCCTACGCCCAGCCCAGGGAGGAGGTGCTGGCCCGGAACAGGCTGGCGGCCTTCATCTGCTTCACCAGCCTGGGCACTCCCTTCCTCCAGGCGGGGGAGGAGTTCGCCCGCACCAAGCTGGGGGACGGAAACAGCTACAAGTCCTCCCCGGAGGTGAACCGGCTGGACTGGGAGCGGGCGTGGCGGTTCGGGGGGCTCACCGACTACTACCGGGGCCTGATCCGGCTGCGCCGGGGCCTGCCGGGGCTGCTGGACAAGTCGGCGGAGGCCTCCGCCCGGGTGACCAACCAGACCGTCCACCGTCCCGGCACCGTCTCCTTCCAGCTGGACCGGGGCGGGCCGGAGGGGGAACGGCTGCTCATCGTCTACAACGCCTGCTGGGAGGACTTCCACATGGAGCTGCCCGGGGGCCGCTGGATTGTCCGGGCGGACGGCCAGTGGGCCGACCAGCACCGCCCCGCCGGGACGGAGGGGAGCTGGGTAACCGTCCCCAGGTGCAGCGGGATGCTGCTGCTCCGCCGCCGGGACGAGCCGCCGGAGCTGGAGGGGGAGGCCCCGCCGGACGCCCCGGAGTTCCCGGAGGGACAGGCATAACGCACAGGGATAACGTAAGGGAGCACCGCGCCTGCGGTGCTCCCTTCGCGTTTGCCTCAGCGACCCCGCCGCGCGTCATATTCCTGAAGAAAGGCCCGGACGTAGTCCACATCCGACGGGGTGTCGATATACTCCAGCCCCCGCTTCTGCCGGGTCTCCGCCCCCTTTCCGGTGATGAGCAGCACGGACGGCTCCCGGCAGGACAGCACCGCCTGCCGGATGGCCTCCCCCCGGTTTGGCTCGATCCGGCATGGGCAGGCCACGTGCTCCGCGATCTCCTGGCAGATGGACAGGGTGTCCTCCTCCCCGGAGTCCTCCTCGGTGAGCAGCACCAGGCCGGCGTACTGCCCCGCCACCTGGCCCAGGTCCCGGCGGCGGTCCAGGGCCTTCTTCCCCGGACAGCCGAACACCGCCACAATCCTGCGCCCCGGATACTCCTGGGCGGTGGAGCGGAACAGGGCCTCAAAGCTCATGCGGTTGTGGGCGTAGTCCACAATGGCGGTCACATTCCCGTCCGCGCTGGAGAACACCTCCATCCGGCCGGGGGCCAGGGCCTGGGCCAGCCCCGTCCGCACCGCCTCCGGCGGCAGGCCCAGCCCCTGGCACAGGGCGATGGCGGCCAGGGCGTTGTCCACGTTGAACAGACCCGGCATGGTCAGGCGGTAGCTCCCCCCCAGCCGCACCCCCTCCGCCTGGAACAGGAGGTCCTCCCCCACCTTGCGCACGTCGTGGCCGTACACCGACGCGGCGGGGTCCCGCCGGGAGAAGGTGAACACCGTGGGGCAGGCGGCCCGGGCGGCCTCCAGGATCTCCCCGGCGTGCTCACAGTCCAGGTTCACGCAGCACTGGTCCGCCTGGGCGAACAGCTTCAGCTTGGAATGGAAGTAGTCGTCAAAATCCGGGTGCTCGATGGGGGATATGTGATCCGCGCCGATGTTCAAAAAGGCGGCGGCGGCAAAGCGGGTCCCCAGGGTGCGGTGGTACTTCAATGCCTGGGAGGACACCTCCATCACCACGTACTCCAGCCCGGCGGCCAGGGCGTTGGCAAAATGCCGCTGCAAGTCCAGCGGCTCCGGGGTGGTGAGGTGGGACTCGAACTCCTCCACTCCGTCATAGGTGCCGATGGACGAGATCACCCCGCACCGCCGGGGGGCCAGATACCCGTCCAGGACGGATTTCAGGTAGTAGGCGGTGGTGGACTTCCCCTTGGTGCCGGTGATGCCGACGACCCTGAGCCGGGCGGAGGGGTCGTTGTAATACTTCACCGCCAGCCGGGCCATGGCCTGCCGCATATCCTTCACCAGAACGCAGGGCAGTCCCGTCCCCGGGTAGGGCCTCTCGCTCACGTAGGCGAAGGCCCCCCGGCGGGCGGCGTCCGCCAGATAGTCCGCCTTGAAATGGGCCCCCTTGCACAGGAACAGGGTGCCGGGGACCGCCTCCCGGGAATTGCAGGACACCAGCTCCACCGTCCGCCCCATATCCAGCCCCGCCGGGAGGGGGCCGGACAGCAGTCCCAGCCCGTCCAGCAGCTTACAGTAGTCCCCCAGGGGGAACCGGGTCAAATCCATGGGTAAACCCTCCCAGCCTCAAATGTTGCGCAGGGGATAGCCGCAGGCCTCCACCGCCCGCTCCGCCAGCACCATCATGGCGTCCACGTAGAAGGGGGGCAGGGGATGGTAGGTGGAGAACACGGACAGCTCGGTGCAGGCCAAAATGGCGCAGTCGCACCCCAGCCCCCGGACGGCCCGGTCGATGTGGGCGAACTTGTCCCGGCTGCCCTTCTCCCCCTGCTTGATCTCGTCGTAGATGATGGACATCACCAGGGTCTGGCTCTCCCGGTCCGGAGCCACCGCCTCCAGGCCGAAGGCGGCGCACTCCCGCTGGTAAAGCCCCGTGCGGATGGTGCCGTCGGTGCCCAGGATGCCGGGGCGTTTTTTCCCCTGGGCCGCCAGCAGCTTGGCCGTCTCCCGCAGCATATGGATGATGGGCACCCCGATCTCCCCCTGGAGCCGGTCGGCAAAGTAGTGGGAGGTATTGCAGGGGATGGCCAGGGCCGTGCAGCCGCAGTCCGCCAGCGTCCGGGCGTCCGCCAGCAGACGCTGGTACAGCCCCTCCGTGTCGCCGGAGAGGATGGCGGCGGTGCGGTCGGGTATCCCGGTGTCGGAGAGGATCACGGCGGGCAGGTGGTCCTGGTCCCGGGCGGCGTCGGTGCGGTCCAGCACGAACTGGTAGAACACTTGGGTGGCCTGGGGCCCCATGCCGCCCAGCACTCCTAATTTTGCTTCTTGTTTCATCATTGGCATCCTTTTTTAATACAGGCTGTAGGGGAGGGGCTTGCCCCTCCCGCCGTTCCGATGTGTTCTTGGTTCCTCGGGAGGGACATACACGTACACGCTACCCTTCCGGCTTCCTGCAGTATTTATTGAACCGCACGTAACAGCCGATGTGGTTTTTCCAGATCCGCCAGATCCGCTTGGCGGTGTAGTCGGGCCGGTACTCCATGGAGTGGCGGTCGGCCCCCGCCCGGATCAGGGCCCGCAGCTCCTGGTGGTACCGTTTGGGGATGAACTTGAAGGCCAGCCGCCGGGGCAGCATCCGCCACAGGGAGCGGCTTTCCACCACCGTCAGGGGCAGGTCCTTCCCCTCCACCAGGTCGCCCACCAGATAGCGGGCGATGTTGTGGCCCGATCCGGTGACGTAGTAATTGCTGCGGCCCTGCCGCGTGTTGATCTCGAAGGCCTTGTACTTCCCGTCCCGCTGGTCGTACTTGATGTCGAAGTTGGAGAAGCCCACGTAGCCGATGTCCTCCAGCATCCCCCGGATCCTGCCGCACAGCCCCTCATCGTGCTCGGTGATAATGACGGCGTGGTTGCCGATGCCGTGGGGGGAGTGCTCCTCCAGCAGCACGTGGCCCAGGCACATGAGCTTTACCCTGCCGTGGGTGTCCGAGTAGTTGGTGAGCACCCGCATATAGCTGTCGTCCCCGGGGATGAACTCCTGTAGGATCATCTTGCCCGGATAGCCCGCGGCGTACACCTCGTTCAGCGCGGCCAGCAGCTCCTCCCAGCTTTGGCAGATATACACCTTTTTCAGCTCGTCGTGCCCCGTGGCCCAGTAGGCCACCCCGTCGGCGGGCTTGGCCACGTAGGGCGGGCCCCAGGGCAGGGTGAAGCCGTGGCCCATCTCCCCGGAGTACACGAAGGTGGCGGGGTGGTCGATGCCGTACTGATCGCACAGGGCGTAGAACTGCTCCTTGTCGGTGAGCCTGTCCATCAGCTCCCCGCTGATATAGTTACACCTGACGTTGGAGGGAAACTGGCCCTTCAAGTGGGCCGCCAGCTTCACATAGCTGTCCCCGCAGCCGATAACCAGCACCGTCCTGTCCGGGCATTCCGCCGCCACGTGCTTCACGTTTTGCAGGAACACCTGCGGGTCCTCGTTCTCCAGGCAGGGGCGGTAGTCGATGATGGAGCTGTAGGCGCAGGGGAAGGAGACAAACTTGCCGAAGGCAATGCTCCTGATCCCATACGCCTCATGAAAGGCCCGGGCCACGCTGTATACATTGATATCACCGCCGAACAGCAGCGGCTGGAAGGAACACTCAGACATGGTAAATCAGACTCCTTGGGTCAGGATTTGCTGCCGCGGCGAGCTGCGGCAAGCCTTCCCCCTTTTAGGGGGAAGGTGGCACGGCGAAGCCGTGACGGATGAGGGTGGGCCAGGAAATGCGCCCCACCCTCCACCAGCTTGAATCTGGGTGCGCTGAACGTCCGCCCCCTCATCAGTCAGCCTGCGGCTGACAGCTTCCCCCCTGAGGGGGGAAGCCTTGGGCGTCCTACCCCCCCGCCCGCCGCACCAGGCACACCCCCGGCACCGCCGACAGCTTGTTGATCACGGCGGACAGCTCCGCCTTATCCTTCACCGACATCTCCAGATTCACCATGGCGTAGCCGTCGGGCTGGCTCCGGGCGGAGATGTTGTTCAGCCGCACCTTCTGGGCGGACAGGATCATGGCCACATCCAGGGTCAGCCCGTCCCGGTCCTTGGCGGATATGTCCAGGGAGGTGCGGAAGTGGGCGTCCTCCCCGGCGTCCGCCCAGGACACCTTTACCCAGCGGCCCGCCTCCTCCGGCTTGCGCCGGGCGGGGTCGGCGTTGGGGCAGTCCTGCCGGTGGATGGACACACCGTAGCCCTTGGTGATGAAGCCCACCACCGGGTCTCCCGGCACCGGGGTGCAGCACTTGGAGAACTTCACCATGCAGTTGTCCAGCCCCTCCACGATGATGCCGTTGTCCGAGTGCCGGGGCCTGGGGGCGGCCCCCGCCTTGCCCGCGGGGAAGATGGCCTCCCCGGTGGAGGCGGCGGCCCGCAGGGCCTCCTGCTCCGCCCGCTGCCGCTCCAGGCGGCCCAGCCGGGTGAGCTCCTCCTTCATCCGGCCCACCGCCTTCTGGGCGGACATACCGCCGTACCCGATGGCGGCGTACAGCTCGTCCAGCGAGCCGAAGCGCACCCGGCGCAGCAGGGTGTCCGTCAGCTCGGCGGTGGCGGTGATGGCGGCGATGGACAGCCCCGCGTGCTTCAGCTCCGTCTCAAAGGAGGCGCGTCCGGTGGCGATGTTCTCGTCCCTGCGCTCCTTTTTGTACCACTGGCGGATCTTGTTCCGGGCCTCGTTGGACTTACAGATCTTCATCCAGTCCCGGCTGGGGCCGTGGGCGTTCTTGGAGGTGATGATCTCCACGATGTCCCCGTTTTTCAGCGGCGTCTCAAAGGTGACGATCCGCCCGTTCACCCTGGCCCCCGTCATGGAATTGCCCACGGCGGAGTGGATGGAGTAGGCGAAGTCGATGGGGGTGGCCCCGGCGGGCAGGCTTTTCACGTCCCCGTTGGGGGTGAACACAAACACCTCGTCGGAGAACATATCCACCCGGAGGGTGCGCACAAACTCGTCCGGGTCGGCGTCCTGCTGGCTCTCCAGCAGCTTGCGCACCCACTCGAACTCCCGCTCGGTGCCCAGCTTCTCGTTGGCCATGCCCTCCTTGTACTTCCAGTGGGCGGCCACGCCGTACTCCGCCGTCTGGTGCATCTGCCAGGTGCGGATCTGCACCTCGAAGGGGATGGCCTCCCGGCCCACCACCGTGGTGTGCAGGGACTGGTAGCCGTTGGGCTTGGGCGTGCCGATATAGTCCTTGA
>ERZ779624.168-NODE-168-length-25749-cov-10.093757_pt1 | contig 25749 bp, 20 predicted proteins | sample MGYA00514190_ERZ779624 | MGnify/ENA primary metagenome ERZ779624 (study PRJEB29562, sample SAMEA4376706) | mouse gut metagenome | isolation source: Cecum | study: EMG produced TPA metagenomics assembly of the A DSS colitis mouse model was used to assess the... | reverse complement strand
GAGACCAGCTCTTATGTGGACTATTATTACTGTGATTGCGGCGCAACCAAATAGTCAATATAAATGGATAATTACTGAGCGTAAATGTGAGTATTGCAAAAAACACAGAAATTAAAAAATCATTCTAACAATATTTGAAACTGAGGAACCAAAGAGTTGCGGAAAGAGAGAGCTGTTACAGTCACGAATGGACGGAAGCGGATTGTATCAGCCCTCGGATTTGTGTGCGGACAGCAGAAAAAAATGGATGAAAAGAACAGGGAGGAAAGAGTATGCTAAAAAAAGTGTTAGTAACAGGATTGATGTTTACGGTCATGGTGGTTGCGGCAGCATGTGGCAAGGAACCGGAAAGGGATTCTGAGGGTGCATCAAATACGCCTGTATGGTCTTCAGAAGTAGAAGCGCAGCCGGAAGAGGAAACAAAGGCTTCAACGGCAGGGGATTCCCAGACGACTGAAGAAGCGAAGGAAGAGACAGTCTGTTCCTATATTTTCTCGGATATGCCGATAGCGGCATTTGAGATAACGGGATTGGGTGTTGGCCTTGATGTACCTGTTCGCAATGAACCTATTATCTTTGATGAAAATGACAGCGAAGTTTTGCCGCTTGTTCAGCTGACGCCAGGCGAAAACACGTTTGTCCTGTACTGTTTTTCTGGAGGATCTGACAGCGATGAGGGCTGGCGCTATGGAATATCACGGGCCAGAGTCTATTCCCCGTCAGGAAGCAGCCAGTGGGAAGCAAATTGTTATATTGTCTCTCCGGATGGCCTTTCAAAAGAATTTGTCCCTGAAGGTTGGGCGTGGATGGAGAAATTTTACGGGAAATTTAGTGAACAAAATGCTGAAAGTCAGGAGAGTGTGAGTGATGGTCTTATTGTGAACGTGGATGAGACATGTAACGGACAGTTTGAGAGCCTGATTGACCCCTGGGGTCATTATATTAGGTTTTCGGAGATTTTCCATAGCGAAGCATCCCGGTCCGACGTTATACATGTTGTTGAAGCTGTAACATGTACGGGCGGAGATGAGTATGAGGTTGAAGAGAATGTAGTTTCAGCGATGGTGGCTGCCTTTGAAGAACGGGGAGCGACTGTTCAGGAGGTATCCGTGGAAGAAGCCCTTGCAAAGGACAATATAATAGTTTCCGAAGAAGGTATGGAATAGAAAAGCATATTACTTAAGAAAGAGGATGATATCAATGAAAAAAGAGGATATTAAGAGATTATCTGCCGTGATAATGCTGCTTGTCATGCTTCTGGTGTCCCTGTCAGCCTGTGGGAACCAGCCCGGCACACATGTGGATGACACTGTTTCGGACAGTCAGGCTGCCTTGAAAACGGACTCGGTGGATACTGATTCAAGTACAGAAAGTGTGGGCGATGAAGAGACCGCTGCGGAGCCGACGACGGAAGAGGATTTATCTGAAGCAGCAGAGTCTTCCGGCACGGTAGAGTCTTCCACCATAGCAGAGCCTTCTGTCACAGAAAAGCCTTCCGCTACAGAAAAGCCTTCTGCCACGGCAAGGCCCACTGTTACGGCAGAGCCCAAGGCGACGGAAAAACCTGCGGCAACGGAAAAACCTGCGGCAACGGAAAAACCTGCTGCAACAGAAAAACCTGTTGCTCCGGAAGAGCCTGCTCCCACGGAAAAGCCTGCTGCAACGGAAACTCCTGTCCCTACCCCGGCGGCGCCAAACCCTACACAGCCCCCTGCGTCAGACTCTTCCGCCCCCACTCCCGACGCAGCTCCAGCCTGCAGTCATGACATTGTAATGAGGCAAATAGATGAGATATACCCTGAGAAGTGTGCGGGCAGGAGCTGGGTGGTGAATATATGTACCAAGTGTGGGGAGATCACGGAGACGCTGGCCGATACGGGTGTCGTTGAGACACATGCATTTGGCAGTCCAACATGGGTAACATATCCCACCTGCACTACCCCTGGCGAGCAGTACCATATTTGTGCCACCTGCGGCAAAGAAGAAGACCATTACTTCATTCCTGCTGACGGTGTAAGCCACAATTATGTGAAAAGTGGAGAGATCGTACTGGCGGCCGGCAACTGCCGCACAGAATCCATACTGTCCGTGACATATACTTGTACAATCTGCGGCAGCAGCGAGACAAAAGATGAGGTTGGCAGCGTGAACAGCAGTATTCATTATGACTATGAAGACGATGGGGTCTGCAACGGATGCGGCGCCGCCTGCGGATAATCTGCCGAGTCTGTTATGAAAAAATAATTCTTGCAATGTACAAAAGAGTGTGGTAACATAACTGCCATATAAGAAGTGAGCAGGCTTACTTTTATACAATTATTTTTTATATGCCATAATGCATTGAAGGAGACTCTTATCGGGAAAAGCAACAGGAAGACGGCGTCACCGACTGAAAGCGCTGTCAGTGGGAACCGGTAATGGGAACGCTCCGGAGCAGACTGTCTGAGCAGAGCGCTCTGTTAGGGCAGGACGTGAGTTGCGCGTTAAGCACGAAGAGAGGGCCGCCGGTGAATGCCTTTGTTGGAAGGTACGGCTGTCAATGCGGGTGGTACCGCGGATATGATGTTTATATTCGTCCCGGAATGCAGGAAACTGTATTCCGGGACTTTTTTGCGCGAGCAGAGAGGAAAATGCCGTGCTTGCACGGGCATTTGACGAACGCCGCGACATTGAGGCGAAGCCGAAACTGCGCGAGCAGAGAGGAAAATGCCGTGCTTGCACGAGCATTTGACGAACGCCGCGACACTGAGGCGGAGGAGTCAGAGTCATGAAAGGAGGATATTTTACCATGGAAATGAAAAACTGCTACAGAGACATTACGGTAAAGGAAATGAATGAGCAGCATATCGGTACAACGCTGCGTGTGGCCGGGTGGGTGGAAAACATTCGGGATCATGGAGGAGTGTCCTTCGTGGATCTGCGGGATATGTACGGTGTGCTGCAGGTGGTACTTCGCCGGGAAGGTCTATTGCAGGGACTGACCAGAGAGACCTGTATCTCGGTGCTGGGTATGGTGGAAAAACGGGATGAGGAGACCTACAATCCCAGAATTCCTACCGGAACCATCGAGCTTGACGCAAGAGAGATCCGGATATTGGGAAAGGTGTACCAGCAGCTGCCCTTTGAGATTATGACATCCAAAGAGACCAGGGAGGAGCTTCGGCTGAAATACCGTTATCTGGACCTGAGAAATGCAAAGGTGCGGGACAACATTCTATTCCGCGCCCGGGTCATCGACTTTCTGAGACGGAAGATGACGGAGCTGGGGTTTGTGGAGATTCAGACGCCGATTCTGTGTGCCTCTTCCCCGGAGGGAGCGCGGGACTATATAGTACCCTCCAGAAGATACAAGGGAAAGTTTTATGCGCTGCCCCAGGCGCCTCAGCAGTATAAACAGCTTCTGATGGCGTCGGGAATCGACAGATATTTTCAGGTCGCCCCCTGTTTTCGGGATGAGGACGCCAGGGCAGACCGCTCTCCGGGAGAGTTTTACCAACTGGATTTTGAAATGAGCTTTGCCACGCAAGAGGATGTGTTCCGGATGGGAGAAGAGGTGCTTTCCGCAGCTTTTGAGGAATTCGCTCCCCAGGGTGCGGAAGTGACGAAGGCGCCCTGGCCTGTATTCAGTTACCGGCAGGCCATGCTGGAGTTTGGCACTGATAAGCCGGATTTGCGCAACCCGCTGAGAATTCTGGATCTGACAGCCTTTTTCCAGAAATGCAGTTTTAAGCCTTTTCAGGGCAGAACCGTCCGGGCGCTGAAGGTACATGCGGAGATGAGCAAGGGATTTCACGAAAAACTGCTTGCTTTCGCCATGGGGCTTGGCATGTGTGGGCTGGGTTATCTGGAGGTGACAGAGGATCTGTCCTGTAAGGGCCCCATTGACAAATTCATTCCGGAAGAGTTGAAGGAAGAGCTGCACAGATTGGCGGGGCTGGAGCCGGGGGACACGATCTTTTTTGTGGCAGATAAAGAAGACAAGGCGTGTTATTATGCGGGAAAGCTTCGGAATGAGCTGGGGGATAAGCTGGGGCTGACAGAGAAAAATGCTTTCCGGTTCTGTTATGTGAACGATTTTCCTATGTATGAACGGGATCCGGAGACAAAGCAGCTGTGTTTTACCCACAACCCCTTTTCCATGCCGCAGGGAGGGCTGGAGGCGTTGGAGACAAAGGATCCGCTGGAGGTTCTTGCCTTTCAATATGATATTGTCTGCAACGGCGTGGAGCTGTCTTCCGGAGCGGTGCGGAACCATGACAGGGAAATTATGGCGAAAGCGTTTGCGCTGGCAGGGTATGATGAGGATGTGTTGAGGACGAAATTCGGAGCGCTTTATCAGGCATTTCAGTTTGGCGCGCCGCCCCATGCGGGAATGGCGCCGGGTATAGACCGTATGCTGATGCTTCTGAAGGGAGAGGACAACATTCGTGAAGTCATTGCTTTTCCCATGAGCGGTTCGGCGCAGGATCTGATGTGCGACGCGCCGGGAGAAGTTACGGAGCAGCAGCTGCGGGAGGTGCATATCAGAGTGCGGGACTGAAGCTGTGTGTCGAAGTTCCTGCTGTTTGGATTTGAGAGCGCAATGGGGCGCGGACAGGAGTAAAAATGGCTGACAGAATAAGCAATGAGACGATAGAATATGTGGGTATGCTGGCTAAGCTGGAGCTTTCCCGGGAGGAAAAGGAAGCGGCAGGGAGAGACATGGGGCGGATGCTGGAGTATATTGATAAGCTGAAGGAGCTGGATACCGAAGGGGTGGAGCCCATGCCGCATCTTTTTCCGGAAAGTAATGTATTCCGGGAGGATATAGTTGCCAACGGGGATGACAGCGAGGAGATTCTGCGGAATGCACCGGAACAGAGGGACGGCATGTTTGTGGTGCCGCGCACGTTTTAAAGCGGGAGAAATATAAGAGGAAGAACCTTCGGACAGGCGGAGTCCGGGAAGGAGAAAAGCGGCTCGGGTAAGTGGAGGCCGGTTGGAAAAAGCGGACCGGACAGGCGGAGTCCGAGCAGAAGAAAAGCAGGTCGGGTAAGCGGAAGTCCGGCGAAAGAAAAGCGGTCTGCAAACCGGAAGCCGTGCGGAAGGCGCCTGGCTGGAGAGCGAAAGGGAAATTGACGGAACCGGTTCGAAAAAGCCGGTTAAAAAGGCAGAATAAAAGCGAGAGACAGGAGGTCAGAAATGGAAAAAACGCAGATCCTGCAGCTGAGCGCAGTGGAGCTGGGCAGGGCCATCCGGGAGGGCCGCACCACGGCGGTGGAGGCCACGGAGGCAGTGCTGGAGCAGATAGAGAAAACGGAAGAACAGTATAACTGTTATATTACCGTGGCAAGGGAGCGCGCGCTGGAGCAGGCGGCACAGGTGCAGGGGAAAATAGAATCCGGAGAGCTTACCGGCCCTCTGGCCGGAGTTCCTGCGGCGGTGAAGGACAACATGTGTACGGAAGGGATTCCCACTACCTGCGCTTCCCGGATGCTGGAGGGATTTGTCCCGGGGTATACCTGTGAGGCGGTGCGAAGGCTGGAGCAGGCCGGGGTGATTTTGGTCGGGAAAACAAACATGGATGAGTTTGCCATGGGTTCTACCACGGAGACCTCGGCCTTCGGAGTTACGAGAAATCCGCGCAATCCCCGGCATGTGCCGGGGGGATCCTCCGGCGGCTCCGCGGCGGCGGTGGCGGCGGGGGAATGCTTCTTTGCGCTGGGTTCGGATACGGGCGGTTCCATCCGGCAGCCGGCATCTCACTGCGGCGTGGTGGGCATGAAGCCCACCTATGGAACGGTTTCCAGGTATGGGCTGGTGGCTTACGGCTCGTCCCTGGATCAGATCGGGCCGTTGGGAAAGACGGTGGAGGACTGTGCCGCAGTGCTGGAACTGATCGCTGCCCACGATGAGAGGGATTCCACTTCTCTTTGCAGGCAGGATGTGGATTTTACCGCGGCCCTGAAGAGAGACGTGGAGGGGATGCGGATCGGCATTCCCCGGGATTATTTTGGGGAAGGGCTGGAGGAAGAAGTGGCCGCTGCCGTGCGATCTGCCGCGGAAGAACTGAGAACCTGCGGAGCCGTGGTGGAGGAGTTTGATTTGAGTCTGGTGGAGTATGCCATTCCGGCCTATTATACCATTGCAGCCGCGGAGGCCAGCTCCAATCTGGAGCGCTTTGACGGTGTCAAATACGGATATCGGGCGAAGGATGCGGAGGGACTTCATCAGATGTACAGAAGGAGCCGATCCGAAGGCTTCGGCCCCGAGGTAAAGCGGCGTATTATGCTGGGAAGCTTTGTCTTAAGCTCCGGTTACTATGACGCCTATTATCTGAAGGCGCTGAAGGTGAAAGCATTGATTAAGAAAGCGTTTGACAGTGCCTTTGCAAGGTATGACTGTGTCCTGGGGCCGGTGGCGCCGACTACGGCTCCCAGGCTGGGCGAGAGCCTGACGGATCCACTTAGGATGTATCTGGGAGATATCTATACCATTTCCGTAAATCTGGCGGGATTGCCGGGCATCAGCCTGCCCTGCGGTACGGACAGCAGGGGCTTGCCCATAGGACTGCAGCTGATCGGAGACTGTTTTGCCGAAAAGAAGCTGCTGCAGGCGGCGTATACCTTTGAACAGAGCAGGGAGGGATGAGCATGAGGAAAGAATATGAGACAGTCATCGGGCTGGAGGTTCATGTGGAGCTTGCCACCCGTACGAAAATTTTCTGCGGCTGTTCCACGGCCTTCGGCGGCAGACCCAATTCTCATACCTGTCCGGTCTGTACCGGTATGCCGGGGGCACTTCCCGTGCTGAACAGGAAAGTGCTGGAGCACGCCGTGGCGGTGGGGCTTGCCACCAACTGCCGGATTACCAGGTATTGCAGATTTGACCGGAAAAACTATTTTTATCCCGACAACCCGCAGAACTATCAGATCTCCCAGCTTTATCTTCCTGTCTGCCGCAATGGCTATGTGGAAATCGAGACCGGGGACGGCGGTAAGAGAGTGGGCATACACGAGATTCACATGGAGGAGGATGCGGGAAAGCTGCTTCATGACGAGTGGCAGGGCTGTACGCTGGTGGATTACAACCGCTCCGGCGTGCCTTTGATCGAAATTGTGTCGGAGCCGGATATGCGCAGCGCGGAGGAAGTGATTGCCTATCTGGAGAAGCTGCGTCTGATTATTCAGTATCTGGGGGCCAGCGACTGCAAACTCCAGGAGGGCTCCATGCGCGCGGATGTCAATCTCTCTGTCAGAGAGGCGGGAACGGCGGAATTCGGAACCCGCACGGAGATGAAAAACCTGAACTCCTTCCGCTCCATTACCCGGGCGATAGAGGGAGAGAGGGAGCGCCAGATTGACTTGCTTGAGGCAGGAGAGAAGGTGGTTCAGGAAACTCGCCGCTGGGATGAGGCGAAGGAGGTCTCCTATTCCATGCGATCCAAGGAAGACGCCCAGGATTACCGCTATTTTCCGGATCCGGATCTGACGCCGGTGTGTATCAGCGAGGAATTTTTGGAGGAGATAAAAAGCAGACAGCCGGAGCTGCCTTCAGAGAAAAGAAAAAGGTATCGGGAACAGTTTGAGATTCCGGACTATGATATTCAGATCATAACGGGCTCCAAGCATCTGGCGGATCTCTTTGAGGCTACGGTGGAGTTGGGTGCACAGCCTAAGAAGGTATCCAACTGGCTCATGGGAGAGACGCTGCGGCTTTTAAAGGAAAAGGAACTGGATCCGGAGGAAATCCGCTTTTCGCCGGAGCATCTGGCGGCGCTCATCGCCCTGTCCGAGAGCCGGGCGATCAACTCCAATGCAGCCAAGCAGGTGTTTGAGGCCATGTTTGAAGAGGATGTGGATCCGGAGGCTTATGTGAAAGAAAAGGGACTCGGCATGGTCAGCGATGAAAACGCCCTGCGCGTGACAGTGGAGCAGGTTATCGCCGCCAATCCGCAGTCCGTGGAGGACTACCTGGGCGGTAAGGAGAGAGCGCTGGGCTTTCTGGTGGGGCAAACCATGAAGGCCATGAAGGGAAAGGCAGACCCGGCGGCAGCAGGCAGGCTGTTGAAGGAGCTGCTGTAAAGAATCGGATGCATTCTTTACAGCGGGCCTGCCCGCTGCCCGTTTTATTTTATTAGAAACTACGCCGTGACTGAAAGTGCCTCGAAGAGGAAAATGTTTATTCGCCCTGCATCAGGAAGTCCACGAAGTTCAGAGCCTGTTCGGGCCGTTCGGTGTTAATCAGCACGCTGACCACCACCTGGTCATTGCGGAAAGAATAATCCTGCAGCAGAGGGCTGTTCTCCTGGAGAAAGAGGCCTGCGGGAACGGGATTTTCCATGTCCTCCGGCCTGCGGGGATCGGCGTATTCCGGGACGAAATCATAATTGCCGTCCTTGCTGGCGGCGGAGATTTCGTCAACGACGGCGCCGTCAATATAATAGAAGAAATCCTGATATGCGGACAGCTGTTCCTCCGTGAGAATCTGTCTCAGGTCATGAAAATTTCCCTGATAGGCATATTTTGTCAGGGAGTCCGAGTCGGAAACCATAACGTCCAGCTCCGCCGCCGCGATGTAGACCATCAGCTTCTGCGCGGAGGTATAATCGTCTACGGTTCCCAGCTGGACGGAGGTGTCGTACATGATATCAAATTTGTTTTCGTCTATGTCCGCGTATTCCGCAAAGGCGGCGGTGTTTTTGGAGTTGTCCTCCATGAAGTTGTATTCCGCCGCGTTCAGCAGCAGGGCATAGAGAGCCACGCTCTTTCGGGTTACGGCCTGGTAGATGAAGGAGACTGCCGTGACCAGCACAATGACGCTGATGATGACGTGCCATTTGTAGTAGTCCCAGAAGTAGGCCAGCTTCTGTTTCGGAGTGCCGTTTTTCATGGCTTCCCGTTCTTTTTTGAATTCATCCATTACAGGCATGGCTTTTCCACCTTTCTCGTTGTGATATCCTTACTATACGAGCCTTTCGGCGCCTTGTCAATGAAGCGTGTCTGTACAGAATCTAAAAAAAGGATAAAAAGTGTCAGAATTGGAAAGCTTCTCTTGCAACTTATGAGAAGTTGAGATATCATAAATACATATTCGTTTGAACACCAAGGAGGTAGAAATATGAGCGACGCTTATGTGGAGTGTCTTGTGAAAGCAAAGGCTTCCGCGGGAGGAAAATTCCTGAAAATCTTTCTGATCGTGCTGGCGGCGGTCATGGGGCTTCTCATGATGCTGACCTTTAATATCCTTTTCTTTCTGCTGGCCGTGGCGGCAGGCGTGGGCGCTTACTTTGTAAATATGTTCACGGATCTGGAATATGAGTATCTCTATCTGGATCGGGAGCTGACCATCGACAAGGTCATGGCAAAGACCAGAAGAAAGAGAGTGGCGGTTTACCAGCTGGATCGGATGGAGATTCTTGCGCCGGTGAAGAGCTATCACCTGGATAATTTCAAGAACCGCAATGTGAAGGTAAAGGATTACAGCATCGGCTATGAGGACAAGCCGGATCTGCGCTATGCCATGTTTTATGAGGGCGGTGAGAAGCTGCTTTTAAGCCCTTCGCCGGAAATGATTAAGGTGATGAAAAATGCGGCTCCCAGAAAAATTTTCAGCGACTGATTTTTTTCGTTGACTTTATGTCTGTTGTCTGATAAACTCGTATGAAATTAACCCCGGAATCCTTTGTGACCGGGGTTAAGAACTCTATAACTTTCCACATATACATATTAAACACAGGAGGATTGAAAATGGGACAGATTATCGGTGAGGGCATTACGTTTGACGATGTGCTGCTGGTGCCGGCGTATTCGCAGGTAGTACCTAATCAGGTGGATATTTCTACCTGGCTGACAAAGAAGATCAGACTGAACATTCCTATGATGAGCGCAGGGATGGATACCGTGACGGAGCACCGCATGGCTATCGCCATGGCCAGACAGGGCGGTATCGGCATCATCCACAAAAACATGTCCATTGAGGCACAGGCAGAAGAGGTTGACAAGGTAAAGCGTTCTGAAAACGGTGTGATCACCGATCCATTTTCTCTGACTCCCGAGCATACACTGGCGGATGCGGACGCCCTGATGGGAAAATTCCGTATTTCCGGAGTTCCCATCACAGAGGGACGTAAGCTGGTGGGCATCATCACCAACCGGGATCTGAAATTCGAGACAGATTTCTCAAAGAAAATCAAAGAGTCCATGACCAGCGAGGGGCTGATCACCGCGCAGGAGGGGATCACCCTGGAGGAGGCGAAAAAGATTCTTGCCGCCGCAAGGAAGGAAAAGCTTCCCATTGTAGATAAGGATTTTAATCTGAAGGGACTTATCACCATCAAAGATATTGAGAAGACCATCAAATACCCGCTGGCGGCGAAGGACGAGCAGGGAAGACTGCTCTGCGGCGCAGGCGTGGGCATTACTGCCAATGTGCTGGATCGTGTGGCGGCACTGGTGGATGCGAAGGTGGACGTGATCGTTCTCGACAGCGCTCACGGACACTCTCAGAACGTGCTGAACTGTCTGAAAATGATTAAGGAAAAATATCCCGAGGTTCAGGTGATTGCAGGAAACGTGGCCACGGGAGAGGGCACAAGGGCTCTGATCGAGGCGGGCGCGGACGCTGTCAAGGTGGGCATCGGCCCCGGATCCATCTGTACCACCCGTGTGGTTGCGGGCATTGGCGTGCCTCAGATTACCGCCATCATGGACTGCTACAACGTTGCGAAGGAGTATGGCATTCCAATTATTGCAGACGGCGGAATCAAGTACTCCGGCGATATCACGAAGGCGATTGCCGCAGGCGGAAACGTCTGTATGATGGGCAGCATGTTTGCGGGCTGCGAGGAGAGCCCCGGGGACTACGAGCTGTTCCAGGGCAGAAAATACAAGGTGTACCGCGGTATGGGATCCATTGCGGCCATGGAGAACGGCAGCAAGGATCGCTATTTCCAGGAGAATGCCAGAAAACTGGTGCCCGAGGGCGTGGAGGGCCGCGTGGCATACAAGGGCGATGTGGAAGACACCGTATTCCAACTGCTGGGCGGATTGCGCTCAGGCATGGGATACTGCGGGGCCAACAGCATTGAGGAGCTGAAGCAGACGGGAAGATTTGTAAAGATATCCGCTGCATCCTTAAAGGAAAGTCATCCCCACGATATTCATATTACAAAGGAAGCACCGAATTACAGCGTGGACGAGTAAAACAACATTGGGCGGGACGGAGGACTGGCTGTGCGCATGAAGGGCTCTCTGGGTTGGATAGATCAGGAAGAATTACAGTGCCTTCTGGAGGAATTTTGCCGGGTGACAGAGGTGTGCGTTTTTTGCCTTGACGGCGAGGGAAGACTGGCTGCGGAGGGCGGAACTGAGCTGCATCTGGCAAAGGCGCGGGCATACGGGGCATCAGCCCCGGTCAGGGCCGCCTTTGAGCGGGTGGAAGAGGGCGCCCTGGAAGAACAGGCGGCGGAGAGCTTAAACGACATGGGAGACCGGGTCGCGGCTATCGCCGTGCGCACGGAGGGCAGGACGGTATTTTACTGGGTGGCCTTTTCCTTCGACGGCCAGGAGGAAGACCATTTTCTGCGGGCTCTGGATCTGATGAGAACATTGAGCCGGATTCTCTTTACCTATAAAACCTCCCGCATCGGAAGCAGGAGCCCCGGAACCCGCTTTGCTCAGCAGGAGATGAGCGGCACGCTGCAGGCTCTGGAGGCTACCAGAAAGATTGTGGAGCTTCTCGACAGCGACGACAGAATAGAGTCAGTGATGGATAACTGGCTTGAGGTGCTTGCCCGCCATATCGGCGTGGATACGGCGGTGATCTTTTACATAAATCCGGAGAAGGACACCATGGACGTGGTGTCTCAGTGGCTTAGGCCGGGGGTGGTTTCCTTCTTTGACAAAACCAGAAATCTGAAGATGGATCCCTTTCTGCCCACGGACAAGCCGATTGTCTATTCGGCGGATGCTCCGGAGAGCGAGTTTCAGGAGGAAATCCGCGCCATCGGCGTTCAGGCCATGATGGTTTTTCCGATTCTGCGCCATGAAAACGGCGAGGCCACAGTGGTTGCGCTCAATTACAGATGGGAAAAGCATAACTGGAGTATGCGGGAGATCAAGTTTACCGCAGATGCGGTGAAACTGCTGCAGAGCATTCTCACAAGGCGTATTCAGAAGCGCTCCATCGACAGTTCCTATGAGGCGCTGGAGGCGATCCTGGACAATGTGGGCTGCGGAGTCTATGTGCAGGACAAGAACACGGGAAAGAAGCTGTTTGCCAACCGGAACCTGCAGAACACCTTTGCCAGGGAACTGCAGGAAAATACTTTTTCGGAGCTTTTGGACGCGGGGGTTCGGGCCGGGCAGGAGACGGGCATTTTCGAGATCTATCACATGGAGCGGGAGCGCTGGTATGACCTGCTTTCCAAGGAGATCTCCTGGGTGGACGGGAAATCCGCCATACTCTATTCCCTGTATGATATCACGGACAAAAAGCTGTATCAGCGGAAGATTGAGCAGCAGGCCCACACGGATTTCCTGACGGGACTATACAACCGGATGTGCTGTGAAAGGGATCTTGCCAGGCAGATCGACCGGGCGAAGAAGACGGATTCCAAGGGAGCGCTGCTGTTTCTGGATCTGGATGATTTCAAGCATATCAACGACGGCCTGGGACATCAGTATGGGGACGCGCTGCTGAAGGCCATCTCTCACTCTCTCCAGCGGATCCAGGGCATTGAGGAAACCTGTTACCGCATGGGCGGCGACGAGTTCGTCATTGTGATCAGGCCGGATCAGTATTTCCGGGCAGAAGAGATTGTGGAGCGTATTCAGGAGATTTTTGCCAGACCCTGGTTTCTGAAGAACGCGGATTACTACTGTACCATGAGCATGGGTATCGTGACCTTTCCCGATTTTGGGGAGTCCGTGGCCGAGCTGATCAAAAAAGCCGATATTGCCATGTACGAGGCAAAAAAGAGCGGAAAAAACCGTGTGGCCAAATATGACCCGGGTATCAGCTCCTTCTCGGGAAGACGGCTGGATATGGAAAAGAACATGCGGGACGCCACCCGGAGCGGATACAATGAGTTTGAAGTGTACTATCAGCCCATCATAGACGTTGCGAACGGCGGAAGGTGTGCGGGAGCCGAGGCGCTGATTCGCTGGAACAGCGCAAATCTGGGGTTTATTCCCCCTGCGGAGTTTATCCCGCTGGCGGAATATCTGGGGCTGATCAACCCCATCGGGAACTATGTGCTCAGGGAGGCCTGCGGCCGATGCCGGAGGTGGAACGAGGCGGGCCTTGACTACAAGGTGAACGTCAATCTCTCCGTGGTGCAGCTTTTACAGACGGACATGGTGGAGATTGTGGACCGGACTCTGGAGGAGACGGGGCTGGAGCCCAGGAATCTCACCCTGGAGGTGACGGAGAGCCTTGCCATCAATGATATGGATCGCATGAAGGAGATTTTGAACCGCATCAAGTCCCTGGGGGTAAAGATCGCCCTGGATGATTTCGGGACGGGCTATTCCTCCCTGAGCCATATCCGGGAAATTCCCTTCGATCTGATTAAGGTGGATCAGAGCTTTGTGAAGGAGCTTGCGAAGGACGCTTATTCCCAAAGCTTTGTAAAGATGGTGGCCGAGCTGGCGGAGACGCTGGGAGGCAATATCTGTGTGGAGGGGATCGAGACAAAAGCGCAGTATCAGGTGGTGCGGGACATGAAGGTAAGATATATTCAAGGTTACTTTTTTGACCGTCCCATGAAGCTGGAAGAGTTCGAGGAAAAGTATTGCACCGCTCTTGCATTTTCACTAAAAAAAGAGTAATATAGCATTATTGGCTGCATGACTGGCGGAAGTGGGAGCGTACCTACGGGGAGTGCGGCGAGGAATATGCCGACCGCCTGGGCACCACTTGACATGTGATGCTCAGGTGGTTTTTTGCGCGAGCAGAGAGGAAAGTGCCGTGCTTGCACGACCCTACTCTCTGTTCAGAAGAAAAGGAGGAAGCAGGATGCTGCAACTGGATCAGGAACTGAAAAACAACGAATATCCCGGAAGAGGTATCGTCATCGGACGCTCGGAGGACGGAAAGTACGCTGTCACCGCCTATTTTATCATGGGCAGGAGCTCCAACAGCAGAAACCGTGTCTTTGTGACGGAGGGGGAGGGTATCCGCACCCAGGCCTTTGATCCCTCGAAGCTGGAGGATCCCAGCCTGATTATCTATGCTCCCGTGCGTGTGCTGGGAAAGGAGACAATCGTCACAAACGGAGACCAGACCGACACGATTTATGACGGGCTGAAGGCAGGGATGACCTTTGAGCAGTCCTTGCGGAGCCGTGAATTTGAGCCGGACGGCCCCAACTATACGCCCCGGATTTCCGGCCTTCTGCATGTGGAGGACGGAGGGTTTGACTATGCCATGTCAATTTTGAAGAGCGACCAGGGGGATCCCTCCTGCTGCTGCAGATATACCTACACCTACGATAAGCCCAGGCAGGGAGAGGGACGTTTTATCCACACCTACATGCACGACGGAAATCCGCTGCCCAGCTTTCAGGGGGAGCCGAAGATCGTTAAACTGGAGGGAGAGATCGACCGCTTTACGCAGACTGTGTGGGACAGCCTGAATCCGGAGAATAAGGTATCCCTGTTTGTGCGCTACATCCATCTGGAGACGGGAACCTGTGAGACCAGAATTGTCAATAAAAATCAATGAACAAGGATCAGAGAATCAAGATCAGATAAAGAAAGATCCGTGGCTGAAGAGTCATAAACAGATTAAAACATAAACAGATTAAAAAATAGGAAAGGAACAGTGTCATGAATGAAATGGAACTGAAATACGGCTGTAACCCCAATCAGAAGCCTTCCAGAATTTATATGGAGGATGGCAGCGAGCTGCCGGTGACGGTGCTGAACGGGAAGCCCGGATATATCAACTTTCTGGATGCCTTCAACGGCTGGCAGCTGGTGAAGGAGCTGAAGGAGGCCACGGGGCTTCCCGCGGCAACCTCCTTCAAGCATGTGTCCCCGGCGGGGGCGGCGGTGGGTCTGCCGCTGGACGAGACCCTGGCCAAGATATACTGGGTGGAGGATCTGGGTCAGCTCTCCCCTCTGGCGTGCGCATACGCAAGGGCAAGAGGGGCGGACAGAATGTCTTCCTTCGGGGATTTCATTGCGCTCTCGGATGTGTGTGACGCGGACACCGCCAGACTCATCAAGCGGGAGGTATCCGACGGAGTCATTGCCCCGGGTTATACGGAGGAGGCCCTTGCCCTGCTGAAGGCCAAGAAGAAGGGGGGCTACAATGTGATTCAGATAGACCCTTCCTATGTGCCCGCTCCCGTGGAGAAAAAGCAGGTGTACGGCATCACCTTCGAGCAGGGGAGGAACGAGCTGGATGTTGACGGCGACCTGCTCTCCAACATTGTCACCGCCAACCGGGAGCTTCCCGAGAGCGCGCTGATGGATATGAAGATTGCGCTGATTACCCTGAAATACACCCAGTCCAACTCCGTGTGCTATGTGAAGGGAGGCCAGGCCATCGGCATCGGTGCAGGCCAGCAGTCCCGCATCCACTGTACCCGGCTGGCGGGACAGAAGGCGGACAACTGGTTCCTGCGGCAGTCTCCCCAGGTCATGGGGCTGGAGTTTCTGGAGAGCCTGGGAAGAGCCGACAGAGACAACGCCATTGACGTTTACATGGGAGACGAGTACATGGATGTACTGGCGGACGGCGCGTGGGAGAAGATCTTCCGCACCCGGCCCGCAGTGTTTACCCGGGAGGAAAAGAGAGCCTGGCTGGACCAGATGCAGGATGTGACCCTGGGTTCCGATGCCTTTTTCCCTTTCTCCGACAATATCGAGCGGGCGCATAAGAGCGGCGTGAAGTATATCGCCCAGCCCGGCGGCTCCGTGCGGGACGATGCGGTGATCGACTGCTGTGACAAGTATAAAATGGTGATGGCATTTACCGGAATCAGATTGTTCCATCATTAAGAAGGAAACAGCCTGCGGAGAGCGCAGAGAGAGGGTGTCCTATGAGACTTTCGGATCTTGAAATCTATGACAAAGTGACTGTTCAATGCCATGACAACCCGGACGCGGATGCAATTGCGTCCGGGTATGGGCTTTACTGTTATTTTCAGAGCAGGGGGAAGGAGGTTCGGCTGGTATACAGCGGCAGAAACAGGATACAGAAGTCCAATCTGCGGCTGATGGTGGAAAAGCTGGAGCTTCCCATAGAGTACATAGGCGTGGAGGGGGACGAGGCGGTGCGGGTGGACGGACTTCTGGTCACGGTGGACTGTCAGTACGGCTCCGGCAACGTGACGGGACTGTATGCGGATAACGTGGCCATCATCGACCATCATCAGCTGGAGAAGCAGGCGATTCCCCTGAGCGTCATCAACCCCAACCTGGGCAGCTGCGCCACGCTGGTGTGGAAGCTGCTGCGGGAGGAGGGCTATGAGACAGAGCGGGACGAACGGCTGGGCACGGCCCTGTACTATGGGCTTTACACGGACACCAACCAGTTTTCCGAGGTGTACAATCCGCTGGATATGGATATGAGAGAGGCACTGCCGGTGGATAAGAGTCTGATTACCCTGTTCCGCAATTCCAACCTTTCTCTGCGGGAGCTGGAGATCGCCGGGATCGCCATGATCCGCTACAGCTATAACGACGATTATGAGTTTGCGGTCATCAAGGCGCAGCCCTGTGATCCCAATATCCTGGGTCTGATCAGCGACTTTCTGCTTCAGGTGGACGCCATCAAAACCTGTGCCGTGTTCAACGAGGTGAACGACGGATACAAGTTTTCGGTGCGCAGCTGTGTCCGGGAGGTGAATGCCAGCGAGCTTGCGGCTTTTCTGGCGGAGGGAATCGGTTCCGGCGGCGGACATTATGAGAAGGCCGGCGGCTTCATCAGTTTGAAGCTGTACGAGGAGAAATATCCCACTCTTCACTCGGAGGGATATTTCAACAATCGGATGACCCAGTATTTTGACAGCTTTGAAATTATCTATGCAGGCAGCGGGAAGACGGAGCCGAACGCCATGAAAAAGTATGTGAGGCGCAGGATTCCCATGGCCTATGTGAAGACGGACGAAATCTTTCCGGAGGGCACTCCCGTCACCATTCGTACCCTGGAGGGGGATGTGGATCTGACGGTGGACAGGGGGCTTTATGTGATGCTGGGACATAAGGGAGAGGTGTACACATGCCGTCGGGAGGATTTTGAGAGGGCGTATGTCCCGCTGGGAGACAGTGGGAAGGAAGAGGAATATCTGTACAGGGCGGAGTATGCTCCCGTCATCAAGAACCGGATGAGCGGACGGGACATCACGCTGACGGACTACGCCCACGGCTGTATTGCGGCGGGTGAGATCTCCATCTATGCGCGGCCCCTGGAAAAGGGTGTGAAGGTATTTACCCTGCGGGACAAGAACCGGTACATGACGGGAAGGCCGGGAGATTATCTGGCGGTTCGCTGTGACGATCCGGACAATATTTTTGTGGTGGAGCGGGATATTTTTGACGTGAGCTACTGCGAGGCGGAATAATTGCTTGCGAACGGCGGGGCACCTGTGCTATCATAAAATCGTGTATGTAAAGTCTGAGGCTTGGAAAGGCAAGGAACGATCAAATGAGTGAGACAGAGTCAAGAAACTTTATCCAGACAATTATTGATAAGGATCTGGCGGAGGGAGTGTACGACACCGTGCATACACGTTTCCCTCCGGAGCCGAACGGATATCTTCACATCGGGCATGCCAAGGCAATTCTGACGAATTACGGGCTGGCACAGGAGTACGGCGGAAAGTTCAACATGCGGTTCGACGATACCAATCCCACCAAGGAAGATATTGAATTTGTGGAGTCCATCAAGGAGGATGTGGCATGGCTGGGGGCAGACTGGGAGGACAGGCTGTTCTTTGCCTCCGATTACTTCGGTCAGATGTATGAGGCTGCGTTGAAGCTGATCCGGAAGGGGAAGGCCTATGTGTCCGACCTTTCCGCCGAACAGATCAGAGAGTACAGAGGAAGCTTTACGGAGCCGGGCAGGGAGGATCCCTACAGCAGCAGAACTGTGGAGGAGAATCTGAGGCTCTTTGAGGAGATGAAAGAGGGCAGATACGGGGACGGGGAGAAGGTGCTTCGGGCCCGTATTGACATGGCTTCTCCCAACATCAATATGCGGGATCCTGTCATTTACCGTGTGGCGCATATGAATCACCACAACACAGGAGATCAATGGTGCATTTACCCGATGTATGATTTTGCCCATCCCATAGAGGATGCCATCGAGGGAATCACGCATTCTGTCTGCACCCTGGAGTTTGAGGATCACAGGCCGCTGTATGACTGGGTGGTAAGGGAGCTGGAGTACCCTCATCCGCCGAAGCAGATCGAGCAGGCCAAAATGTATCTGAAGAATGTGGTCACGGGAAAGCGCTATATCAAGAAGCTGGTGCAGGACGGCATTGTGGACGGCTGGGATGATCCCAGGCTGGTATCCATTGCGGCCTTGAGGCGCAGGGGCTTTACACCGGAGTCCATCCGGAAATTCGTGGAGATGTGCGGTGTTTCCAAGGCGCAGTCCGTGGCGGATTACGCGGCGCTGGAATACTGCATCAGAGAGGATTTGAAAGTACAGGCGCCCCGCTATATGGCGGTGCTGGATCCGGTGAAGCTGGTCATCGACAATTATCCGGAGGGGCAGACGGAGCTGCTTACCGGGGGGAACAACCCGGAGAATGAGGCGCTGGGCAGCAGGGAGATTCCCTTTGGCAGAGAGCTTTATATCGAGCGGGAGGATTTCATGGAAGAGCCCCCGAAAAAATATTTTCGGATGTTTCCCGGAAATGAGGTTCGCCTCATGAACGCTTATTTTGTGACCTGTACGGGCTGCGTCAAGGATGAAAACGGCGTTGTGACGGAAGTGCACTGCACCTATGACCCCGCCTCCAGGGGAGGCAACAGCCCCGACGGAAGAAAGGTGAAGGGAACCATTCACTGGGTGGCTGCCGGGACAGCCATACCCGCGGAGGTAAGGCTTTATGAAAACCTGATCGACGAGGCGGCTGCAGACGAGAAGGGCGCCATCTACAACGAGGAGGGAGAGCTCTATCTGAACCCTCAGTCGCTGGTGGTGAAGAAAGCCTTTCTGGAGCCTGCTTTTGCGGGGGCATCGGCCTATGACAGGTTCCAGTTTGTGAGACAGGGCTTTTTCTGTGTGGACGCAAAGGATTCCACATCGGACAGACTTGTGTTCAATCGCATTGTATCGCTGAAGAGTTCCTTTGTACTGCCGAAGTAAGGGAGGAAGATAAACCGTAATATTAAGAAGGGAGAGAAGTCATGGGATTGTTATCTGGACTTGGAAATCTGGGCCTGGCCGGCCTTGAGGGAATGGATATCTACGAGGAAGAGGAGACGAAGGAGAAGGCTGCGGCCGCTGCTGCGCCCCCCAAAATAGAGGAGAAGGATCTCATCTATGACAAGGTTTTCAGCTGTCCTGTCTGCGGGAAGGATTTTTCAGCGAAGATCATGAAGACGGGAAAGGCGAAGCTGATCGGTACGGACATGGATCTGCGGGCCAAATACGAAGGGATCGACGCGGTGAAGTACGATGTGGAGCTGTGCAACAGCTGCGGGTACTCAGCCCTGAGCAGATACTTTTCCACGCTTACCGCTCCTCAGATCAAGCTGATTAAAGAAAAGATCTGCAACGGCGTAAAGGTCAAACCCTTCGAGGGGGAAACCTACACCTATGAGCATGCCTTTGAGAGATATAAGCTGGCGCTGGCCAACGCTGTGGTAAAGAAGTCAAAGGCCAGCGAGAAGGCATATATCTGCCTGAAGAGCGGCTGGCTGGTGCGGGGCTGGAAAGAGAGCCTTCAGGAGAACGAAAAGGAAAACGCGCAGCTGATTGCAGAGCTGGTGAAGCAGGAGGATGAGTATCTTCAGAACGCCTACAAGGGTTTTATAGAGGCGAGAAAATCGGAAAGCTTCCCCATGTGCGGCATGGATGAGGTGACCATTGATTATCTGCTGGCCGTGCTGTCGGCCCGCTACAAAAAATATGACGTTGCAAGCCGGCTGGTCTCCAGCATACTGACTTCCCCCACGGCCAATGCCCGCACCAAGGATAAGGCCAGGGATCTGAAGGAGCATATCATTGCAGAGATGAAGAAGGCGGGGCGTTGAGGAAACGCCCGGGAGAGTCTTTTTCGCGGGGATTTTGCGGCGCGGCGTCGGGAGAGAGTGATGTACGACATGACGATCCGGCTTCGGCCGGGCAGCGACGTCTGCCTGTATGTGCAGATTTATGAACATATTAAGAGAGAAATCAGGGATGGGAAGCTTCTCGAGGGCGAGAGGCTTCCCTCCACGCGTTCTCTGGCGGAATCTCTCCAGGTGGCCAGAAGTACGGTGGATCTGGCCTACGGTCAGCTTACGGACGAGGGATATATCGAAGCCCGGCCATACAGGGGATATTTTGTGTGCCGTCTGGAGGAGCCGGACTTTGGGGCGGGCAGCCAGGGGCAGCGAGAGGAGGCGGAGACGGAGGTTCCGGTCTCTGTTCCGGGCTGTGATTTTTCTCCCTATGACATTGATATGTCCGGATTTCCCTTCGGTGTGTGGAAAAAGCTTTCAAAAAAAGTGCTTACCGACGCCGACAGCCGGTTGTTTTCCAGGGGGGAACCCCAGGGGGATTACGCCCTGCGGCTTACCATCAGCCGATACCTCCACGCTTCCCGGGGCGTGAACTGCAGGCCGGAGCAGATTGTGGTGGGGGCGGGGAACGATTATTTGCTGATGCTTCTGGAAAAGATTCTTGGCCATGGCGTCAGCGTGGCCATGGAGAACCCTACCTACCTGAGATCTTACCGGATTTTTCGGGCCTTTGACTATCGGATTGTGACGGTGGATATGGATGAGTGCGGGATGAAGGTGAAGCAGCTGGAGCAGGAGAACGTGGACGTGGTCTATGTCATGCCCTCTCACCAGTTTCCTTCCGGCGTTGTGATGCCCATCGGCAGGAGACTTGAGCTTTTAAAGTGGGCCTGCGGCTCGGCGGACAGGTATGTGATTGAGGATGACTACGACAGTGAGTTCCGCTACCACGGAAAGCCTGTTCCGGCGCTGCAGGCCTCGGACGAGCATGGAAGAGTGATCTATCTGGGCAGCTTTTCCAAATCCATTGCCCCCGCCATCCGGGTCAGCTTCATGGTGCTGCCGGAGCCTCTGCTGAAAAAGTACAGGAAGGATTGCTTTTTTTACTCCTGTACGGTTTCCAGGATTGACCAGAGCATTCTGAACGAGTTTATCAGGGACGGTTATTTCGAGCGTCACCTGAACAGGATGCGGAAGCTTTACCGGGCAAAGCATGAACTGCTGCTGGAAAGGCTGAAAAGGTTTCAGGGAGCGTTTACGGTTTCGGGGGAAAACGCCGGGCTGCATCTGTTGCTGACGGCCAGAGGAAATGTGTCCGAGGAGGAGCTGGTGCGCAGGGCGTGGGAGAAGGGGGCCAGGGTGTACGGGCTCACCCAGAGTATGCGGGAGAAGCAGGTCTGCGGATTGGGAGGAGGCGGAACCGTGCTGCTGGGCTTTGGCGGCCTGAGCCGTGAGGAGATCGAGAGCGGGATCCGGCGCCTGGAGGCGGCATGGCTGTACCCGGAGGAGGAAAATTCCGGGGAAGCGTATCCCTGCCCCGGACAGGAAGTGCCCGGCTGAGCTTTCAGACAGGAATCAAAAGAGCTGTATCCGGCGAAACATCCGCCTGATACAGCTCTCTGAAAAGTTTACCTTGTCCGCAGAAGAATGTGAGACATCCTTTCAGGCCCCAGGGGCGCTTTTGCTGCCCGGGGCATTTTTTGCGGCAGATCAGTTATTGGAGGGGGCTGGCGCTTCCTCTGCGGGATCCTCTTCGTCAAAAAACTCTTCCACAGTGGTCTCCGTCTCCTCCGAGGCCTGGGCAACCGTCTCCTTTAAGGGAGTGAAGCCCTCTGCGCCTTCGGGTTCTTCCGCGTTGGCTGCTGCGGGAGTCAGAGGAACATAGCCGTGGGGCAGGCCGGTATCCTCGTCCAGGTCCTCGCTGAAATCATCGTAATCATCATCTTCAGGCGCGCTGCCTACAGCGTCTTTTTTACGGAGATAATAGTAAGCGGCAGCGGCGGCAGTGCCGATTGCAGCGGTGAAAAGCAGGATTTTTCCAAATTTTTTTGCCATATATTGCTCCTTTCGGTTGGATTTATCTACCAGTTTTATTTTAATACTATTCTGCCGAATTGAAAAGGGAATCCTGTAAGTTTACGAAAAATTTATAGATATTCTGTGTTGTTGAACGGTGGATTCCGTGGTAAAGTAGAAATAGCAGTTTTTGCGGAAAAGGGATGGATTTTGTGGTTTTTTGGAGAAAAGCGGAGCGGGCGATATGAACGGCAAGTTTTTTGACTTAAAAAAGGAGAAACAGGACAGAATGATTAACGCGGCGCTGAAGACGTTTGCGCTGCACGGTTACCGCCACGCCAGTACCGACGACATTGTCAGGGAGGCGTCCATCAGCAAGGGACTTCTGTTTCATTATTTTGAGAGTAAGCTGGGCGTATACAGCTTTATATATGATTACAGCGTCAGGTATACCATACTGGAGCTGCGCTCCACCATAGACAGGAAGGAGCAGGATCTGTTTGAGATTATGCGGCAGACGGAACGGGCACGTCTGCAGGCCATGCGGGGATACCCCTGTATGCAGTTGTTTCTGGACCGCGCCATGTCCGAGGATGTCAGCGAGGCGCTGCTTGCGGTGGAGGAAAAGCGGGCGGCCCTGGAGGAGGCATATCAGGAGGTGGAAGCCCGGATTGACTACAGTCTTCTGCCCGGGGATGTGGACGGAGAAAAGCTCCGGAGAATGCTGGCTTTTACCGTCAGAGGGCTGATGGCAGAGCGCTTTCAGAACGCATCCTGTCAGCCGGAAATGCTCTATCAGGAGATCTGTGATTACATCGATATGACAAGGCGCCTTGTGTATCGTCCGGCGGAGTAAGGCCGGACAATCTGCAAAGCGCCCGAGTATCCGTGTGGGCCGGGGGACTGCAGGTTCCGGGGAAAGGTGCCTTGCAGCCTCTGTCACCTGGCGGGACGGTAGGGGCCGTCTGCAGGGTAACCGCCCTTCAGCTTCTGCATGCCGCGCTGGATGGCATCCTTTGAATTTTTCCAGTCGGCATCCTTGTTGCGGTAATCAAATTTTTCCACCATCCAGGAAACGTCCTCGGAAAGGCGCTCCATGTTCTGTTCCATCAGAGGGAACATGCAGCCGTAGAATTCTTCCTTTTCCCGGTCGTTCAGCCTGGAGTCGGAGGCCTCACAGAGGTCACCGAAATGAGAGAGGCAGAAGCCTCTGCTCTTTTTGATCTTTTCCCGAAAATCGGAATCCTGCTTCCAGAGGTAGAAGAAGGTATCCATGTACCGCTCGTAGGTCTCCTTGAACTGCTCGCAGATATAGCAGGAGGCTTCCTTCTTCCGCACCCAGATCCCGATGGGGTTGCCGCTTTCCGCGGTCTTGCGGAATTTATCTTTCAGGGAGCTTTTGCCGGGGCGGAAGCCGGAGAATTCTTTTTTCATCTCTCCGATCATCCGGCGGTAATGGGTCTTTAGGATCCAGGCGTTGCCCAGGGTGTTGCCGTAGTCGAACATTTTCTGGAAGTGAGTGCGGCAGAAGCCAGCCTTGTCCGTCATCTCGCGGATGTCGGCTTCCATGTAGGAGGCGCTGCTTCCCAGGACAAAATCCAGCAGATCCCGCTCGACGCTTCGTTCGATGAAGCAGAAGGGGCACTCGTCGCCTGCGTTTACGGCGTCATTCAGGGGTATTGTGTAAAGCTGTTCTTTCATAGGCTGTTCTCCATTTCAGCGGTATCGGTCTCATTCAGTATACCGCAGTTGTTATAAAATTACTACTTTTTTGTAACAATTTGGAAGTTATAATTAAGAAATCTTAAGTTGCCACGACAGTGGCTGCGGGCTACTATAGATATATAGATGTAATGAAAGATGTGATAATTCTTGATATTCAGCAGTATAGAATTTCTTTTTCTGTTTCTGCCGGCTTTTTTGATACTATATCGGTTATTTCCTGACAGAATGAAAAATGCGGTGCTTCTCACTGGAAGTCTTATTTTTTATGCGTTGGGGGAACCGGGATATCTGATTTTGCTGATGGTATCCGTACTGGCAAATTATGGCCTGGGACTGAATCTCGGGAGGGGTGTACGGCAGAAGGGAAAAGGAAAAAAACAAAAGAAAAATGAATATGACAGAAAGAGAAAGTATCTTTTTGCGGCGGCTGTGGCCGGAAATGTGGGGATACTGGTTCTCTTTAAGGCGGGAGCCGGGGAACAGGGAATCCCTCTGGGAATCAGCTTTTACACCTTCCAGATTCTCTCCTATCTGATAGATGTGTACACCGGAGAACAGCGGCGGGAGACCTCCTTTGTGTGTCTTGCCACTTATGTCACCATGTTTCCGCAGCTGGTGTCCGGACCCATTGTAGGCTATGAGGAAGTGCGGGGCAGTCTTCACGGCAGGAAATTTACGGCGGCCGGGCTGCAGGACGGTCTGAAGGTGTTCACCATGGGGCTGGCGGCAAAGGTGCTGCTGGCGGATCGGCTGGGGCTTTTGTGGCGCGAGGTGCAGGTCACGGGGTTTGAGAGTATTTCCACTCCGCTGGCGTGGCTGGCTGCCGCGGCGTACTCTCTGAAGATTTATTTTGACTTTTACGGATATTCCCTGATGGCCATCGGTCTGGGGAGAATGCTGGGCTTCGAGCTTCCGGAAAACTTCAGCACGCCTTATATGGCCTGCTCGGTCAGGGATTTTTATCGCCGCTGGCATATGACGCTGGGCAGATGGTTCCGCCGTTACGTCTATATTCCGCTGGGGGGAAACCGGAGGGGAGAGCTGCGCACGGTGTGCAATCTCCTTGTGGTTTGGGCCCTGACGGCGGTCTGGCACGGGGGCACGGCCAATTTCCTGATCTGGGGTATGCTGCTGTGGCTGTTTATTGTGCTGGAGAGGCAGCTTTGTGCGCTGGGGATCGACCGGATTTTCAGAAAGGGCGTGTTCCGTGCGATTCCTCATCTGTATCTCTGGGCGGTGATCCCGGTGACGTGGATCTGCTTTGCGGTGACGGATGTAACACAGCTGCAGATCTATCTGACCAGAATGTTCGGCATGTCGGAGGGGATCCGGGTCAGCGCGGGCGACTGGGCAAAGGCGCTGCAGAATTACTGGTATTTGTTTGCGGTGGGGGCACTTGGATGTACATCGGCGCTGAAAAAGTTGTTTATAAGGTGGAAGGACAGTGTTCTGGGAACCATCCTTCTGGTGGGACTTTTCTGGCTGTGTGTGTGGAGACTGCAGGTGGAGGGCCAGAATCCCTTTATGTATTTTAAGTTTTAACGGGGTGAATGGGTTTTGAAATTCTGGAAGAATTGGGCCTACTTTATTTTGATGGGGGCGGTGGGCTTTTTATATTTGAATTATGTGGATCACTGGCAGGTGTACGCCGGGACGGTGGAGCAGGCGAAGGCCCTTTACCTGGAGGTTACAGGGCGTGGGGATGAGCGGGAAAACGGCAGCGGAAGCCCGGGCGGGACAGGCGAGCCGGGAGACGGAACCGGAAACGGAGAGGGTGAGAATCCGGAGGGCATCGGAAGCCCGGACGGGACAGGTGAGCCGGGAGACGGAACCGGAA
>ERZ779624.167-NODE-167-length-25832-cov-14.011832_pt1 | contig 25832 bp, 23 predicted proteins | sample MGYA00514190_ERZ779624 | MGnify/ENA primary metagenome ERZ779624 (study PRJEB29562, sample SAMEA4376706) | mouse gut metagenome | isolation source: Cecum | study: EMG produced TPA metagenomics assembly of the A DSS colitis mouse model was used to assess the... | reverse complement strand
GCTGCTCCAGCCAGTCCAGCACGTCGGCGTACACCTCGCCCTTGTTGATCTCGTTGAGCATTTCATGCCGCCCGCCGTGGTAGAGCTTCATGGTGAGGTCGTGGGTGCCGTGGGCCTGGAAGAAGCCGTACACCGTCCTGACTCCCGCCCCGTTGGCCCCCACCGGGTCCTGATCCCCGGAGAACAGGTACACCGGGGTGCGGGGGTCCATGTTGGCAAGCCCCTCCTCGCCGGAGATGTACTGAAGGCCCTCCATCATGTCCCGGAACATCCCGGCGGTGGGCTTGAAGGTGCAGAAGGGGTCCTTCAGATAGGCGTCCACCACCGCCTCGTCCCGGCAGATCCAGTCCGCGGTGGTGCGGTTGGGCTTGAACTGCTTGTTGTAGGCCCCCAGGGACAGCCTGTCGATGAGGCCGCTCACCGCCTCCGGCCCCCGGAGGGCGCAGACGGCGGAGGCCGCCGTCCTGCCCGCCGCCACCAGGGCGGGGGGCTCCTGCCCGGTGCCGGACAGGATGCAGCCGTCCACGGTGCCGGGGTATTTGCACAGGTAGGTCCGGGCCAGGAAGGAGCCCATGGAGTGGCCCAGCAGGAAATAGGGCGCGCCGGGGAACCGCTCCCCCATGAGGACGCGGAGCTGCCGCACGTCGGCGGTCACCAGGGTCCAGCCGTCCTTTTTGCCGAAATAGCCGTATTTGCCGTCGTCCACCGTTTTGCCGTGGCCCAGGTGGTCCTCCCCGCAGACGGCGAAGCCGTGGTCCGCCAGATACCGGGCGAAGTGGCCGTACCGCCCGGCGTACTCCGCCACGCCGTGGACGATCTGCACCACCGCCCGGGGCCGGCCCTCCGGAAGCCAGAGGCTGGCGTGAATCCGGTGCACGCCGTCCTTGGAGGGGTAGGAAAATTCCTGAAAGTCTGCCATAACAAATCACTCCATCGCGGTTAGTTTGTGGTATACTTCAGTTTAATGGAAACTGCTCCATTTGTCAATTTACAAAACAACAGCCGTGCGTAGCACAAGGAGAACCGCCATGAAAAAATACCTGTCCCGCCTGCTGGCCGCCGCGCTGGCCCTGGTCCTGCTGGTCGTCCCCGCCTCCGCCCTCACGGTGGACCAGGCGTTGGAGCTGCTGGAGGAGCTGTATTACTACGAGATACCGGACGAGGCCTATCAGGCCGAGACGCTGGACGAGCTGATGTCCCTCCTGGAGGATCCCTACACCCAGTACATGACCGCCGAGGAGTACCAGGCGTTTTTGAAGCTGCTGGAGGGGGACTCCAACGTCATCGGCATCGGCGTGTCCTGCCAGTACACGCCGGAGGGCATCCTGATTATCAGCACCATCTCCGGCGGAAGCGCGCGGGAGGCGGGCCTCCAGGCCGGGGATCTCATCGTGGAGATCGACGGCCAGTCCTGCGTGCCCGCCAATGAGGAGAACGCCGGCCGGCTCACCGGGCCGGAGGGCACCCAGGTGTCCGTCACCGTCCTGCGGGACGGGGAGCGGAAGGGGTACACCCTCACCCGCCGCCCGGTGGTGGAGCCCAACGTGGAGCTGTCCATTGAGGGCAGGGTGGGCCTCCTCGACTGCAACAGCTTCGGGAAGGACACCGGAAAGGAGTTCGCCAAGCTGGTGAAGGACAACGACGGCAGGGTGGACGTGTGGGTGGTGGACCTCCGGGGGAACGGCGGAGGGTACACCAACGCGGCGGTGGATATGCTGGGCGCGCTCATGGGCCCCGGCTACCACCTGTACTTTGAGACCGCCGCCGGGGGCGTGGAGGCGGTGCCCGCCTACGACCGGCAGGCCACCGACAAGCCGGTGATCGTCCTCACCGACGGCGGCAGCGCGTCCGCCTCCGAGCTGACCTCGGGCAGCCTCCGGGACTCCGGGCGGGGCGTGCTGGTGGGCGGCCGCACCTACGGCAAGGGCGTGGCCCAGATCATGCTGGACGAGGAGGCCCTGGCCCCCCTGCCCGAATATGACGGCTATTTTGAGGGGGACGGCCTGAAGATCACCGTCTACCGCTTCTACAGCGGGGGGCTGAACAGCCCGGACAAGATCGGCGTGATCCCCACCCTGCTGGTGGACGACGAGGACACGGCGGCAGTGGCCCTGGCCCTGTGCGGCAGCCAGGAGGACGCGAAGCTGTGCGTCATGCCGGGGGCGGTTCCCTACTACGTGGACCCCGGCACGGACGGAGACACCCTGTCCGCCCTGCTGTCCGCCCTGCCGCCCCAGGCCCTGGTGTTCTACGCCGATGGCGGGGACTTCCAGCAGGTGTCCGCGGCGGAGGCCGCCCAAAGGCTGGGGGTGGCCTATGAGAGCCGCTGGTTCACCGACCTGGGGGACAGCCGCTACGCCGACGCCGTCAACGCCATGGGCACCTACGGCCTGCTCCGGGGGGACGGCAAGGGGCATTTTACGCCCAAGAGCGGCCTGACCCGGGCGGAGCTGTGCTCCATGCTGGCCAGCGTGCTGAACGTGGCATACCGGGGGGAGAGCCGGTTTACAGATGTAGACCAAAATGCCTGGTACGGACCCTCCGTCAACGCCATGGCCTACCTGGGTATTGTGGACGGCGTGGGCGGCGGGAAGTTCAACCCCGGCGGCACCCTCACCCAGGAGGAGTTCCACACCATCCTGGGCCGGACGGCCCGGTTCTTCAACGTGAAGCTGGACGCCTACGCCCAATGGGTGGAGCAGGAGGGCCGCCTGACCCTGGGGCAAAGCTCCGCCCTCAGCGGCTACTCGGCGTGGGCCAGGAACAGCATGGCGGTGCTGGCCTGGGGGCTGGAGGACGCCCTGGACGGCACGGGGGATCTGCTGTTCGCGTCCCTGAAGGAGCTGTCCCCCAAGGCCCCCATCCTCCGGGAGGAGGCCGCGGCGGGTATGTACGCGGTGCTGTCCGGCCTGGAAATTCTGCCCTGAATTCTTGAACAGCCAAGACCGATCATCGGCCTTGGCTGTTTCAGAACCTGCATTTCACCGGAAGGAGAGGTTCCCCATGGATCTGCTGCTCCATATCTGCTGCGCCCCCTGCTCCGTGGCCTGCGTCAAAACGCTGCGGGAGGAGGGGACGGAGCCTGTGGGGTTCTGGTATAACCCCAACATCCACCCCTTTTTGGAGTACAAGGCCCGCCGGGACACCCTGCGGCAGTACGCCCGGGACATCGGCCTGGAGCTGCGGGAGGAGGATTTCTACGGCCTGCGGCAGTTCACGGCGGCGGTGGCGGCGGACTGCGATCACCGCTGCGGCTACTGCTACGCCTGCCGGATGGAGCGGACGGCCCAGTATGCCGCCCAGCACGGCTTCGCCCGGTTTTCCACCACCCTGCTGGTGTCCCCCTACCAGAACCGGGAGCTGATCCGCGCCGCCGGGGAGCGGATGGGGGAGAGGTACGGGGTGGAGTTCGCGGCCTATGACTTCCGGCCCCGGTTCCAGGAGGGGCAGGAGGAGGCGCGGGCGGCGGGGCTCTACCTGCAAAAGTACTGCGGGTGCGTTTACAGTGAGGAGGAGCGGTTTTCCAACCGCCGGAAGAAGGAGCTGCACAAGCTCCACAAGGCAGAGGGGAGGGCTTCCCAGTGCTGAAGGAGGGGGCGGTTTACCCCGCCGTCATCGAGGGCTACGCCAGCGGCGGCGAGGGGGTGGCCCGGATCGACGGCATGGCGGTGTTTGTGAAGGGGGCCCTCCGGGGCGAGCGGGCGGAGGTGTTCATTGAGCACATCGGCCACAACGCCGCCTGGGGGCGTATCAAGAGGCTGGCGGAGCCGTCCCCGGCCCGGGTGGAGCCGGACTGCCCCTATTACGGCACGTGCGGCGGGTGCCAGCTCCGGCACATGGACTACGCCGAGGAGCTGGAGGCCAAGCGGCGGCGGGTGGAGGACGCCCTGCGGCGGATCGGCGGGGCGGAGGTGGCGGTCCCCGTGATCCACGGGGCGGAGCGCGTCGGGCGTTACCGGAACAAGGTGCAGTTTCCGGTGTCGGACGGGGCCATCGGCTACTATCAGGGCCGCACCCATCAGGTGGTGGACATCCATGACTGCCTGCTCCAGCCGGAGGCGGACACCCGGCTCCGGGCCGCCTTCCAGGGCTGGATGGAGCGGTTTCACGTACCCGCCTACCGGGAGGGGACGGGGAAGGGGCTGATCCGGCACCTGTTCCTGCGCACCAGCTCTCGGGGGGAGTCGCTGTGCTGCGTGGTGGCCAACGGCAAGACCCTGCCCCGGGAGGGGGAGCTGGTGGAGGCCCTGCGGGAGGCGGAGCCTGGGCTGGCGGGGGTGGTGCTGTCGGTGAACACCCGGAAAACCAACGTGATTTTGGGGCGGGGGTTCCGCACCCTCTGGGGCCGGGACTGGCTGGAGGAGACGCTGTGCGGCCACGTGTTCCGGCTGTCGGTGCCCTCCTTCTTCCAGGTGAACCGGGCGCAGACGGAGGTGCTGTACGGCAGGGCGTTGGAGTTTGCCGCCCTCACCGGGCGGGAGACGGTGGTGGAGCTGTACTGCGGCATCGGCACCATCTCCCTGACCCTGGCGGAGAGGGCGGGGCGGGTGATCGGGGTGGAGGCGGTGCCCCAGGCGGTGGCGGACGCCCGGGAGAACGCCCGCCGGAACGGGCTGGCGGACAGGACGGAATTTTACTGCGGGGACGCCGGGGAGCTGGCGGCCCGGCTGGAGCGGGAGGGCGCGCACCCGGACGTGGTGGTGGTGGACCCGCCCCGGAAGGGGCTGTCGGCGGAGGTGGTGGAGGCCATCGCCGGGATGGGGCCGGACCGGGTGGTGTATGTGTCCTGCGACCCGGCGACGCTGGCGAGGGACGTGGGGCGGTTTGGGGAGCTGGGGTATGGGGTTGTCCGGGCGGAGGCGGTGGATCTGTTCCCGCGGACGTCCCATGTGGAGACGGTGGCACTGCTTTCCCGCAAAGGGCCTGGCAGCGCGGCAGGCGGTGAAGCGGGGCCTTCAGAGAGCTGATGCGTTTGACAGATTGTAGGACAGGGTGATATTGTGATACAGTTTGGAATGCCCACGTTAATTGAAAACGGTACGCTTGCGGATAACATACGCTTGTGCAAGGAGCTGAACCTGCGGTTCTTGGAGCTGAATATGAACTTCCCGGAGTATCAGCTGCACAGGCTGGAGCAGACGGATGACTTTTACCGGGCGGCGGAGGAAGCGGGGCTGTACTATACCATTCACTTGGATGAGAATCTCAATCCCGCTGATTTTAATCCGCTTGTGGCAAACGCCTATTTGGAAACGGTAAAGAGAGTCATTGACGCGGCAAAAAAGCTGCTTCCTCTGCGGGACAGGTATGGGGAAGAAAGCCAGCCGCTTGTCGTCAATATGCATATGCACCATGGGATTTATATCACGCTTCCGGACCGGAAGGTGCAGATGTACGAGAGGGATTTTGAGGTTTATTTTGATTCCTTTCTCAAATTCCGGGCACTCTGCGAGGAATGGATCGGCGATTCCGACATCGTTGTTTCCATAGAAAACACAGATGGTTTTCGTGCATATGAGAAAAGGGCGGCAGAATATTTGCTGGAAAGCCCTAAATTCGGATTGACGTGGGATATTGGCCATTCAAGGGCGGTTGGAGAAGCGGACGTTCCGTTTATTATGGAGCACCTCCACCAGCTGAGACATTTCCACATCCATGACGGCATCGCGAAAAGCGATCAGCAGAGCGGGCGCAATCATCTCGCCCTCGGGGATGGGGAAATAGACCTCCAGGAGAGGCTTTCTCTGGCGGACGCCGGAAATGCGAGGTGTGTTCTGGAAACAAAGACGATTGCGGCTCTGAAAAAATCTGTGGAGTATTTGAAAGCGCATCAAAATCTTGACGGCTGACCCGCCGAAGCCGTAAGAGGAGTACGGCAAACCGGGCCGCCCCATGGGGCGGCCCGGTTTCCGCGCTCCGTCACCCCAGAGGCAGGGCTACGGTAAAGGCCGTCCCCTCCCCCGGCCCGCTGTGGACGGTGATCCGCCCCCGGTGCCCCGCCGTGATGGCGGCGGCGATGGACAGGCCCAGGCCGTAGCCCCCCGTCTCCCGGCTCCGGGCCGCGTCCGCCCGGTAGAACCGTTCGAACAGGCGGGCCTGGGCCTCCTGGGGGATGGGCTCCCCGGTGTTGTGGACGGTGAGCACCGCCCGCTCGCCCCGCTCCAGCGTCACGGTGATCCGTCCCCCCGGCTCGCAGTATTTGCAGGCGTTGTCCAGCAGGATGGCGCACAGGCGGCGCAGCTCCTCCCCGTCCCCGGTGACGGACACGCCGGGGGCGGTGGTGCTGTCCAGGGTCAGCCCCGCCTCGAAGGCCACCGGCTCGAAGGCCAGCACGCAGCTCTCCACCGCGTCGGACAGGGAGACGGCTTCCCGGACGGCGGCCCGCTGGCCCGCGTCCCCCCGGGCCAGGTACAGCAGGTCCTGGACCAGCCCCTTCATGCGAAGCCCCTCCTCCCGGATGGACTCCACCCATTTGCGCTGCTGGTCCACCGTGTCCTCCCCCCGGGCCAGCAGGATGTCCGCGTCCGCCAGCAGGACGGTGAGGGGGGTTTTCAGCTCGTGGGAAGCGTCCGCCACAAACTGCTGCTGCCGCTTCCAGCCCTCCTCCACCGGCCGCACCAGCCACCGGGAGAGGAACCAGCCCGCCGCGAAGAACCCCGCCGACGCCCCGGCCAGGAGGAGCAGGGCGGTGAGCACCTGCCGCCGCGCCCCCGCCCGCTCCCAGGACAGGTCGGCGAAGGCGATCCGCAGATACCGCCCCGACCCCTGGATCTGCCAGCGCAGGCCCTGGCCGGACAGGGTGCCCCCGGGGGCTCCGGCGGCTAAGGCCCCCTCCACCGCCCGGGCCACGTCCTCCTCGTCCACGGCGGCGTTGAAGGACAGGGCCAGCAGGATCTGCCCGCTCTCCCCGTCCACCACGGCGCAGAAGGCGGGTATGGCGGTGTACAGCCCCTCGTCCCGGTCGAAGCCGCCCCCGCCGAAGGGGACGCCCCAGGGGTCCAGCGCGGCCTGGCTGCGCTGGAGGACGCTTTGGAGGGCCTGATCCGTCCCCGCCCGGTACTGCCGGAGGGTGGAGGCGGTCTGCACCGCCAGCGCGGCCCCCAGTGCGCCGGACAGGATCAGCATGAGGACAAGGGTGAATTTCCAGCGCAGGCGCATCAGCATGGGCGGCGGCCCCCTTCCGTGGGAATAATTTTCTATAATTGACGCAGTTAAAAAGAAGTGTACACTTCTTTTTAACTTGTGCGGCACGTCAGTGCCGCACAGGCCGCAAAGCGGCCTTGCGTCAGATTTCATAGTCAGCGCACGGGCTTTGCCCACAGCGGCACAGCCGCTGTGTTGAAAATCGGTAGGATACCGATTTTCAAGTGTGCTGACTATATAGTTTAGCCTCCTTTCGGTCCACCGTCAAGACAGGAAAAAATACCCGACAAAATACAAGGGAAAATTCCCCCAAAGTGATTGACAAACCGTTGTCAAACGGCTATGATGTAACTCGCTATCCGTGAAAACCAAGAAGCGCGGAGAAACGGACAGTGAGGGAGCTTGGAGCGGAGCGAAAGCAAAAGCCCAAGGCCCGCGCAGCGGGACTGGGTTTTGCTTGAGTCGCAGCGAAAGCGACCGAACGTCCTGGCCGTTTCGCGGCGTGACAACGCCGGTGCGTTTCTGGGACTATAACAAGGGAGCTGACAAAACACTCATCATTAGAAATGGGGGAGGATAAATGTCCAAGGAGCTGATCCGCCTGCGGGACTGCGTGATGTCCTACGGCGACGAGGTCGTGCTCGACCACATCAACCTGTATATCAACGATAAGGAATTCCTCACGCTGCTGGGCCCCAGCGGGTGCGGCAAGACAACCACGCTTCGTATCATCGGCGGGTTTCTGTCGCCTACCTCTGGGGACGTGCTATTTGACGGCGTGAGGATTAACCATGTCCCGCCCCACCAGCGGACGGTGAACACGGTATTCCAGCGGTACGCCCTGTTCCCGCACCTCAACGTGTTTGAGAACGTGGCCTTCGGCCTGCGCATTCCTAAGACGGAGCGGGACGGCCGGAAGGTGAAGCTCCCCGAGGGGGAGATCCACCAGCGGGTGATGGAAATGCTGTCCGTGGTGAACCTGAAGGGGTTTGAGAAGCGGCCCGTGTCCGCCCTGTCCGGCGGGCAGCAGCAGCGGGTGGCCATCGCCCGGGCCCTGGTGAACCGGCCCAGGGTGCTGCTGCTGGACGAGCCCTTGGGCGCGCTGGATATGCGCCTGCGGAAGGATATGCAGAACGAGCTGAAGCGCATTCAGCAGGAGATGGAGATCACCTTCATCTATGTGACCCACGACCAGGAGGAGGCCCTGGCCATGTCCGACACCGTGGTGGTGATGGACGGCGGGCGCATCCAGCAGATCGGCACCCCCGAGGACATCTACAACGAGCCCAAAAACGCCTTTGTGGCCGACTTCATCGGCGAGTCCAACATCATCGACGGCGTCATGCGGGCCGACGGGGTGGTGGAGATCTTCAACCGCCGCTTCCAGTGCCTGGACAAGGGCTTTGACAAGGACGAGCCGGTGGACGTGGTCATCCGTCCGGAGGACGTGGACATTGTGGACGAGGCGGCGGGCCAGCTCAGGGGCACCGTCACCTCCGTCACCTTCAAGGGCGTCCACTATGACACCATCGTGGACTTCTACGGATTCAAGTGGCTGATCCAGACCACCGACTTCTGCCCGGTGGACAGCCGGATCGGCATCAAGATCGACCCGGACGGCATCCACGTGATGAAAAAGAGCCAGTATTCCGGGATGTTCGGGGACTACTCCTCCTACTCCGAGGAGTACGAGGAGCTGGACGTGGTGGAGGACGGGGACGGGGAGGAGGATGCCTCCCGGGAGGGCGGCTATGAGGAATAAGCGGTCCTGGTTCGCCGTCCCCTACGTGGTGTGGATGGCCCTGTTTGTGGTGATACCCATCGTGATCATGGCGGTGTACGCCGTCACCGCCGCCGACCCGGCCACCGGGGAGCTTCAGCTCACCGGGGCCAACTTCACCGGCATGGGGGCCTACCTGTCCGTGTTCCTGCGGTCCTTCTGGCTGGCGGTGGTGGCCACCCTGGTGTGCCTGCTCATCGGCTACCCGGTGTCCTGCTGGATGGCCCGGGAGGGCGTCCGGTTCCAGCGGCTGGCCATGGCCCTGATCATGCTGCCCATGTGGATGAACTTCCTGCTGCGCACCTACTCCTGGATGTCCATCCTGGAGAACAACGGCCTGCTCAACCAGCTGTTCCGGGCCATCGGCCTGCTGGACCTGCTGGGGGTGGACCACCTCCAGCTCATCGGCACCCCCGGCGCGGTGGTGCTGGGCATGGTGTATAACTACCTGCCCTTTATGATCTTGCCCATCTACTCCGTCATTGTGAAGCTGGACGGTTCCCTGGTGGAGGCCGCCCGGGATCTGGGGGCGGACTCGGCCCGGGTGTTCTCCAAGGTGATCTTCCCCCTGTCCCTGCCGGGGATTCTGTCGGGGGTGACCATGGTGTTTGTGCCGTCGGTGTCCACCTTCGCCATCTCCAACCTGCTGGGCGGCGGCAAGCAGACCATGCTGGGCGATCTGATTGAATTACAGTTTCTGGGCGGGGCCTACAACCCCCATCTGGGCGCGGCCATCTCCATGGTGATGATGGTCATCGTCGTGGTGTGCATGGCTGTCATGAACCACTTCGGCGAGGGCGAGGAACAGGCGGTGATCCTGTAATGAAACGGACAAACCGCATCGGAAGCCGCCTGTTCATCGGCCTGACCTTCCTGTTTTTGTACCTGCCCATCCTGCTGCTGATCGTCTTTTCCTTCAACGCCGGGGAGTCCAGCGCGGTGTGGCAGGGCTTCTCCCTGGACTGGTACCGGGCCCTGTTCCAGAACCGCCTGATTATGGAGAGCCTGTATACCACCCTGCTGGTGTCCCTGCTGGCCACGGTGATCTCCACCGCCGCGGGCACCTTCGCCGCCATCGGGCTATACAGCCTGGGGCGCAAGAAGCGGGACGCCCTGCTGGTGGTGAACGACATCCCCATGATGAACGCGGACATTGTGACGGGCGTGTCCCTGTGCCTGTTCTTCGTGGCCTTTTTCCAGGGGTGGGGAGCCTTCGCCCGGTGGTTCAACGGCGTCCAGGGGGCGGTGGAGCTGCCCGACCGCCTGGTGCTGGGCTTCGGCACCATGCTGCTGGCCCACATCGCCTTCAACATCCCCTACGTGATCCTGAACGTGGCCCCCAAGCTGCGGCAGATGGACAAGAACCTGGTGGACGCGGCCCAGGATCTGGGCTGCACCTGGATGCAGGCGTTCTGGAAGGTGATCCTGCCGGAGATCAAGCCGGGGATCGTGTCCGGGGCACTGATCGCCTTTACCATGTCCATCGACGACTTTGTGATCTCCTACTTCACCGCGGGCTCCGCCACCTCTACGCTGGCCATGCGGATCTACTCCATGACGAAAAAGCGGATCACCCCGGAGGTGAACGCCGTGTCCACCCTGCTATTTTTGTCGGTGCTGGCCCTGCTGGTGCTGAACAACGTCCGGGAGGCGCGGCAGGAGCGCAAGGCCGCCAGCCAGGAGATCCGGGATCCGTCCTTCTTCGAGCGGCTGTCCATGCGCTTCAACCAGCCCGCCTGCCAGTGGGCCCGCCGGGGGCTGGCGGGGGCCATGGCCTGCGCCTTCCTGGCGGCGGTGGTTCTGCTCACCGGGGCCACCTCCTCCCAGCCGGTGGTGAACGTGTGCTCCTGGGGGGAGTATATCGACGAGGACCTCATCGCCCAGTTTGAGGACGCCACCGGAATCCGGGTGAACTACCAGACCGCCGAGAGCAACGAGGCCCTGTACTCCCTGCTGAAGAACGGCGGGGCGGACTACGACGTGATCGTCCCCTCCGACTACATGATCGCCCAGCTTTTGGAGGAGGGGATGCTGGAGGAGCTGGACTACAGCCGCATTCCCAACTTTGAGAAGATCGACCAGCGGTTCCGCAACCTGCCCTACGACCCGGAAAACAGGTACACCGTGCCCTACACCTGGGGCACCCTGGGGCTGATCTACAACGCCAATATGGTGGACGGGGAGCTGGACAGCTGGGGCGCGCTGTACGACGACGCCCACGCCGGGAACGTGCTGCTGATCAACAACTCCCGGGACGCCCTGGCCGCCGCCCTGATCCACCTGGGCTATTCGGTGAACACCACCGACCCGGAGGAGATCCGGGAGGCCTTCGGCCTGGTCTACGACGCCAACCGCCGGGGGGTGTTCCAGGGCAGGGTGATGGACCAGGTGTTCCAGAAGATGGAGGGCGGCAACGCCGCCATCGCCGCCTACTACGCCGGGGACTACCTGTCCATGGCGGACAACGCGGCGGAGGGGGTGGACCTGCGGTACGTGGTGCCGGAGGAGGGCTCCAACTGGTTTGTGGACGCCATGTGCGTGCTGAAGGACGCGCCCCACTACGACGCGGCCATGGAGTGGATCAACTTCATCGCCTCCACCGAGGCCAACCTGGCCAATATGGATTATATCTGGTACGCCTCCCCCAACGCCGAGGCGTTGGAGCAGTACCCGGCCTACTACGAGGAGCTGTACGGCGAGGAGCTGGACCCGGAGCTGTATGAGATCATGGCCGCCCCGGCGGAGGTGCTGGAGCGGTGCGAGATGTACGCCGTCCTGCCCCGGGAGACCCGGGCGTTGTATAACGACCTGTGGATTCAGCTGGGGGCGTGACGGCCCAAAAAGGAGACTGCCCATGCGCAACGAACTGACCAAAAAGGACCTCGAGCTGATGCGGCAGGAGCTGGAGCACCGCCGGACGGTGCTGCGGCCCCAGCTCATCGAGGCGGTAAAGGAGGCCCGGGCCTTCGGGGATCTCAGCGAGAACTTCGAGTACAAGGCCGCCAAGAAGGAGAAGAACCGCAACGACAGCCGGTGCCGCTACCTGGAGAACATGATCAAGACGGCGGTGGTTATCGAGGAGAAGTCCGCCGCCGGAACGGTGGGGCTGTACGACCACGTGACCCTCTACGTGGAGGAGGACGGCGAGGAGATCACCTGCCAGATCGTCACCACCATGCGGCAGGATGCCCTGAAGGGCCGGGTGAGCAAGGAGTCCCCGGTGGGCAGGGCCGTGCTGGGCCGCCGGGTGGGGGACCGGGCGACGGTGCAGGTGAACGCCAGCTACAGCTATGACGTGATCATCCGGGCCATCCAGCCCGGGGAGGACACGGGAGAGGCCCCGCTGGTGGGGTTCTGACCGGAACTTGGCCCGGGGGCGGCTTCGTCCCCGGGCCTGCTTTTGTTTTTTCGTTTTTTTGGCAGTTAATCTTTACAAGCCCCGGAAAACCGTGTATCATGATACGAGAAACTGCACATACGGGAAGGAGCACCCCCTATGCCCAACCGCCACCTCCACCGCCCCAACCACATCCTGCTCCCCGGCGGCGCACTGTTCGGCGCGCTGCTGGTGCTGTTCGGCCTGTGCCAGGACACTCCGGCGGGCATTCTCCGCGGCATGGGAGTGATCCTCACCACGGAGGACGTGCTGATCACCGACTATATCGCCATCGCCGGGATGGGGGCCGCCTTCGTCAACGCGGGGCTGGTGACGCTGATCAGCGTCCTGCTCATCAAGCTGGTGAAGGACCCCGTCAACGGGGCCACCCTGGTCACCCTGGGGCTGATGGCGGGGTTTTCCCTGTTCGGCAAGAACATTCTGAACATCTGGCCCATTATAGCGGGGACGGGGCTGTACGCCCTGCTGAAGGGGGAGACCTTCGCCCACCACGTGAACCTGGCCCTCCGGGCCACCGCCCTGTCCCCGGTGGTCAGCTTTATGGCGGTGCGGTTCAGCCCCTGGCTGGGGGTGGGGATGGGGCTGGTGATCGGCTTTGTCATGCCCCCCGTGGCGGAGCACGCCCACCGGGTGCAGAACGGCATGAACCTCTACAGCCTGGGCTTCTCCTGCGGGCTGGTGGCCATGATGCTGGTGCCCGCCTTCAAAGCCTTCGGGCTGGAGCCCCAGTCCGCCCACCACTGGTCCACGGGAAACAACCGGACGCTGGGGCTGGCCCTGGCGGTGCTGTGCCTGGGCTTCATCGGGCTGGGGCTGATCCGGGAGCCTGGGCGGGCGTTGAAGAAGTATTGGGCCCTGCTCCGCACGTCGGGCCGCGCGCCCAGCGACTACATCCGCACCTTTACCCCCGGCCCGGTGCTGGTGAACATGGGGGTGGACGGCCTCATCGCCACGGGCTATATCGTCCTCACCGGAGGCGATCTCAACGGGGCCACTATCGGGGCCATCTTCACCATCATCGGCTTCTCCGGCTACGGCAAGCACGCCTTCAACATCCTCCCGGTGATGGGCGGCGTGCTGCTGGGCAGCCTTGCCAACCACGTGGACCCCAACAGCAGCTCCCTTCAGCTGGCGGGGCTGTTCGGCACCACTCTGGCCCCCTTCGCCGGGGTGTTCGGCTGGCCCTTCGGGGTGCTGGCGGGGCTGCTCCACTCCTCGGTGGTGCTCCAGGCGGGCCTGCCCCTGGAGGGGATGAACCTCTATAACAACGGCTTTTCCGGGGGGCTGGTGGCCATTGTGCTCTACCCCATTCTCACCTCCCTGGTGAAACGCCGCCGCCCGGTGCTCATGGAGGAGGACCTGTTCGCCATGTTCGACGAGGACGCCCCCCAGTCCCCGGACGAGCTGCCCGGCAGGGAGCGGCAGCCCGGTGAGGATGGGAGAACGGACGAAAAAACGTGACAAGGCCCGCCCCTGTGCCGGGGCGGGTTTTTCTTGCGCTTTAGGGGCCTGCCTGTTATAATATCCCTATATAACGGACAGCATATTTGATACCCTGTCCTTGAAAGGAGGCGGCGGCAATGTCGAAAACCCCAAACTGCAAGCGCAAGCTGCCCATTTTAGCCAAGCTCCTGCTGGAGCGCAGCGACGAGGACCACCCCATCACCCGGCAGGATATGCAGGACGAGCTGGCCCGGTGGGGCCTGTCCGCCGAGCGAAAGAGCCTGTATGACGACATGGAGCAGCTCCGGGAGCTGGGGCTGGACGTGCAGGCCAAGCGGGGCCGGAACGGCGGCTGGTACATCGGCCAGCGGGACTTCGAGCTGGCGGAGCTGAAGCTGCTGGTGGACGCGGTGCAGTCCAGCCGGTTCCTCACCAAGCGGAAAAGCGACGTGCTCATCCGCAAGCTGGAGGGGCTGGCCTGCGTCCATCAGGCCCGGCAGCTCCAGCGGCAGGTCTATGTGGATCGCCGGGTGAAAACCATGAACGAGAGCATTTTCTACAACGTGGACCGTCTCCACGGGGCCATCGCCGCCAACCGGGTGATCACCTTCCGGTACTTCGAGTACAACGCCGCCCGGGAGCGGGTGTTCCGCCGGGCGGGGGACAAGTACCGGGCCACCCCCTTCGGGCTGGTGTGGGACAGCGAGAACTACTATCTGGCGGGGTGGGACGAGCTGCACAAGGAGGTCCGCCACTACCGGGTGGACAAGATGGCGGATATCTTCATCACCGGCATGAAGGGCCGGGACCGGGGGGACTGGGACCCGGAGGGCTACGCCCGGCGGCACTTCGGTATGTACGCGGGACGGCCCTGCCCCCTGCGGCTGCGGTGCGAAAACCGGCTGGCGGGGGTGGTCATCGACCGCTTCGGGCTGGAGGTGTCCCTGGTGCCCGACGGGGAGGGGCATTTCACCGCCACCGTGGACGTGGTGGCCAGCCCGCCCCTGTGGGGGTGGCTGTTCGGCCTGGGGCCGGGGGTGGAGGTGCTGTCCCCGGACTGGGCGGTGGACGAGTTCACCCGCCAGCTCCAGGCGGTGTGGGCGGCGTATAATCCGGCCCCGGATGGGGCAGACTGCTTGAAAACGGGTGATCACCCGGATTCAGGAGGTACGCCGGATGGAGCGTCGGGGAGAGCTGGGACAGGAGCTGTATGAGCTGGGACTGCGGCTGGGCCGTTTGGGTGCGGTGGCGGTGGGCAGCGGAGGCGGGCCGCTGGCCCGTGCGCTGGCCCGGATCGCCGGGGGCGGCGCGGCCCTGTCCGGCGGCGAGGTGAAGTTCCACGATGGGGACTGCGCCGGGTGCGGGGCCTGGGTGGGGCGGTACTACAACCTGCCCGCCGCCCTGTTCATCCGGCAGGAGGGGGACGGGGTGGACATCTACCTGTCCGACGGGGAGGGCCGCAGCTTCCACCGGAGGCTGGACGGAGGCGGCCCCGCCTCCGCCGTGGGGGAGTGGGACCTGCTGGCCGGGGCGGACTGCGCCTGGGCCGCCTGCCGGGTGGGGGAGCGGCGCGCCCCCGGGGGGCTGGCGGCGGCGGAGGGCCCCGCGGCCCTCACCCTGGCCCTGGAGCGGCTGGGGTACGAGGTGGCGGACCGTCCGGTGCCGGGGGCGGTGCTGTTCCGGGCCGACCGGGAGGGGCTGTCCCTGACGGTGGAGCAGGGGGGGCTGACCTTCCGCCCGGTGGGGGAGGACGCGCTGGAGGCGGCGGCGTCCTACGTGGACGAGCCCCAGGCGGTGCCCGCCTTCCGTCCGGATGGGGGCGGGACGGAGCAGAAGTGACAGGAAGCCCTGCCCAGGACTCATAAAAAGCGGAGACCCGCTGGAAAGCCATGGCTTTTCAGCGGGTCTTGTTGCGCGGGTTATTTTTTCAGCTTCAAGCCGTCCTGGAACGCCTCGCCCACCCGCTCCGCCACCCGGTAGTAGCCGTGGGTGTACGGGTCAAAGGCGATGGCGTTGACCCGGGACATATCGGGCTTTCCGTCCACCAGGACGCTTTCATCCGCCGTGACGTTGACCACCCGTCCGATGACGCCGCATCCGTATTGGCCGCCCTGGTATTCAATGAACTCGCATTCCAGGCACAAGGGGAACTCGTTGATCACAGGTGCGTCCACGGTTTCGGCCCTGCCGGCGGTCAGCCCGGCGCGGGTCAGCTTGTCAGGAACCTTGTTTCCGGATTCTACGCCGAAATAGTCGGCCTCCGCCACGTGGGCGGCGTCGGCGATGCTGACAGTGAATGCGCCCCGGGCCTTGATGTTTTTGACTGTCTTATGGGTTTCGGTCAGGTTGAGGGCCACGGTGCCCCGCTCCTGCATGGTGCCCCAGGCGGCGTTCATCACGTTGACGCTGCCGTCCTCGTTGTAGGTTGCCACCATCAGGACGGGCATGGGGAAAATGCCCTCGGTGATGTTGAGCTTTGCCCGCATCATCATTACCTCGTTTCCTTGATAGAATTGACAGGATCAAATATCCTGTGTATGATTATAGCGGGGCTCAGAAATAATTCAAGTACTGTCATTTAAGACAGGTACTATCAGAAAGGATAGCGTACTATGATCGGGAGCTACATAGAACAGGGGAATTTTGAGGACACCGGGTTCAGCTATACCCTGTCTCTCATCTCCGGCAAGCACAAAATGGTGATCCTCTACTGCCTGATGGAGTATGAGACAGTGCGGTTCAACGAGCTGAAGCGGTATCTGAAACGGATTTCCGACAAAACCCTCAGCACAAACCTGAAGGAACTGGAGTCGGACGGGCTGATTGTGCGGGCGGAATATCCGCAGATCCCGCCGAAGGTGGAATACAGTCTCAGCGATCGGGGGAAATCACTGATGGCTGTTTTGGATCAGCTGTGCGCCTGGGGAGAGCGAAACCGGCCGGATTGACGGCGGGGGGCTTCTTTTGGAAAGCCCTTGCCCCGGCGGGGAAAAGATGATATAATCTCCCAAAACCAACCGCGGAACACAGAGAGGGAGAGGATCATATGACCTATCGGGAGGAATTTATCCACTTCATGGTGCGCTCCGGCGTGCTCACCTTCGGGGACTTCACCACCAAGTCGGGGCGGAAAACCCCCTATTTCGTCAACACGGGGAACTACAAGACCGGGGCGCAGGCCGCGAGGCTGGGGGACTATTACGCCGCCTGCATCCAGGAGCGTATGCCGGAGGGCATCGACGCCCTGTTCGGCCCCGCCTACAAGGGGATTCCCCTGGCGGTGACGGCGGCGGCGTCCCTGTACCGGGAGTTCGGGCGGGACCTGCCCTACTGCTTCAACCGCAAGGAGGCCAAGGATCACGGCGAGGGCGGGGCCATGGTGGGCTATAAGCCCCAGGACGGCGACCGGATCGCCATCATCGAGGACGTGGTGACGGCGGGCACCGCCGTGCGGGAGACCATCGAGCTGTTCAAATCCGTGGCGGACGTGACCTTTGCCGCGCTGTTCGTCAGCGTGGACCGCATGGAGCGGGGTACCCGGGACTGCACCACCCTGGACGAGCTGCGGCAGGACTACGGCATCCAGGTCTATCCCATCGTCACCATCCGGGATATCATGGACTGCCTCCACAACCGGGAGGTGGACGGCAGGGTGTACATCGACGACGCCATGCTGGCCCGGATGGAGGGGTATCTGGCCCAGTACGGCCCCCGGGGCTGACGGGGCGGTGGAGCGGGAAAAGAAGCCGCCCAGCGTCCACACCGGGCACCGGAAGCGGGTGAAGGACGAATTTCTGGCCAACGGGCTGAACGGCCTGCCGGATCACCGGGTGCTGGAGCTGCTGCTGTTCTACGCCATCCCCCAGGGGGACGTGAACCCCCTGGCCCACCAGCTCATGGCGCAGTTCGGCTCCCTGGCGGGGGTGTTCCACGCCACCCACGAGCAGCTCCTGGAGGTGGACGGGGTGGGGTACGGCACCGCGGTGCTCATACGGCTCATCCCGGCGGTGGCGGCCCGGTACTTGCAGGCCAACAGCAGCTTTGACGGCCAGCTCACCAACACATGGCAGTTCCGGGAGCTGCTGCTTCCGCTGTTCTTCGGCCAGCGCAGCGAGCTGGCCTATCTGGTGTGCATGGACGGCAAGAACAAGCTCATCGTCACCAAAAAGCTGGGGGAGGGCATCACGGACGCGGTGCAGATCACCACCCGGAAGGTGCTGGAGGCGGCGTTGGGCTGCAATGCCAGCCGGGTGGCATTGGCCCACAACCACGTGTCCGGGGTGGCCCTGTGGTCGGACGCGGATCTGAGCACCACCATGCGGATCCGGGACGTGCTCCGGGAGACGGGGATCGAGCTGGTGGACCACTTCATCATCGCCAACGACGACATGGTGTCCATGGCGGAGTCGGGGCTGTTTCGGGATTAGGCACCTACATTAAAATTTGAGGCGCGCCGGGGTGGAGAACCCCGGCGCGTCTGCTGTTTTGGGAGAAGCTCCGCCCCGGCGGGGGAACATGGGGGCGGCCAGGGCTGGAAAATTAGCACTCTTTGAGGTAGAGTGCTAATTGTTTACACCCAGTTCATGAAATCCAGGGCGGGCGGGGTATACTAAAACACGAAATGACAGACAGGCGGTGGACACCCCATCCGCCCAGAGGAGCGTGAATTTGATGAACATGAACCAGTTTACCCAGAAATCCCTGGAGGCCGTCCAGAACGCCCGGGACATCGCCACCCAGTACGGCAGCCAGCAGATCGAGCAGCCCCACCTGCTGCTGGCCCTGGTGGACCAGGAGGGGGGCTTCATCCCCCAGCTTTTGACCCGGGTGGGGCTGACGGTGGAGTCCTTCCAGGCGGCGGCGCGGCATGAGGTGGAGCTGCTGCCCAAGGTGTCCGGGCCGGGGCGGGAGGCGGACCGGATCTACATCGCCCCCGGCGTGGACAAGGCCATGAACCAGGCCCTGGCCATCGCGGGGGGCATGAAGGACGAGTTTGTCTCCGTGGAGCACCTGTTCCTGGCCCTGCTGGATACGGCGGAGGGGAGTGTGAAGGAGCTGTTCCGCACCTACCGCGTGGACCGGGAGCAGGTGATGCAGGCCCTGGCCGCCCTGCGGGGGAACCAGCGGGTGACCAGCGACAACCCGGAGGAGACCTACGAGGCGTTGAAAAAGTACGGCTCCGACCTGGTGGAGCGGGCAAAGCAGAACAAGCTGGACCCGGTCATCGGCCGGGACGACGAGATCCGCAACGTGATCCGCATTTTGAGCCGCAAGAGCAAGAACAACCCGGTGCTCATCGGGGAGCCGGGGGTGGGCAAGACCGCCATCGCCGAGGGGCTGGCCCAGCGGATTGTGAAGGGCGACGTGCCCGCGGGGCTGAAGGACAAGACCATCTTTGCCCTGGACATGGGGGCCCTCATCGCCGGGGCCAAGTACCGGGGGGAGTTTGAGGAGCGGCTGAAGGCGGTGCTCAACGAGGTGAAGCAGTCCGAGGGGCGCATACTCCTGTTCATCGACGAGTTGCACACCATCGTGGGGGCGGGCAAGACCGAGGGGGCCATGGACGCGGGCAACCTGCTCAAGCCCATGCTGGCCCGGGGGGAGCTGCACTGCATCGGGGCCACCACCCTCAACGAGTACCGGCAGTATATCGAGAAGGACGCCGCCCTGGAGCGGCGGTTCCAGCCCGTGCTGGTGTCCGAGCCCACGGTGGAGGACGCGGTGGCCATCCTGCGGGGGCTGAAGGAGCGGTACGAGGTGTTCCACGGGGTGAAGATCACCGACGGGGCCATTGTGGCCGCCGCCGCCCTGTCCAACCGCTATATCACCGACCGCTTCCTGCCGGACAAGGCCATCGACCTGATTGACGAGGCCTGCGCCCTCATCCGCACCGAGATGGACTCCATGCCCACCGAGCTGGACGTGATCTCCCGGCGGATCATCCAGTGCGAGATCGAGGAGGCCGCGCTGAAAAAGGAGGACGATTCCCTGTCCCAGGCCCGGCTGGCGGACATTCAGCGGGAGCTGGCGGGGCTGCGGGACCAGTTCAACGCGGGCAAGGCCAGGTGGGAGAATGAAAAGGACGCCATCGGCAGGGTGCAGAAGCTCCGGGAGGAGCTGGAGGCCGCCAACGCCCAGCTGGAGAAGGCCCAGCGGGAGTACGACCTGGAGAAGGCGGCCCAGCTCCAGTACGGCGCGATCCCCGAGCTGAACAAGCAGCTGGAGGAGCAGGAGGCACTTGCCGCCCGGTCCAAGGAGGACAACCTGCTCCGGGACAAGGTGACGGAGGAGGAGATCGCCCGGATCGTGGAGCGGTGGACGGGCATACCCGTGTCCAAGCTGATGGAGGGGGAGCGGGAAAAGCTCCTCCACCTGGAGGACATCCTCCACCGGCGGGTGGTGGGCCAGGAGGAGGCCGTCCGGCTGGTGAGCGAGGCCATCCTGCGCTCCCGGGCGGGCATCGCCGACCCGGATAAGCCCATCGGCTCCTTCCTGTTCCTGGGTCCCACCGGGGTGGGCAAGACCGAGCTGGCCAAGGCCCTGTCCGAGGCCCTGTTTGACAGCGAAAAGAACCTGGTGCGCATCGACATGAGCGAGTATATGGAGAAGTTCTCCGTCTCCCGGCTCATCGGGGCCCCTCCGGGGTACGTGGGCTATGAGGAGGGGGGCCAGCTCACCGAGGCCGTGCGGCGGCACCCCTACTCCGTGATCCTGTTCGACGAGGTGGAGAAGGCCCATCCGGACGTGTTCAACGTATTACTCCAGGTTTTGGACGACGGGCGGATTACGGACAGTCAAGGCCGGACGGTGGACTTCAAGAACACGGTGATCATCCTCACCTCCAACCTGGGCAGCCAGTACCTGCTGGACGGCATCGGGGCGGACGGCGAGGTGTCCAGCGAGGCCCGGGCCCAGGTGGACGAGCTGCTGCGCCGCGCCTTCCGGCCGGAGTTCTTGAACCGGCTGGACGAAATCGTGTTCTACAAGCCGCTGACAAGGGAAAACATTTACCACATCATCGACCTGCTGCTGGCGGGGCTGAACCGCCGCCTGGAGGACAAACGGCTGCGGGTGGAGCTGACGGAGGGGGCCAAGGCCCTGATTCTGGACGCCGCCTACGACCCCATGTACGGGGCGCGGCCCCTGCGCCGCTATCTCCAGCACTCGGTGGAGAATCTGGTGGGCCGCCGGATCATCGCCGGGGAGGCTGTCCCGGATTCCGTCCTCACCGTGGACGCGGCGGACGGGGAGCTGGCGGTGCGGTAACGCGGAACAATCCCGCCCGGTTTTCCGGGCGGGATTTTTATCCCCAGTCGTGGCGGGGGACATATAGCCCCACGGCGTAAAACTCTGTGACAATGGCCTCGATCCGACCATAGCAGTCTGAATCGTCCAGTGTCTGATCGTCCAAAACCGCCTTGATATTGGAAAGCGTTTCCAGCGCGCGGGTCTCCACTGTGTCTGGCAGCGGGGGAAAACCCTGCGTGTCCAGATAGGAGAGAACCAGATCGCCCAGGGCCTTGGCGTAGATTTGCTTGATAGTTGGATCATTCATGTGATTCACCTCACGAAGATTATACCCGGTATTTCGGGAATATTCAAGTAATCCAGCGCAAAATATAATAGAAATCACAAGGGGGTGTTTCTTGTGATTTCTTACCGCCCGCTGTGGGAAACCATGCGACGGAAAAATATAACCACCTACACGCTGATCAAACAGTACAATTTCAGCCGGGGGACGCTGGATTCCCTGAAGCACGACCGGAACATCTCCACGGCGACGCTGGACGATATCTGCGAGATTCTGGACTGCCGCGTGGAGGATGTGCTGGTCTATCTCCCCAATCACCCGAAAGAATAAACGCCTTTCTGTGTATGGCACAGAAAGGCGTTTTCGGTATTGGGCAGACATTGCGGGCATACTGCGGGCGTGTTCTCCGCACTCTTAGAACCTGTATTCACAGCCGAGGATGCCGGGTGGGCGAGGGATTTTTTCGCCAGACAAGGCGCGTTTTCGCGGGAATACTTTGTGTATTGCAAGAAAACGCAACGCGGTATGACGGAAAAAGAACCGTCCAGACGGCGTTTGAGGTTGTGAATACAGGTTCTTATTCTAATGTGGGGCCGTCCGGCGTTTCTCCTCCGCCCCCGGCGGCCTCCACGGACGGGGCCTCCCCGCCGCCGGACGCCTCGTTCCGCTCACCCTTCCTGTCCTCCTCGTCCAGCACGCTCTCCTCGTCCTTGGGGTCGGGGTTGTGCCGCCGCATGGCCATGGCCAGCTTGTAGCCCGCCTGATCGTGCTCCATCAGATAGCGCAGATCCTCGGTTGGCACCCGGTTCCCCTTCATGATGGAGGCGGCGATCTTATTGCACTTGTTCAGGATGTCCAGCTCATCCTCCATCCGCTTCAGACGGTTCTTGGCCGTGTCCAGGGCGGAGAGCTCACTGTCCAGGCGGGACTGCCGCCGCTGCTCCCGCTCCTGCTGGTACTGCCACATCCGGCGGTTCTGCTCCTCCAGAAAGCTCACCGCCTGCCGGGACAGGGACACCCGGTCGGCGGCGGGCCGGGCGGGCTGGGACGGGGCCGGGGCGGGCGCGGACCGGTCCGCCCTCCCTGCCGCGGCCTGGTCCAGCCTTTGGTTCCGGCGCATTTCCCTTGTACTGCGCAGCTCCATGATCACCGCTCCTTTCCGCATTACTCTATGGAATTTATCGGAGGGATTTGCGGAACTGTTAATCCCCGGCGGAAAATTTTCCCCCGCTGTCAGGATCTGCCCCCCTCAATCGTATTACAGGTGAAGGGCCTTCAAAAGGATGGTGACGGCATGAGACAACTGGACGCGCGGGAGGCGGAACGGCTGGTGAACGCCTATTCCGACCTGATCCTGCGGCTGAGCTACACCTACCTCAAATCCACCCAGGACGGGGAGGACATCTGCCAGACGGTGCTGCTGAAGCTGCTCACCGGGGACGAGCAGTTCGACAGCCCCGAACACGAAAAAGCGTGGGTGATCCGCGCCACAGCCAACGCCTGCAAGGACGAGTTGCGCTCATTCCGGCGGAGGGCGGTGCCCCTGGAGGAAGCGGCGCAGGCCCCGGCCCCGGAGCCGCCCCGGTCGGAGGTGCTGGACGCGGTGATGGCCCTGCCGGAGAAATACCGGGAGGCGATTTACCTCTTTTATTACGAAGGGTATTCGATTGACGAGATCGCGGCCCTGACGGGGCGCAGCGGGGCGGCGGTGTCCGCCCACCTGAGCCGGGGGCGGAAGAAGCTGAAAACCATGCTGGAGGGTGAACGCTATGGGACGGTTTGAACAGGACTACCGGGAGACGCTGGACGGTCTGGCGTTTTCCGGCGCGGGAAAGGAGCGCATCATGAAAAACCTGATGGAGCAGACGGCGGGAAAACCCGCCAAGGGCCGGGGCGGACGGCCCCTGCGGGCAGTCCTGATCGCGGCGGCGCTGTGCGCGGCGTTGGTGGGGACGGCATTCGCGACTGTAGCGGCGGCACGGCAGGCCCGCATCACATACCTGAATCCGGACGAGTTCCGGCAGGGGTATGACGATTATCTGGAGGAACACGGCTATAGTTCCTCCCAGTATAGTGACGGCCGCTACGACGGGAGCGATTTCAATTTGAGCGGCGCAGCGTCCTGGGAAACGTGGTGGCAGAACCCGGACGCGGAACTGGTGGAAGAACTGGGCGGAACCGCCGGAGATAAATGGACGGCCAAGCGGGTATTCAAAAGCAATCTGGGCAGCATCGGCTATGGGCTCAGGCAGGGTCAAACGTATGTAGAAACCAGATACCAGGCAGAGCGTGCCTCTGATTATACCAGCCTTTGGGGGCTCTGGGATTTGTCCTGGCTGGAGGAACGCTACACGGCCAACCCCCATGGAACCTTCGCCCGCACCATTACCTACCGGGATGAGCTGCGTTTCCTGGGGATACACGGGGAGTACCAGGACGGGGAAACCCAATTTAATCTGGGCTATTCCTGGGACGGTTCCTTTGTCCACAAAGACGAGTACCGGGTAGCCGGGAACAAGGAGTTTACTGAGCTTTACACCACCGCCGATGGCGTAGAGGTGTTTATTGAGATGGACACATCCGGCACCGGGAAAAGTGTGTTCTGGGCCGGGGTGTATGGCGGGTACAATTCCTTCTCCATGTTCGGCACCCAGATGGGGCTGGACGATCTCCACGACATTCTGGACAGCCTTCACCTGTCCTTCCTGCTGGAATACCAGCCGGAATCATAGCAAACGGGGCCCCGGGGCATATACCGGGGCCCTTTTGTCTACATTCCCCGTTGACAACCGCCGAAAATGTGATAAAATAGGTGGGCTGAGACGGAGCCCAGTCCGGCCCGCCGCGCCCAAGCGAGAGGGGACGGTGCAAGCCCTCGCGTGAGCCGCCGGACAAGCCACTCCCGAGCCCCCCTGGGACGACCGGGGCGTATGGCGCGCGTTAAGCGCAGACGAGTGTCCTCGCCAGGAGGAAACCGGGGTGGTACCGTGGGCCGTCGCCCACCCCCGGAGGTTGGCGGGGGCGTTTTCTATTTTGGGAGGTGTCCCATGACCCATCAGGAGATGTGGGCGGCGTACCGGGCCGCCAGCCCCGACGCCGGGGAGGAGTACGAGGCCTGGGCCTACGGGGCCGACCCGGACGGGCTGGCGGAGCTGACCCGCACGGGAGTCAAGACTGCCACCGCCAGCGCGGGCGTCTGGTACGGGCGGGGGGAGGAGCCCCTGCCCCGGGCCGGGGAGTACAGCGTGATCCTGGACAGCCGGGAGGAGGCAGTGTGCGTCATCCGCACCACCCGGGTGTTCACCGTGCCCTTCGATGAGGTGGGCGCGGAGCAGGCGTTCCGGGAGGGGGAGGGCGACCGCTCGCTGGCCTACTGGCGGCGGGTGCACGAGGACTTCTTCCGGGCGGAGCTGGCGGAGGCCGGACTGGAGTTCTCGCCGGAAATGCCCGTGGTGTGCGAGGAGTTTGAGGTGGTATATCCTGTGTAGGGGAGGGGCTTGCCCCTCCCGGGGAAAGGGTATCCGCCCCTGAACGGCGGGAGGGGGCAAGCCCCTCCCCTACAACAAAAATGAAACAATTATAATAAAACGGAGGTAATTCCCATGTACGATCCCAAGCCCTACGGCCTGAACGAGCTGCGGGAGATGTTCCTGAAATTCTTCGAGAGCAAGGAGCATCTGCGCCTGCCCAGCTTCTCCCTGATCCCCCAGAACGACGCGTCCCTGCTGCTCATCAACTCGGGCATGGCCCCCATGAAGCCCTTCTTCACCGGGGAGCAGGAGCCCCCCCGCCACCGGGTCACCACCTGCCAGAAGTGCATCCGCACCGGGGACATCGAGAACATCGGCCACACCGACCGCCACGGCACCTATTTTGAAATGCTGGGCAATTTCTCCTTCGGCGACTACTTCAAAAAGGAGGCCATCCACTGGGCCTGGGAGTTTTTGACCTCCCCCGAGTGGGTGGGGCTGGACCCCAGCCGCCTGTACCCCTCCGTGTTCGCCGGGAACGAGACCACCCCCGCCGACGACGAGGCGTTCCGCATCTGGAACGAGGAGATCGGCATTCCTGCCGGCCGGATCTTCAAGTTCGGCAAGGAGGACAACTTCTGGGAGCACGGCTCCGGCCCCTGCGGCCCCTGCTCCGAGATCTACTACGACCGGGGGGAGAAGTACGGCTGCGGCAAGCCCGGGTGCACTGTGGGCTGTGACTGCGACCGCTATATTGAGGTGTGGAACGTGGTGTTCTCCCAGTTCGACAACGACGGGGACAACCACTACACCGAGCTGAAGCAGAAGAACATCGACACGGGCATGGGCCTGGAGCGGCTGGCCTGCGTGTGCCAGGGGGTGGGCTCCCTGTTCGATGTGGACACGGTGATGAACATCACCAATAAAGTCTCCGAGATCACCCACGCCCACTACGGCGAGAGCCGGGAGAAGGACGTGTCCCTCCGGGTGATCACCGACCACATCCGCTCCTCCGTGTTCATGATCTGCGACGGCGTGCTGCCCTCCAACGAGGGCCGGGGCTATGTG
>ERZ779624.166-NODE-166-length-25950-cov-7.910137_pt1 | contig 25950 bp, 24 predicted proteins | sample MGYA00514190_ERZ779624 | MGnify/ENA primary metagenome ERZ779624 (study PRJEB29562, sample SAMEA4376706) | mouse gut metagenome | isolation source: Cecum | study: EMG produced TPA metagenomics assembly of the A DSS colitis mouse model was used to assess the... | reverse complement strand
GCACACTTACATATTGACTATGAACGGGAGCTTGTCCCGTTGTTTTTCAAGGTGCTGTCGGTTGTTTATAGAGCTGCTAACTGAAGGATGATGCTGTCCAGCATTTCCAGTTCCTCATTATCAAACCTTGTTCTTATCCTGATAAGGAACGCAGTCTGATCTTTGGTTAGGGGGTTGTTATGGGAAAGAGATCTATTGGCTAACTTTACTCCGCCATTACAACCACGGACAGTTTCAATGGGATATAAACACATGAGTGCTGTGATATCCGTTCGGATAGTTTCGATAGAAACTCCGAGTTCCTCGGCCAGCCGACCATATGTAACCAGTTTTGCTACGGATAGCATTTCAAGCAACATCAGGCGGCGTTCGTATACACCCATGTGTTCACCCCCCTTCTACCGTGCGCTCTGTAAATAAGCCTAACAGAGATACACCAAGGCTCACTTGGTGATTCCGAAAAAAATTGAGAAAAATTTTCTTTTCGCTGACTCCAAGCATTGCTACACCTCCAAAATCTGAATATGGCGGGTTATCGTTCAGATTTCTGGGGAGGCGGCGCGCGGACATTTCGCCACATGCCAACATGATGTGAATTTTTTGTGAATATTTCGTGCTTATTTGAGTTTTTTTGAGTAAAATCAAAAGAACTCGAATAATGATTCGACCCTTTCCTCCAATGCCCCCTATAATCTGATAGGGGATATTGGAGGAAAGGATCGAAAAATAAAAAAGCCCGCACAGCCAACCGGCTGTGCGGGCTTTTTCGGGACAGTGATATTCGTTTGCGCTCCTGCACAACAGGAGATAAGGATTCAAAAGGGATGCTTCATATTGCACCTTCTTATCAAGGCAGAACTCAAATAATGCCCAAAGAAACCATTAAAATGCGCAGGACTTCATAATTATCACACTCACATCTAAAGATATTCTATAGTTAGTTGACGCTCTGTTTCAGATAATAAAACTACTCGGATTCTCCTTCTTCAAAAAAGTTTCCGTTCCAGTCAAAATATCCACTTTTGAACTGTATCCGTTCAGAATCATTTTTTGTATATCCTGTTTCAACAAAAAGAAACTCTCCATTCATGTTCAAAAGCCCGACATATGATTTATCACGTGCTGTGGTAAAACTCATCAGACATTTTCCTTGTCGAAAATCTGATAATGGCTGAATGGATGGGTAATCGGAAAGGTCAATCACCATCTCTAAACTGGTGTTGTAAAAACCGGTTTTGGAGGATTCATCCAACCACACTTCACCATGTTCTGTATCGGACGAATAGCATAACATTCCGTAATCGTTTCTCGAAAGAAAAATAAGTCCACTTTCTGGGTAGCATCTCTGTAAGTGCCTATACCGAAACACTTGCTCATCAATGAATTCATTGGCTTTTGCATCATAGTATCCTTCCAATGAATTGTGATACAAATAATTTCCCTGCGGTTGAATATCATTAAGGCGAGAAGTGGGCTGAATCAGCCAATTCAGTTCGCTGTCCACAACCCCAGTCATTTTTACTCCGTTTGTTTCCTGTTCAACGAATATATAACCATCAAAATAGTTGTCTTTGAACATAATAATGTGCGCCACGTTCAGTTCTTTTTTCAAATCATGGATAAATTCCCCGTTTTTATTCATAAGGTATCGACCTTGAACTATTGCAACACCAGAATAGAAATTTGACACTTGACCCTTATTTACTTCCGGCATACTGAAAATTTCACGACCTGTCTCATCTATACATACAACACCCAAATATTCTGTATGGAAGATATGCCGTTCTGTTAGCTGTACCCACGCTACGCCATCGTGAAACTCATACTCGTTTGGATTAAACATCCGGGTTTCATTTTTACTGCATCCACAAAGCACAATTAGCAGCAACAGATAAATTGTGACCATCCATGTCTTTTTCATTGCCTCATACCTCAAAATTCAGTACAAAGTGAAACTCAACGGGTCCGTATATAACCACTCGGACGCAACATCATCCCACACACCCACAGAGACAAACATCACTGTTTCATAATCATAGGCGGATACGTCTACTTCCGCACGATTTCCTGTCTCCGAAACTTCAATATCTGTTTCTACCCCCGCAAAAGGATCATCAATCTGAATTTTTACACGATATTTTTCCTGTCCAGCAATAGGCACCCATAAAAAATAGATTTTATTGTTTTCATCCCGATACATCCTATCTTCGACATTGAGCAATACCGTTTTTACGCTATATGGCTTCGGCGTTGCGTTGAGGGCAGGCGGAGTGCTTGCAACCTCGCTCTTATCACCTGACTGTGGGATTCGGACTTCAAACGGTGGAGGTAGTGGTGATGCAGATGGGATTGCGTCATCCGACGTTTTCTGAATGAGCGATGAAACATTGGAAATGATCCACTCTCTTATTTTTAGAACAGGATCAAATCCAAGGGAAAAGTTGACCATGGCAGTAAGCATAGAAAATGCGCTGATAAACGCAAGCACTCTTGAAACAGTCTTGTACTTCTCGTTGGCCCATGTTAAAACTACCGCAACAAGTAATAGCGCGATACATATAGCGATGTAAATCATATACCCTCCCGAAACACACTCAAAGTCGCTAAAGATGGGCATTTGTTATTATTTTCCCATCCAACATTTCGAGATTTGATAAGTAAACGTTATAACCACATATCTTTATGGGATGTTTGATAGCCAATCCAAGCCTAAGCAATATGCTGATAATTTCAAACCAGGCTTTATCTTCTCACCATGGAAGTCGCTGCCGCCGGTTTGACGGAGCCCGTACTTTTCCGCCAGATCGAGGTAGAATTCCTGCTGTTCGGGGCTGTACCTGGGATAATAGCACTCGATGGCGTCCAGACCCCAGCCCTTGAGGCGGAACACCAGCGTCTCCAATTCCCCGTCCAGCAACCCTATCTGATAAGGGTGGGCCAGGGAGACATTTCCCCCGGCGGATTTGATGGCCTCCACACAGGTTTTCGCGTCCGCTTTGAACCGTTTCACCTTCTGCCGGAATTCCTCTGTGTCCAGCCAGCGGTCGAAGGCCTCCCGGTTGGTGGAGACATAGCCCCGCCGCACCAGCGCCTGGGCAAAATGGGGCCGGGCGATGACCTCGCCACCAGCCAACTCCTCCACCTCAGAAAGGCTGATCTCCACACCCTTTTCCCGGAGAAAGTCCACGATCTTGTGCTTCCGCTCGTCCCGCCCTGCCCGGAACTTTTCGCACAGACGGGCCAGCTCTGTGTCCCCGTCCCGGAAGCCGTAGCCTAGGATGTGGAAGTTTGGGTACTCCCTGGCGCTCAGTTCCACCCCCCGGATCACTGTCAACCCCAGGGCGTCCCCAGCCTCCATGGCTTCGGCCACCCCGGCGATGGTGTCGTGGTCGGTGACGGCCAGCAGGTCCAGACCCTTTTCTTTTGCCAGCGTTACCAGCTCCGACGGCGTGTACTGTCCGTCGGAGGCGGTAGTGTGGGTGTGGAGATCGCACAGGGCACTCATGCGTCGCCCTTTGGCTTGGCCGCCACCACGCGGATCACCGGGGGATCGTCGTTGCCGTAGGGAGCAAAGCCGGTGCGCTCCTGGGCATATTCTACCCGGAACCCCCGCTGCTCCAACGATGCCACCAGCTCATCCAGCACGATGAAGCGCCGGTAGTGATTGTCATAGAAATAGGCGTTGCGCTCTACCTGCCTGCCCTTACCAAACAGCGGGTCGTTTACCCCGCGCACCTCAATGAACAGCTTTCCCCCCGGCCGCAGGCCCCGGTACAGGTTGTTCAGCAGCACCTGCTCCTGGTTGCGGTTGATGGAGTGGATGGTGAAGCGGCTGTAGGCGTAGTCGTAGCTCTTCGGCTGGTGGACATCTGAATTGACGAAATCGCCGCACAAAAACTCCGCGTTGGCGATCCCCCGGCCCTGCAGCTGGGAGACCGCCTCCTGGGACATATCCAGCGCCGTGATATCCAGCCCCTGGGCGGCGAAAAACACCGCGTCCCGCCCGTTGCCACAGCCCAGCTCCACCATCCGCCGCCCCGGTTCCACCAGGGTGGCCACGTACTGGGCAAAGGGGGAGGGCTCTTCCGAACACACCCGGTTTTTGTAATACTGGTTCCAGTAGGCGGTGTTGTCCACCGCATCCTCCACGATGTTGGGATACAGCACCCGCTCCAGCTCCTCAACCAGCTCCAAAGGGGTACGGCCGCCGTCGTTGGGCACCACGAGGTCTGGGCTCTGGGGCTCCTCAAACGGCAGGTCGATGCCCACCACGTTCTTCCCCGCGGTGTAGAGCCCCTTCTGATTGCGCTGGAGCAAGGTATCCTTGCTAACCTTAATGTAAATCTCCTTGTAATTGAGGATGTTCTCCCGGTTCCACCGCCGCACGCTGTCGTACATGGCGATGGAGCACACCACCACATCGATCCCTTGGCCGGACAGCAGCTTGCACACCCGGAAGATCCGCCCCGCCCAGCGCAGCCGCTCGTCCTGGGTGTAGCCCACATCCTCGCCAAAGGCCACGCGGATCTCGTCCCCGTCCAGCATTACCACATTGGGTTTTGTGGCCTTCAGCCGCTGATGGAACAGCCCGCCGATGGTGGTCTTGCCCGCACCCGACAGGCCCGTGAAAAAATATACCGTCCCCGTGTCCCTCATGGTTTCCTCCTAAAACGCCTTCATTAAAATTACGTCATACCCCTGGACATCCGCATAGGGCTGGCGGAACAGCTCCATGGACTCCGGGCAGCCCCCTACCCGTACCATGGGAATCCGCTGCCGCTCCACAAACCCCAGGCTTTCCAGCCTCCCTATGGCGGCGCTTCCCCCACCGCTTTCCCGGATAAACAGCCGCTTAAAGCCCAGTTCCCTGTGCAGACGCCCCAGCAGCCCCTCCGTAAGCTCCTCCGGCTTTTCAAGGGAGATCTCGCAGTCCATGGCGTGAAAATCCGGGTTGATAAACTCCACGCCGGGAAATCCAGCCTGTTCCTTCAAAAAACGCTCCCGGCGGTCCAGCCATCCGGTGATGGGCTTCGATCCCTCGCCGCCCATCAAAATATCGCGGAGGTGGGCGCAGACGTATTTGACCTCCTCCCGCGTCAGCTCCGCCCCGCAGGGCAGGTTCAGCCCCCGCTCGTGGAGCCGCCGCGCCACCGGCGTCTGCTCCCGGCGGAACTGCCGATACATGGGGAAATCTGTAATCCGGTAAAAAAAGGGACGCCCGGAGACAGCCCGCTTATCCAATTCAGCCAGCAGCCAATCTGCGTCATGCCCCCAGCTCTCATCCAGGACGGGCGTTACCATCCAGTAGTTATTCCGAATATCGGGAAGCTCCGGGTTCCACTCCAGCCCCTCGACCCCGTCCATCTCCTCCCGGTACCACTGGAATACCCGGCGCTTTTTCGCCACAATCTCCTCCAGCCGCTCCATCTGCGCCGTGCCAAAAGCCGCCTGAAGGTTGGAAAGTCGGAATTTATAACCCACTTCATCGTTGAAAAACCGCTTTGTGGGGTGCTTGGCCACGTCCGCCAGAAACTTTGCCCGGTTGTAAAGGCTCTCATCGCTGGTGGTGAACACGCCTCCCTCGCCCATGACCACAATTTTGGAGCCATGGAAGCTGAAGCAGGCCATATCGCCCAGGGAACCGGTGTGTCTGCCGTGGTACAGGCTCCCCATACTCTGGGCCGCGTCCTCAATCACATACAGCCCGTGGGCCTTTGCGATGGCGTTGAGACGATCCATTTTACACGGGTGTCCGTAGAGATGCACGGGGATAATCGCCTTGGTCTTGGGGGTAATTGCCCGCTCCACAGCGTCCGGGTCCATTGTCCAGTCGTCCTGGCACACGTCCACAAAAACAGGCGTCGCGCCGGTATAGGACACGGCGTTGGCCGTGGCCACCCAGGTGCTGTCCGGCAGGATCACCTCATCCCCGGCCTTGACTCCGATGGTCAGCAGGGACAGGTGGAGCGCGGCCGTGCACGACGGCGTGGCCACCGCGTATTTCACGCCCAGCGTATCGCACACCGTCTGTTCAAACCGCTTGATGTAGTCAAAGCATTTCTCATTCCAGCCCGTCTGCGCCGCGTCCGCAGCATAGTGGACCTCCAACGGTCCCACCGAGCTTCCCGAGACCAAAATCGGCTTTGAAAGGATTTCCAGCATGGTGTTTTCCTCCTTGTGGGCTTACAGGAGCGGCCAGGTCTTATCCTGCTCACTCATAATCATTTCTTCCGGGGACAGGTCCCACATGATCCCAATGGCGGGATCGTCCCAGCGGATCCCCCTGGCCGCCTCCGGATGATAGAACTGGGAGACCTTATAATAGACCGACGTGTGATCGCACAACGTGACATACCCGTGGGCGAACCCCTTCGGGATAAACAGCGCCCGCCCGTTCTCCGCCGTCAGGCGGTATTTTTCCCACCGATGGTAGGTGGGGGAACCGGGCCGCAGATCCACAATCACGTCGTCGATCCCCCCTGCGATGCAGCGCAAAAGCTTGTCCTCCCCGTAGGGCTCCTTTTGGAAGTGCATCCCCCGGAAGGTACCGGCGCGCTCGTTGTACGACAGGTTGTCCTGGACAAAATGGCAGGTAATCCCCGCCTGGGCGCATTCCAGCTGGCAGAAAGCGCGGCTGAAATAACCCCGGCCGTCGAAGTTGGGGGCGGGTTCAATCAGGAAGACATCCTGCAATGCAGTTCTTTCAAACCTCATACTTACTCCTCCCAAACTTTCCACTGGGCGTGTCCGCTGTTCCAATATCCTTCCAACAGCTCCTTGTCACGCTGGGTGTCCATGCACTGCCAGAAGCCGGTGTGCCGGTAGATAGCCAGCTCCCCCTCCCGGCTGAGCAGCTCCAGCGCCTCCTTCTCAAAGGGGCCGGAGTCATCGTGGACATAATCCAGCACCGAGGGCTCCAGCACCATGAAGCCGCCGTTGATCCAGGCGCCCTCCTCCTGGGGCTTTTCCCGGAATCCCCGCACGATGTCCGAGTCCGGGGCCACGTCCACTACGCCAAACCGCGCCCCCAGCTGAATCCCCGTCAGCGTGGCTTTCCGGCCCGTCTGCCTGTGGAACTCCAGCAGCTTGGGGATGCAGATATCCCCCACGCCGTCCCCGTAGGTCATCATGAACGGCCCGCCGTCCAGATAACGCCGCACCCGGGAGAGCCGCGCCCCCGTCATGGACTGGAGCCCCGTATCCACCAGCGTCACCTTCCACGGTTCCGCCACATTATTGTGGATGGTCATCTCGTTCCCCCGGGTCAGGTCGAAGGTGACGTCGGACATATGGAAATAGTAGTCCGCGAAGAACTCCTTGATCAGATTCCCCTTATAACCCAGGCAGATGACAAATTCGTGGAACCCGTAGTGGGAGTAGATCTTCATGATGTGCCACAGGATGGGCCGCTCCCCAATCTCAATCATGGGCTTCGGCCTCAGGTGGCTTTCCTCACTGATGCGGGTGCCCAGGCCGCCCGCCAGGATCACAACTTTCATCGCGCCCCCATTCCCTTCCCCGTGCGGCGAATCGCCGCTCAGTATTTGATGTTCTCTTTGATATGGTCGAATACGATGGCCTCGAAGTCCTCGGATAGCTCACGGTCTTGGATTTCCTTTCCGTTTTCCATGGAGAGGATTTTCATCGTAAACCCTTTAGAGAGGTCGAGCAGGCCATCGTTGCCGGTAAAGCCCTTCGTCTCAAAACGGCATTCAAATTCCTCCGTCCGGACAGCCGCCTTATAAGTCTGTCCATGGTAGATAGACTCCGTATAAGCGAAGTTCCGGCCGGGACCGCCAAACGCGCGGGGCAGGACGCAGTCGTGCCCCGCAAAATCGAAGGGGATGTCCGCCAGCTTTGCCAGGATGGGCAAGTAGTCAAAGTGGTTGACGTACTCCTCTGACACCTGGGCGGGCACACCGCCGCCCCGGAGCATCAGCACCGAGTTGGTCTGCATCTTCTTGAGCAGGTATTCCTCATGGTTCAGCGCCGGGGTCCCGTGGTCTGAATAGAGGCAGACCAAATATTCGTCCTCTGCGTAGTGCTCCGTGATGTAGTCGTAAAGTGGTTTGATCTGCCGGTCGAAATTCCTCAGCGCCGCCTGGTATTTCGGGATATGCGACTCGGCGTAGCGCATCCAGACGCTTTTTTCATCGTGGTTTGTTTTCGCCATAGCCTCCCGGAACCCCAGCCGCGTTTGCTGGGGCATCGCCACGCTGAGCGCCTGCTCCGTCGTGTCCTCCATAGAACGGTGTACATCGCACAGCCCCAGGGCGACAAACTTGCTGGCATCCGGGAACGCATCCAGATGATCCAGCACGTCTGCAATCAAGTGGCTGTCAGGAAATCCAATCGCGGATTTATGAATCGCCCGGTCAAATCCCCGCAAGCCGCCCATGTACGGGGATGTGCCCACAGAACCGGAGGCAAGGAATGTAAAATACCCGCCTTCGCTGAAAATCTCGCCTACCGTTTTGCGCTGCGGTGGATATTGATACGCCGAACTGCGGTAAATGACGTGGTGATGGGTCGTATACAGGCCGGTATTCAACGAGGCCACCGACGGATGCGTCCACTCGCCCGTGGCGTAGCAGTTTTTGAAAATGGTCCCCTTTCCAAAGAATTCCCGGGTGTGGGGCATACACGCGTAATCCGTGTCCGTCAAATAACGCTGGGAGAGCGCGTCCATGAAAATCGTCAAAACCAACCGTCTCTTCCCCGGCGCGCCCTTCGTCTCAACCGGCTTAGACACAATAAAATCCTGTTCGGAGGACAAGGATACAGGCTCATCCACATTGACGTAGTGATAAATATGAGGTGCTGCAATACTGAATTTGACTGGTGCGCCTGTAGATGGCCATATGGTAATGGATTGCTCTGGCTCGGTTGCCGCCACAGCCAGCACACGGTCCTTATTTTTTAATGTAAAACGTGCTGTTCGCGCTGCTTTCCATGTTTCTGTAGGCGTAATGGCGTATGCGTTGTATTCCCCAGACTGGCATAAAAGGTGTCTCAATGTATGAGAAAACACATCAATATGTGACTGTCCCCAAAAACAGACAAAATCATTATATTTTTTTGAGGAATCGTAATATAGAAATTCTCCTATATATACAAACCACCGTTCTTGATTACTCAAGCGGTATGCCGGGAAAAAGCTGCCTGGAGAATTCAGAATGTTCTGACGTACTGCAAATCGCTGCGTTTCTTCTGAGGATAGTTTTTGTAAAATCTCTCTTAACATTTCTTCGAGCTGGGCATTCAATTCCGGCCAGCCTTCAGGCTCGCCAAATTGTATCGCAAAAACTCCGGCAATCCAACACTCCACCGCTGCAGTCAAATACTGCCCCTGGGCCTTGGCAATCAGAGCGTAGTAAAAGTGGTTCATGTGGTTGGTCGGGTTTTTTCCCAGCGCACTCAAAATCCACTTTTCCGCGGCCTCGTAGTCCTCCGCAAAAAATGACGCCACCGCCCGGGCCGTGCCGATCATGCAGTCATAGGGCTGGACTGCCTCATATTCGTTAATGTATGCCAGCAACTGCGCAGGTTCCAAATCTGAATGCGCCAAAACATCGTTTAAAAGCCCCATAGATACCCCTCATTGGTCACAGATTTTCATATTTTTCCAGCAGCTCCGCCGCATACGGGTCAAGGTTGTCGTTCGGCGCGCTGACATAGCTGAACAGTGTACAGTCCGCGCACACCGGGATCTGTCCCCGCTCACCCCTCAGCAGGCCCAGCAGCAGCTCCCTATGCTTTGCGCCATGCCAGTGGTCCGCCAGCCGGTCTGTCACCAAATTGCACAGCGGGGCGGGGTTCGGCAATAAACAGCATGGATAGGCATACCCGTTGGGGAACACCGTCGCGGAGTAGAAGGGCTGGGGGCAGACATTGTAGCGGTTCACTACATTCCCATACAGCGTGTTGCCATAATCCAGCTTCTTCTCTGCCTCCGCTGCGGGTGTAGGATAGAGACATTCAATTTCGTACTCGTCCACGATATCCCGGTATTCCTCAATGAAGTCCTGCCGCGCCTCCGGCGCCGGCACCATCTCGTCAATAATTTTCGCAAACAGAACCACTTCCGGCCCCTTGCTGCTGCGAAAATAACGCAGCTGCTCTTTGAATCGGTCGTAATCCACAGCCACGCCGCAGGTGTCTTTGTACTCCTGGCTGGAGCGCCCCTGGAGGGATACCTTGATCCGGTCCACGCCCGCGGAAAGCAGCGCGTCGCTCATCTCATGCGTCAGCAGGGCCGCGTTGGTGGTAATCTCAATGGATTTCGTAAAATCCTTTTTCTTTACGTATTCCACCATGCGGGCAATATCTTTATGGGTCAGCGGTTCGCCGCCACCGGTAAAGTTGAACACCTTGAACCGGTCAAACCCCTCCAAATGGTCGATGCACCGCTTAAAATCGTCGAAGCTCATGACCCCGCGATCCAGCCCGATTTTTTTCCGGTGCTCCGCGTCCTCAGCCTGACGGCAATAGTAGCACCTGAAATTGCAGATATTTGTCACCATAAAACGAATGCAGAGAGGCCCATTCACCAATGGAAGGACTTCATGGAGGCGTTCTCGCTTCCGGTTGCAGTCCTCCGGCGTGAGAAATTTCGACATTTTGACAATCCCCCTTACTTGGTAATGCGGTAGCCATACTCGCTGGTTAGCAGGCCGTCCATGGCAGTCTGGACATCAGCTGTCAAACGACCGTTCTCCAGCGCTGCTCGAAGTGTTTTTTGGGACTGTTCATCCATCTGATGCGGAATACGAGTGATATTACACGCCTGGACCTTCAACAGTTCAAGGATTTGGTTAAACTGTTCTACGCTGATCATGGTGACAAATTCATTCAGTTGAAAACTCCTCCCCATGATGGTGAGGTATGTGGCAATATCCAAGCTGTTGCGCAACTTCAAAAACAGCGTTCCAGAAGGGCGCAGGGCTCCCAGCAGGAGCCGCAGCAGGCGGGGCAGCTCCGCATACGTGTTGATGGCGTTTCCCAGCACAATGTAGTCAAACACTTTGTTTTCAAGAAAATCCGCCAGCCGGTCTATCCGGTCGCAGGCCACATGGTCGCAGACTGTCTGCAAATCGCAAAAATGCTTCGCCTGTGTTGTAAACGCCCACGTGCCGGCCTCCAATATACCATTGCGGCGCAGCTCGTTTTTTATTTGCAGAATGGGCATACCGCACATCGCATCCACGCCCAGGATTTCCGGCTTATCCTTCCGTTTTCCCGAAATAGGCCCTATGTCCAAATACATCTCATAGTTGGACATATCCGACCAGCTGTCCAACCCATGGTATTTGTCCATAAAATTTTTGCGGCCCGCCTCAATAGATGCTTGAAATTCAGCTTGATCCTTTTCCTCCCCGTGCCTAAAATCGTGGTCATGGTGGATAAACGTATCCATGCACACCATCAGCTTGTAGCCCGCCCGGCGAACCCGCACACTGAGGTCATCCTCCTCAAAATCGTGGAAAAATCCAGGGTCATCCAGGCCAATCAGATCCACCACCTCTCGCTTCAGCAGGTAGATGATCGCCACCAGCCGAATGCGCTGTTCCCACTTTCTCGGATCGCTTTGGTTATAAGCCGCTGCCTGCTCTTGCATTTCCTCATAAGAGGAAAAGGAGAGCGGAATCTCCTGCAAATTGCTGACGTTGGATGCGCCCGGCGTTACCATGCCGACCTTCGGGTCGGATTCAAAACACCGCAGCAGGTTGGACAGCCAGTTTTTTGTGACAATGGCATCGTTGATGACTAACGCAAAGTACCGCCCTGAGAATGACCGCATGGCAAGATTTGTGGCATATAAGGCCCCCAAATTTTTCGTGATATGGAGAATTTTCTTGTTTTGGCATTGGATCGACTGAAAATACTCCAGCGTACCATCCTCCGAGCCGTTATCCACCAAAAGCAGCTCATAGGTAACGCCCCGGGTATACTTCAAAATGGACTCCACACAGCGCCGCGTTTTTTCCAGCCGGTTGTACGCCAGGACGCAGATGGTCACCTCAGGCATACCGCTCAACAGACGGTCGTATACGCTTTTGCGGGAGGCATACAGATCATTTGACGCCGTTGGAGGCGTCAAATGATCTGTATGCACCACTTGCACCTGCTCGTTTTCTTCCATAAAAGCCGCCCTCCCAACTTGTCAATCCAGTCCCAAAATTTCTTCTGCAGTCAAAACGCTCGCCCTGCTTCCCATATCTTGCAGCTGCTTTTTGATCTCTTGCTCATAATTTCTGTTGGCCGCAATCACCCACCTGATCCCATGCGCTTCCAGTTCCTTGGGCGCTATAATCGGATGCCCGCTTCCTGGCAGGAATCCTCCCTGTTTAACGGGCAGGATATCCACGACGCAGTCAATCAAAGCGCCCTCCTTGTCAAGCAGGTTGCAGAACATAACGCCCCGGTTTGCGGCCCCCCAAAGCGCAACGTTCCCCTCTCTACCCAGCACTGCCAGTTTTTCCCCGGCCTGCCTCAGGTCCTGCTCTGTAATCCATGGACGGGATGCCTCCTGGGCGCGGTATCCACGCCCGGCATGAACAGCGCCCTTCGCATTTTTCCGGCCAAGCACCGCCATATACTGCCCCTGGAAGCTGCTGGTAAACTCTATTTGTTCGATACAGGCATCGAACATGAATTGCCCCAGTGATTCAACGGTAAAGTACGTATACCGTTCATAACTTAAATCCAGAATGGATCGCTGATTCAGCAGGTTCTGGAATTCCAGCCCCTCCACATACAGGCACCCGCCTTCGCGCAGGTTAAAGGCAATTGTTTGCATCATTTCCCTTGGGTTCGGCAATTGATCGAATACCTGCCGCATGATGATACAGTCAAAGGCGCCCTCCCCCAGAGATTGGGCCAGCTCTTGGTCATATGCTCTCTTGAAAAAAGCGCACAATCCGTCCGCACTTTTTTCTGCGCCCAAATAGCTGGGGTCAACACCGCAGGCCAGGCATCCGGTTTCTTTTGCCAGGGAAGTCAAAAAAAGCCCTTTCCCACAGCCAATTTCCAGAACCTTGCTACCTTTAAGCTCCACATTGGAGCTTAAAAAGTCAATCATTCGCCTGAAATGCGCCCGGTATTCCCACCCCAGGTCTTGGGAATTATCATATTTTGCGTCGTAAGACAATTCTTCCGGGTGATAGCTGCAGTTCCAAACCGTCCCGCATTCCTCGCAGCGCACCAGGGAGATGTCGCCCCGTAGGACTGCTCTCGCCTCCCTTTCAGTTCTGCATAATTGGTTCACCATCACCGGAATAGAATTAACCCGACATAAAAGACGCCCTGTTTTCGCTCCACAGCAAGGACAATATGTATCCATTCGAACTCTCTCCTAAACTCCAGCCATGAGGCAACTCTTTACAGCTTTTTTACACATTTTCTGCGTCAAAGAATGCCCTGATTTGCGCCGCCATACACTGTGTTAAATCTTGCTTGCCTAACCACGCCTTGGCCCAGGCTACCGTCTCCGCAACTGCCCGCTCCGCATGCCACTTGGGCTGCCAGCCCAGCGCCGCGCGGATCTTCGCGCAGTCCAGCCTCAGGATCGCATCTTCATGGGGGCCGTTGTGCGCAATGCATTCCCACCGGGCGGGCTCGCCCCACGCTTGGCAAAACAGGTCTGCCAGCTGCCCTGTGGTCAGGCAGTCGCAGCCATCCGGCCCCACATTATAGCTGCCCGCCAAGCCCACATCCTCATATTGCTTCTGGGCGATCAGCAGGTATGCGGACAGCGGGTCCAGCACGTGCTGATACGGCCGGACCGAATTGGGGTTGCGCAGCTGGATTGGCTCCCCGTTCTGAACGGCGCGGACGCAGTCTGGAATGATCCGGTCTGCGGCAAAATCCCCGCCGCCGATCACATTCCCCGCCCGGGCCGTGCTGACCGCCACCCCTTGGGCCTTCAGAAAACTGTCCCGATAGCTGTCCGTTACCAGTTCCGAACAGGATTTGGAGTTGGAATAGGGGTCAAACCCGTTCAAACGGTCTGTTTCACGGTATCCCCAGGGCCACTGGCGGTTTTCATACACCTTGTCCGTGGTGATGTTCACAAAACTTTTGACCCAGGTGGACCGGCGGACGCACTCCAAAATATGCACTGTCCCCATCACGTTGGTATGATAGGTGCCCACCGGGTCACGGTAGCTCTCCCGGACAATCGGCTGGGCGGCAAGGTGGAACACAATTTCCGGCCGGGCCCGCTCAAAAACCGCCCACAGCCTGTCCAGAGCCCGGATATCCCCATAAATAGAGTTCGTCCGCTCCCCCGGTCCAATGAGCTCGCACAGGCTGGGCGAGGCAGGCGCAAGGGCATATCCAGTCACCTCAGCCCCGGCCATGTTTAAGATCGCACACAGCCAGGCCCCTTTGAACCCCGTATGCCCTGTGACAAAGACCCGCTTACCACGATAAAAATCAAGCATGGGCAATCCACTCCTTTAACCCAGTACCGCCGGTCCATTCATAGCTCTATTGCATAAGCCCGCCTGAAACCGGCACATCCAGCCCTTCAATCAGATACGCCACCTTCTGATAGGCCTCGCTCTGCTTCAGCATCGCCACCGCCGGATCGTCCGGGGCAAAGTTTGCCAGCACAGCCCTGATCTGTTCTGCCATCGTCTTCAGCTCATCGGACGGGTCTTTTAGTTCCGGGGTGCCGTTCAGAAGAAACTCCACCATGTCTTTCACGCCCTCGCAGACCTCCAGCCCCTCCCGCAGCAGACGCACGTACCCTGCCGCATCTCCGGCGTCCAGCGCGTCGAACGCCTGGGCGCAGTAAAAGCCGAAGCGGTGCATAGGGGGCAGGAGGAATAGGCGGGGATCCTCCAGTGCACCCGGCGCGTAACACAGAGGAAGATATTTCCGTTCTACCCGCGCAAACATGCGGGCAATGACAAGTCCCTCTTTCGCATCCAAAAGGTTTGATTTCCAATCATAAGTACGCAGTGCCGCTATGCATAAGCCCCGAATCCAGATTAACTCCTGCGTATTTTCTGGAATATCCTTTTCCACCGCCTGACTTACAAGAGCGGACAGTGCGCCTTTCTCCTTGGAAATAGCGGAAACCAGCGTGTCCATTTTTTCAATAGGCATTGGGTGGTCAGGAAGCGGAAATCGCACACCACGCTGTAACGCGTGACTCAACGCCGAACCTGGCAGCAGATCCAAATCCTTCGCTTCAACCAGGAGTTCTTCCAGCTGGACGGGATCCTCCGTTTCTAAAATCAAGGCAGCTGTGCCCAATTCACACTGGTTTGACAATGAGGAAAACAAAGAATAGGTATGACGCACAAAATCACTGAGTATGGCTTCTTCATCCTGATACGCTTTGGCGAAAGCCGCTCCAGCGGCATTCAAAAAGGTATTTCTCCGCGCCTTTGCCGTGCTATCCGAAGGAACAGGTTGGTTAATCTGCTCCCAGAACGTAGTCAACAGCGGCGAGATGTCCAGTCGTGTTGTTCGGTGCAACCGCATCATCATATGGGTAATGCTCTCCACCTGCCGGAGCTCCTCAATGCCCTTTCCGTCAATGGCACACAAGGTTTCAAGCGTCTTTTCCGGCTCATCAAGGTCTAAATACGCTTGCCCCAGCAAAACAAACGCTTTGCGCTCCCAATAAGGTGATACATACTCCAAAGCCCCGCGGAGCAACTCGCTATGGTCATACTGTCCGGCGCGGTATTCAGACAGGGCATCTTTGTACATGGACCCCCAATAGGCCGAGCCGGCGCTGTCACTACGATCCCAGCAGTCCGCAAGAGCATAGTAGGCCACGTCAATTCGTGTAAACATGGAGTTTGGAAACATTTCTACCGCCTGGGCAGCCCACTTCATAAGCTCGGGCATTTTTTGCAGCTTTCCTGCCGATACCGAGGCGCGAAACACCACCGGCCCGAATCGATCCCAGTAAGGCGGTTTCTTCTCAAACACCTCCATCAACTTTCGTGCATATTCTACACTTTCAACGTCATACTTTGAAATGTCGATACACTCCACGTAGGTCTGCATATCTTCCGGGTTTTCCGCAAGTTTTTTTCTCAATAACGCCATATTGCGGTCATGCTTGGCCTGCTCTGCGGCCTTATCGGCATAGGCATATCCATCATGATTTAACCATGTGTTGTGGAGCATCATGGCCTTCACAGATTCGCCATCCGGGGAGAGCCACTTTTCATGGATACACCCGGTATAGCGAATTCCTGTACTCATGCGGAGCAGCCGAATTCCGGAAAAATCATTGAACTGTTGATTTTCATCCAGCTCAACCGTATTATAATTGTGGATATTCACAGCCCCAAAATCATGAGGAAGCGTCTTTTCCTTTGAAAAGGCAATCAATTCTGCGATATCGTCCGTCAGCCATTCGTCCGCGTCAATGGTGAAATACCACTGGCCGGAACAGCGGTCCATAACGGCATTTCTCGCGGCGGAGAAGTCGTCAACCCACGGGAAATCAAACAAAATATCCGCATATTTTGTCGCGATTTCCCGGCTGCCATCGCTGGAGCCGGTATCCGCCATCACTAGCTCGCAGGGCACGGCGTCCCGCAGGGGCTGGAGGGATTTCAAGCACCGCTCCAGACAGCGGATCTCATCTTTAAAAATCATTCCAATGGAGAAAAATGGTGCGCCCATAAAAATGCTCCCTTTCTGTTTTTGAAGATCATGGGAAAACCGCTGCCCCAAAGCAGCTTTCCCACACCCTTCATGACAACAAAACGGGGGCGGGCTTTTGCCCGCCCCCGTTTTTTGCGCGTTGGGCTGATGGTGCTTGGGGATTCCCGCAGCTTCTTACTGGAGCAGCTGGAGGACGCCCTGAGGCACCTGGTTGGCCTGGGCCAGCATAGCCTGAGCGGACTGAATCAGGATGTTGTTCTTGGTGTAGGCCATCATCTCCTCGGCAACGTCGGTGTCGCGGATGGTGGACTCGGCATCCTGGATGTTCTCCTGCATCACGGACAGGTTGTTGATGGTGTGATCCAGACGGTTCTGGGTGGCGCCCAGCGTACCACGGACGTCGGACACGTAATTGATCGCGTTTTTAATCGCGTCAACCGCCGCCGCCGCGCCATCCTGAGTGCTGATGTCGATGCCGGAGATGCCCATCGCCTTGGTGTGCATATCCTTGATATTGACCTTCAGCTGGTTGAAGCTGTCGGCGGTGTCGCCAATCTGCAGGGTCAGGGACTTGCCCACGCCATTGCTGCGGGCGGTGCCGAGCTGAACCAGGCCCTTCCAGTCGGCGGCGGTGGCATCAATGGTAGTAGAACCACCATTCTGGGTGCCCTTGCCGTCAGTACCGGCCAGATTGTTCTTGCTGTAGTCCACGCCGCCCTCTTTCTCGGTGAGGGAGATCTTGCCACTGGTCAGGTCGGCGCCCACATAGAAGTTGCGGTTGCTGCTGGCGGCAGCGGCCAGACGGCCTGCGGCAATTTTCAGCAGGTCGGTATCGGTGGAGGTCTTATCCGTCAGGTCGATCACATTGGCGGTATCCTTCCATTTGCTGTCCTTACCCAGGGCAAAGACATAGGTGGTGTCGCCGATCTTGATGGCCTGACCGTCCTGCACATTGGCGGTGGTCAAGGTAAAGGTAGCCTGGCCGTACTCGCGGCTGGCCTTGGAGACAGCCTCCACCTCAGGAGTGACCTGGAACTGCTCGCCGGTAACGGACACAGTGCCAGCGGAAGTGCCGGTAACGCCGCTGATGGACGCGGAGAACGCGTTGGCGGGAGCAAAATCAGTGGCGGGGGGCTCCTTCATCTCCAGCACCAGCTTGGTGCCTTCCACGCTGACGTTGAAGGAGATGCCATCAATGGCGATGTCAGAGGCAGTGCCCAGCAGGCCATCCTTGATCTTCTCGGCCAGGGCCGCGCCGGCCAGCTCGGAGCTGCCGGACACAGTCACGGTAGCGGTCTTGCCCGTGGCCAGTGTAAAGGTGACAGTCTGATCGGCGGTGGTGTTGTTGGTGATCACAGCCTGGTTGAAGTCGATGGTGTACTTACCGGCAGTGGGCTGCTTGGTCACCTGCTGGCCGTCCGCCACCACGGTGATAGTGGGATCGGTCGCGTTGCTGATCGCGATGTCGCCGCCGTCCATGGAGCCGTCCAGCAGCTTGATGCCGTTGAAGTTGGAGGAATCAGCGATGCGGTTGATCTCGGTGCGCAGCTGATCCATCTCCTTCTGGAGCTGGGCGCGGTCGGTGGTGTTGTCGTAGGTGCCGTTGGCGGACTGGGTAGCCAGCTCCACCATACGGTTGAGCATGTCGTGAACCTCAGTCAGAGCGCCCTCGGCGGTCTGCACCAGGCTGATGCCGTCCTTCGCGTTCTTCTGGGCGGTCTCCAGGCCGGTAATCTGGGCGCGCATCTTCTCGGAAATGGCCAGACCAGCGGCGTCGTCGCCGGCGCGGTTGATCTTATAGCCGCTGGACAGCTTCTCCAGGTTCTTCTTCATCGCGGACACGTTGTTGGTGTAGTTGCGATAAGAATTCATGGCCATGATATTGTGTTGGATCCTCATTTTATAGTCCTCCTATAAATAAAATGATTGCTGGGGTAGTCCGGCGCGTCGGGACGTCCGTGTCCCAACGCTGGGTGGAGTATCTTCCAAACCGCCAACCTGCGCACAGCGGTGGTTTTTCCGATACGTGACACTATTTCAATCGGCTCGTCAGCCGTTTGAAACCTCAGTGGTTTGCTTTGCCTCGCTGGGGAACATATGCTCCAGCTGCCGCCGCAGGGCTTGCACATCGCCGTCCTTGCCGTCCATTTGGGCCAGCAACGCCCGCATGGCGGTGAGCGCCTGGGCCTTGCTGCGGTTCCAAGGGATCTCCTGCCGGTGCCAGCGGGGTGTGTCGAACACACAATCCGGGCGCTGCCCGCCGGCGCGCTCCAGCACCTCGCCCCGCAGGATAGTAAGCTCCTTTGGCGCATCGACCAACAGCTTGCAGCGGTCACCGGACATACGGTCAAGCTGAATCACCACGTCCTCGCCGATGGTCATATACTCCCCCGGCTTCAAGTTCAAGCTGAGCATGGCTGCAACTCCTTTTCAGTTTGGCGGCTCGGTGTTCCATCCTTCCGCCCGCACGGCAAGCCCGCGCATTTTCATCGTCATAATATTTTGGACAGCCCAAAGGGCTTTCGGATGTGCGCACACACCCTCTCGTTTCCCACTTAACGGCCTGGTAACGCTCGGCAAAACGAAAAGGTGATTTTCGCTTTGCTGAACGCTCCCAGCCGAAACCATGGGCTTTCACCGGCGTCCCGACCGGTATAGCTGGGGCGAAATACGGTTAGGCGCTTTCGCGCAAATCCTGACTGTTGAAATATTGGGCCAAGCCCTGTGTTTTGATGTTCTTCGCGGCGTTGACCTCCCGGTCGTGTACTGCGCCGCACTTAGGGCAGGCCCAGGTTCCCTTGCGGTGGGGCTTATCGTTTCGGACGAACCCGCAAGCGGAGCAGGTTCTTGTGGTGAGGGCGGCACGGTCTACTACGATCAGAGCCTTGCCCTGTCGCGCCAGCTTGTAGCGCAGGCACTCCCGGAACATTCCAAACCCGGCCTCCAGCGCATTCCCCGGGAGTATCTTCTTTTTTGATACGTCCCGCATAGAATCGCCCCTCACGCACACGGCGTCCCAGCCGTTGGCTATCCGGCTGGATTCCTTGTGGATGAAGTCGCGTCGCTGGTTGGCAATGTGCTCATGGAGTTCACGGTATTTCTGCACCGCTTCCTGATAATTTTTGGAACCGGGCTCCATCCGATTGAGGCGCTTTTGGATCTTCACCAGCTTCTCCTGGGACTGCTTCAGCCAATGGGGCGGGTCGGCCATCTCGCCACTGTCTGCTACATAAAAATGGCCCATGGAATATTTCAGACCAACGGTGGTATCTGGAGTAGGGGTAACTGCCTCCGGCTCCTTTACGATGTACTCATAAAGGATGTAGGCGAAGTATTTGCCTGTTTTGGTTTTCTCCACTGTGACCCGTTTCAGCTTCCAGCCATTTCGAGGGCGGCGGGGGAATTTGGCCTTGACGATCCCCGCCTTGGTCATGCGGATGCCGTCCTGAGTGGTGTAGATGGTGGGGCCGGACTCAAAAACATGGTTACAGGCAGTGAATGAGTCGCGGTCAGTCTTTTTCTTTTTGAACTTTGGCGAACCAAAAGTTTTCGGATCCTTGAAGAACACTCGGAACGCCTGGGAGAGCTTGTTGTGCTCTTGAATCAGCGCCTGATTATCCACTTCCTTTAAGAAGGGAGCCTCGTTTTTGTATTTGGCAGGGGTGGGGATGAAGTGCTTATCCGTTTCCAGATAGAACCGCTGCTGGTCGGCCAGCATATGGTTCCAAATATACCGGCAACAGCCGAAGGTGTTTTCAAAAAGCTCCGCTTGGGCCTCATCCGGATAGAGCCGAACCTTGATGGTGCTGTAGCGAATTTCTTTGCCAGTCTCGCACTGTGCCTTTGGTTTTCGCGGCATCCCGGTTCGCCTCCTTTACAATTATTTAACCAACGCAGCCAAGGGAGCGCTCTTTGCGTATCGCCGCGTCATAAAATGAGCTTTTTGCCATTCCGCAGGCCTCCGCCGCTTCCGCCATCTTGAACTCACCGCTCCGCCATTTCTGCCGGCACTCGTCAAAATTCTCCGGGAGCGGTTTCCTGGCTACTCCAAACCGAACGCCCCGTGCTTTTGCCTGTGCAATCCCCTTCGCCTGTTTGACACGGCGCTCCTCCTGTTGTCGCCTCTGCGCCTGTGCGTAGAACAAATCGGAGACAAGCTGTGAGAGCAACTCCTGACCTGCCACGGCGTCTACTCCTGAAAGCAAAGAAGCAATTTCCTTTGTGATTTCTTTCAACTCATGTTGAACGTCCGTACCCAGCCTCGGATTTTTCCCTCGCTTCACAGAGACATTCTCTGGTGTGTCCACTGACAAATCAGCGCATCCGCCACCAATTCGGTCAAATTTGAGGATGATATCTCCATTCCACCCGTCAACAATGAGGCTGTCGCCTGTCTTTATGGAAAACTGTGCCACAGCAACCTCCTTAGTCATGCCACGCGAAGTGGATACAAAGGTATGCTTTTGTATCCGAAAAGGCAGGGTTCAAAAATTTTTCAAAAAGGGCTAAACTTTTGAGAAAACCTGCCGACAAAATAGGTGAAGCAAGACATGAAAGCTATGGAATGCTTGGATATGAAAGCATAGCTTTTTGTCCGATATTTCCAGAATTTACAAGCGGCAAAAACATGAACCGGGACGTCCCATATTGGGACATCCCGGTTCTTCCTTTGCTCTGTGCTATTTAGGCATTCCTCTGCGTCGGGCATACTTCAAGAAGGTGCGATGATTCATCCCCGCCCGCTTGGCACCCTCCCTGCCTGAGATGAATCCGTCCAGCCATAGCTGCGCGGCACTGTCGAAGCCTTCCGGCAAATCCATTTCTCTGCGTCCAAATCGTACCCCACGAGCCTTTGCTTCTGCAATGCCCTCCGCCTGCCGCTGACGGATGTTTTCGCGTTCCGTCTGGGCCACATAACTGAGGAGTTGGAGCACAATGTCCGCAATCAATGTCCCGGTCAGATCGCGCCCCTGCCGGGTGTCCAACAGGGGCATATCCAAAACAACGATGGCGGCTTTGCGTTCTTTTGTGATGTAAGCCCACTGCTCCAGAATCTCCTCATAATTGCGTCCCAGCCGGTCGATGCTTTTGACCACCAGCACATCCTCTGGATCCAGATGTTTCACCATGTGTTGGTAGAGTGGGCGGTTAAAATTTTTCCCGGACAGCTTTTCCACGATAATGTTTTTCTCCGCCACTCCGAACTCCCGCATGGCGGCAAGCTGGCGGGCCTCGTTTTGCTCCTGTGTGGACACCCGCACATAGCCGTAAGTGTTGCAATCCATACGCCGACCCCTTTCTGTAAAATGGATATCTTTTCATTTTACAGAAAAAATGGTCTATGGAGCAATTGACCTCGCAGGAACATTTTTATCGGAAATCTTAGCTTTGAGAAATTGACATTTGAGGGGTAATCAGCCGGACTTTTCGTGAAAAAAGTATCGACAATGAAAAAGTTCCGATAAAAGCGGCAAGCAATGAGCGGCGATATCCTTTTGGATTTCGCCGCTCGCTTGTTGGGGTTCCCCCAAGCCCCGGACTGGCCGCTCCGCGTCCAGTCGAACACGCCTGACGGCGTGGCTTTTCCGCTCCCGTTGGTCGCTTCTTCCCGCACCTCCGCGCGGGACATATAAAGCGGGCATACAGACTTGGTTTACAGCAGCGAATAGTCCGCGATCATCATGCTGGCGCTGTGATCCAGTTCTGGATAGGCCACCCGCATAATTGCGCAGGCGATCATCAGCGAGGCCCTTCTTACCACAGCTTGAATATTGGAAACAGTCAAAAATTCTTGATTGGACGCCTCCATCTCCGGCGCTAAGTCCTTGACAGAGATCACAGCCGGAATTCCGATAGAAATGACCGGCACACCAATCGTAGACTGCGATAATTCCTCCCCGCTGTAATAAATCCGTATTCCAGCGTCCGTCAACTGTATACTGCGGCAGAGCCGGGAATACTCCGTGCAATTTGTGGAATCGACCAGCAACACACAGGCCGCGTCTACTGCGGATGAGGTGCTGGCGATCAGGGCACTTCCGCTGATGTTCGTTTCGCCGCTCACGCCTGGAGCCAGCACCGTCAGTTTTTCAAATGCGGACTTCATTGGAGCGTGAGTAAAAATCCTTTTTGCGGTTTCCGGCCCAATAGAATCAGCCGGAAAATCCCGGTTCCCTATTCCGCAGACCAGCAGCGTTTTTCCTTTGTACGGAGACAGGTAGCGGTCCAGCTCCTCAGTCAAACATGCGCAGACATTTTCCAGATCGTCATAGTCGCCCAGCGGCCCCGTCTGAAGGGTGGAATATTGCCCAACAGCTTTGCTCAAAAGACCCGCCATATCTTCATCCTTGATGTTCACGCGCTGGACAGGAATACCGTGGGCTTCGGTTTCGATGAAATCCACATATTCCGCGATCCAGTCACCGCTTTCTGACAGAGACCCTTTTTTGAACAACCCCTCCAATACCTTGCCAATTTCGGGCGGCAGATTTGCAGCCATGATTCATTTCCCCCTTGTCTTGTCGGTTTCAATTTTTTACTGTTGAGCAAGCGCCTGAGTGAACGGGTCAATCATGATGATCTCCCGCCCCGCCTTCCGTGCGTAGCGCACAGTCGCCGCCGTTCCTCCACGCCGCTCCCCATTATACACCGCCAGCAGAATTCCGGCCTGATCCACCAAACGCCGGTTGCGCGCCAGCATACAGCCATCATAGTATTTCCGGCTCACATAGTCCACAAAATCGGCCCGTGCCACAATCATGTGATACCGCTCCCGCGCTGAATCGCTCCATCTGTCCGCCTGCCCCTCGCAGGGCAGAACACAGTGGAGGTTCAGCGCGGGATTTTTCCTGCGCAGGTCAAGAACAATCTGCGCACAGTAGGTGTCGGTTCCTTCCGCCATGCCGCTGAAAAAATCCGTTACACCGGCCTCCGCCAGTTTTGTGATCTGCCCGGTCAGTTCCTCTTTCAGCGCCACGCACCGGCTGTCCGTTTCGTCATATCGCCATGGGAATTTGCTGGGGCGGTGACCGGTGAACGCGCAAGCGGTATTCATCATAATTTGTGTCTCCTTAATACATATAATTATATGTATTATACATGAATGAATGGGTGAAATCAATACACACTATCCTATGTATGGTACGCTTCTTAAAAAGAGGGGGGAACCGTCTTGAAAAGTGTGATGGACTTACTTCGGGAACTGCGGGAAGATCATGACTACTCGCAGAGCGATATAGCGTCAGTTTTGGGTATCTCTCAGCAGCACTATTCCAAATACGAAAAAGGAGAATATGAGCTTCCTCTCCGGCATTTCATCACGCTGGCGGAGCATTATGGCGTATCTGCCGATTATCTGATTGGCAGATGCTCCTACGATGAAAAGAAGCCGTTGGAAATGGTGTACGTTACTCGTGATTGTTCCTGTGAAAAGCTGGTAAAGGACACGCTCTCTTTAAGTGAGCATGGAAGAATGTCGGTTGTGGAATATATAGAACTCCAGAAGTTGAAAGAAAACAATGGAGCGCGTCATGATGAGAAAGCATCGGCCTTCACTCGCCTACAAAAGACAGATGCAGCCCAATAGGACCTATGGAGACTTGCGGCAGAAGCATAAAGCCAAAATTGCTGATTGGATGTTCAAATCCGTGTGCGAATACTATCGGGAACATGGAGAAATGCCCAAAGGCGCGGCGGTGTCCGCGATCACGGATAAGGTATATGAGAAAATAGTCTCCACTTGCATATGGGTCCCCTATGACGAGGTTCACCAGGAGCTTCTCTCCAAGCTGCCCCAATACGAAATTCGCATTCAAGAGGACGGGCTTCCAGATAAGCCGCAACCGCCCCCAAATCCTGCGTCCGCACCCAAAAAGAAAGGGAGCAGCGGTAAAGTCTGCCCAGTGTGCGGCAGAAAAATGAAGCAGCAGTTCATAGGGCTGAAGCATTGCAAATGCGGCATGAGCTGGCAGAGGGGCGAGGGCTTCTTTGAACGCTCCAATGATATGGTATTCGCGCTGGAACGGCGGAAAACCGGGAAGAAAGTCAAGCAAATTCCGGTAATCCGTTTCAAAGGTGAATAGCGGATAAACGCTACAGATGAACGAATATAAAAAAATTCTCCCATACCAAGCGGTATGGGAGAATTTTTGCAGTCACCGCTCCGGCTTCTGTTCTCTATTCCGTTCCTGCTCCTCCAACTCCTGGCCGAGGATTTTATCCACGTTCTGCTTCGCCGTCTGATAAGCGATCATGTCCTGACGCGCCGCACGGTATTCCTCGTATTCCTTCTGCTTCTCCGCCAGCAGTCCGGCGTACTCCTGGGAAAGATGGGCCACTTTGGGGATAGGTTTGCCTCCCAGAGCGTCAAAGGCTCTTTTCGCCGCCTCATGCTGGGCGATCTCGGCCCCATGCTCCGCCAGAAACTCCTTTTTGTGTCGGGACTTTTTATAGGCAGCGTAGACCTCCCGCGTCTTGGAGTAATTGATGATGTGGGTCTTGAGCTGGGCAGTCTCGGCCATCCGCGCCTCCAACTGTTTGATGCGGTGGGAAGCGGCGTTGAACCTGTCCCCGGCCTGCGCCGCCCGCGCCGCCAGCTCGTCATAATCGGTCAGGCCGTTGTCCACCAGAAAATTCAAGGTTTTAGCTGCCTCTTTCAGATTAAATATCTTCGCCCAGTGCTCATACCCGGCACCCTTCCCAGCGGCCATCTTCGCTTGAATGTCAATGAGCAGATTGACCTTCCGGCCATCCCGCTGGAAGGGCTTCCTTGCCCCGGCAGGCCCCCCGCCCCGGACGGCGAAACGCTCCCGCAGGGCTTCCCTGGTATAATCGCTCCCCAGTTTGGAGGAGCGGGTGAAGCGGTCCCAGCCGGGGGCGCGGAAGGACAGCGTTTTCCCCTCCTTTACCTCATAGCCTTCGACCCGCATTTTTGCCAGGAAATCCTCGTAGTCCCGGCTGTCTGGGAGTACCCGGTCAATGGTCTGCCTCAACTGCTCTTTATGGCTGGAGCCGTATTGAACCGCCGCCATTTCCTTCTGCTTCTTTGCGCTGGGCTTTGGGTTTTCAATGACTGAATAGCCGTGGGACCTGCACAGTTCGTCATTCAGCTCCCGCAGGATGAAAGCGGAATCCTTAACGTTCTGAAATTTGCCGTCACAGTTGAGGTTGGTGCTGTTGAACTCAATGTGGGTATGGATGTGGGCCTTGTCCACATGGGTGGACACAACGAATTGATGTTGGCCCCCGGTAAACTTCATAGCCAACTCGTAGCCAATGCGGTTGGCCTCCTCCGGGGTGATCTCGCCGGGTTTG
>ERZ779624.165-NODE-165-length-26073-cov-7.879968_pt1 | contig 26073 bp, 23 predicted proteins | sample MGYA00514190_ERZ779624 | MGnify/ENA primary metagenome ERZ779624 (study PRJEB29562, sample SAMEA4376706) | mouse gut metagenome | isolation source: Cecum | study: EMG produced TPA metagenomics assembly of the A DSS colitis mouse model was used to assess the... | reverse complement strand
GAGAAGGAGGAGGCGCAGCGGCTGATTGCTGCGATTCCGGAAATTCCTCTTCTTTCGATCACAAACGAAAAGCTGTCGGAACAGACATACCGGGAATGTCTGAGAACAGGCAGTTGTGAGGAATGGGTCAGGATTTTAAAGACGATCTGCCTGAGAAAGGAAAAGAGGCTGAAGGCTGGCAGAAAGGTGACGGCAGTGGATGCTAAATATTTCCGGATGGCGGAGGACAGTCTGTACGGCGAGCTGGCCGTGGCACTGGATATGAACCGAAAAGAACTGGAGGAATATATTGCGGGCGAGGTAGAAGGAAAAGTTGCGCTGTCATAAAAAAGGCTTTACAATCCGGAAAAAAAGTACTATGATAGAAAATCATAAGTCTCAGGCAGTGCAGGAAAGCGTTGAAGAGAAGAGTAGGATGCAGGAAGTCCCCAGAGAGAGCCGTCCGCAGGAATGCGGTGCTGAGAGCGGCTTGGCGGAATGGATCGCGAAGACCGTCTCTGAGCGGCCCTTAATCGGGCACGGTAGCCCCCGTTACAGGCAAAGGAAGGTGGCAGACGGAAGATGTCTGCAACAAGGGTGGAACCGCGTTCAGAAAATGTACGTCCCTTGCAATAGAAATATTGCAGGGGATTTTTTGTGTGAACTCAAAATGCACTTTGTTTTGTGTTCTCTGATTCGGACAGTGAGGATAATGCAGGTTTGCTCATGGGTTTTGTGAGAAAAAAAAGGAGGAGCGGGAATGAAGGGTAAAATGAAAGACAGGATGAGGGAGTGGAAGCGCAACTGTTTTGAGGGAGAGCTGACCGTGCCCAAGGCTATGCTGTGGCTGGCTGGTGCCGTGTGCCTGCTGGCGGGCATTGTATACGGCCTGAAGGCAGCGCCTATGACGCATGGCTTGACCATTGGCAGTAACAACGGAAACAACAATGGCAACAATAGCGGAAACAACACCGGAAACGGCAGTCTGTGTGCTGAAAACGGGGAAGGAAACGAGGAGGAAGAAGCATGAAAATCACTTTGAAAGACGGCTCTGTGAAGGAGTATGAAGAGAGCAGAAGCATTTATGAGATTGCCGCCGACATCAGCGAGGGACTGGCGAGAGCAGCCTGCTGTGCCAGGGTGGACGGGCAGGTGGCAGATTTAAGGACGGTGATTGATGGGGACTGTGAGCTGCAGATCTGCACGGCAAATGACCCGGAGGGGCTGGCAACCATCCGTCACACGGCTTCCCATGTGATGGCAGAGGCGGTAAAGAATCTGTTTCCGGATGCAAAGCTGACCATCGGTCCCAGCATCGACACGGGTTTTTACTATGACTTTGACCATGCGCCCTTTTCCAGAGAGGATCTGGACGCCATTGAGGCGGAGATGAAGAAGATCATCAAAAACGGTGCCAGGCTGGAGAAGTTTCTGCTTCCCAGACAGGAGGCCATCGTTTTCATGGAGGAAAAGGGCGAGCCCTATAAGGTGGAGCTGATCCGGGATCTTCCGGAGGATGCGGAAATCTCCTTCTATCGTCAGGGAGAGTTTGTGGATCTGTGCGCGGGCCCACATCTGATGAGCACAAAGGGCATCAAGGCTTTTAAGCTCATCTCTTCTTCCATGGCCTACTGGAGAGGAGATTCCGACAAGGCAAGACTGCAGCGTATCTATGGAACCGCCTATAATAAAAAGGAGGATCTGGCGGAGCATCTGGAGAAGATGGAGGATGCGAAGCGCCGGGATCACAACAGGCTGGGCCGGGAGATGGATCTCTTTACCACAGTGGATGTGATCGGGCAGGGGCTGCCTCTGTTTACGCCCAAGGGAACCAGGATGATCCTGAAGCTGCAGCGCTGGATTGAGGATCTGGAGGATAAGGAGTGGGGCTATGTCCGCACCCGCACTCCCCTGATGGCAAAGAGTGATCTGTACAAGATATCGGGGCATTGGGATCATTATAAGGAAGGCATGTTTGTGCTGGGAGACGAAGAGAAGGACAAGGAGGTATTTGCCCTTCGTCCCATGACCTGCCCTTTCCAGTATTATGTGTACAAAAATGCCCAGAGGTCCTACCGCGACCTGCCCTATCGCATGAGTGAGACTTCCACGCTGTTCCGCTCGGAGGATTCGGGAGAGATGCACGGACTCACCCGGGTGAGACAGTTTACCATCACGGAGGGACATCTTGTGATCCGGCCGGATCAGGCGGAGGAGGAGCTGAAGGGCTGTCTGGATCTGGCTTATTATGTGCTGAGCACGCTGGGACTGCAGGATGAAGTGACCTATCGCCTCTCCAAGTGGGATCCCGCCAACAAGACAAAGTATCTGGGGGACGACAACTACTGGAACAGCACCCAGGATGCCCTTCGCGCCGTGCTGCGGGAGAAGGGTGTGAAATTTGAGGAGGCGGACGGCGAGGCGGCGTTCTACGGCCCCAAGATTGATATTCAGGCAAGGAATGTGTATGGCAAGGAAGACACCATGATTACCATTCAGCTGGATTGCGCCATCGCTGAGAATTTTGACATGTACTATGTGGATCAGAACGGTGAAAAGGTTTGTCCATACATCATCCACAGAACCTCCATGGGCTGCTATGAGAGAACGCTGGCATGGCTGATTGAGAAGTATGCCGGCAAGTTTCCCACATGGCTGTGTCCGGAGCAGGTTCGCGTCCTTCCCATTTCCGAAAAGTATGAGGAGTATGCCGCAAAGGTGCTGAAGGAGCTGCGGGCAAACGATATCGACGCCACGGTGGATAACCGCTCCGAAAAGATCGGCTTTAAAATTCGGGAGGCAAGGCTTGCAAAGCTTCCCTATATGCTGGTTGTGGGAGAACAGGAGGAGACAGACGGCCTGGTGTCCGTGAGAAGCCGCTTCGCCGGAGACGAGGGGCAGAAGCCCCTGGCGGAGTTTATCCGGCAGATCGGTGAGGAGATCCGCACCAAGGAAATCCGCAGGGAGTGCGAGGAGAACGAAGGTGCACGGAAATCATAAAATAGAATAGGAATTCATGCGGAGACCCTGCTTGTTTTGACCGACAAGCAGGGTTTACTGTTGTGCGGCATAAAAACAGGAACTTAGATTGACAAACAGATATTAGAGTGATATGATTTTGATATCAAACAAACAAGGGGGTGCCTGTGTAATGAGAGTTTCAGGACTGACAATGTTGTTCATCGCTGTCAGTATGTTGGTCAGCGTGGCGATTCCGGTGGGATTGTGTATCTTTTGCCGGAAAAAGTGGAAGTGTGATTTTCTGCCCTTCTGGGCGGGCTGCGGGGTGATGTTCCTGTTTGCCTTTGTGCTGGAGCAGGGGGTACATGCCGTAGTGCTGTCCTCGGCGGTAGGGAATGCCATAAAGGGCAATCTTTGGCTGTATGCCCTTTACGGAGGATTGATGGCGGGACTTTTTGAGGAGACAGGCAGGCTTACGGCCATGAAGTTTCTCTTGAAAAAGAACCGGGGAAACAGCCATAACGCATTGATGTACGGGGCGGGACATGGCGGCTTTGAAGCGTTTTTCATTTTGTTTTTTGCCATGTTGAATAATCTGATCTACTCGGTAATGATCAATTCCGGTAATGCAGGATTGCTTTTGCAGGAGCTGGACGCCGCCAATGCCGCAATTTTGCAGTCGGCCTTTGACACCCTGGCTAATGCGTCTCCCTTCCTGTTCCTGGCAGGAGCCTTTGAGCGGGTGTGCGCTGTTGTGGCGCAGCTGGCCTTGTCCGTGCTTGTGTGGCAGGCGGCCAGCGGGAAAGGAAAGATCGGATGGTATTTTCTGGCAATCTTCCTGCACTTCGCGCTGGATGCAGCGGCGGTGATTTTGAGCGGCTTTGGCCTGTCTGCGGTTGTGATCGAGCTTGTTGTCTGTGTCGTTGCCGTGGGATACGCATTGCTGGCCTGGCGGGTCTTTCAGAAATCCCGGGCGGCGGGCTGACTGTCAGGCCGGAAATGAATGGGATAACTGTAAGAAAAAGCAAATGCCCGTGGGAACGGGCGGATAGGAGAGCCGAAATGGAAGAAAAGATATTGAGCACGAAAAAGAACGGAATGACGGTGCTGCTTCTTTCCGTGGCAATATATATCCTGGCTGTTGTGGGAATAATTGTGGGTGCGGTGTTTGAGGAGAACGGCAGAAGCGGCATGGCGCTGATTGTGGCGGGAATCGTGGTGCTGTCCTTTGGATGGCTTCTGTGGCTCGGGCTGAAGGTGCTGAAGCCCCAGGAGGCGCTGGTGCTGACTTTGTTCGGAAAGTATATCGGAACCCTGAGAGAGCCCGGATTTTATTTTGTCAATCCCTTTTGCGCTGCAGTGAATCCGGCGGCGAAGACCCATCTGAATCAGAGCGGGGATGTGCGGGAAAAAAATCCCGCCGAGACAGCCGCGGCGGAGGCTTTGTCAAAGAAGATTTCCCTGAAAATCATGACGCTGAATAACTGCAGGCAGAAGATCAACGACTGCCTGGGCAATCCTGTGGAGATTGGTATCGCTGTGATCTGGCGGGTGACGGATACGGCAAAGGCTGTGTTCAATGTGGATAACTATAAGGAATTCCTGTCTCTGCAGTGCGACAGCGCCCTGAGAAATATTGTCCGGCTCTATCCCTATGACGTGGCTCCCAACGTAGATACCACCGGTGACGGCAACGCGGACGAGGGCAGTCTGCGTGGCTCCAGCGAGACGGTTGCGGCGCGTATTAAGGACGAGATTCAGCAGAGAGTCGATGAGGCCGGCATCCAGGTTGTGGAGGCCAGGATCACCTATCTTGCCTATGCGCCCGAGATAGCATCGGTGATGCTGCAGAGACAGCAGGCGTCCGCTGTCATCGACGCCAGAAAGATGATCGTGGACGGCGCTGTGGGCATGGTGGAGATGGCGCTGGAGCGTTTGAAAGAAAATCAGGTGGTGCCGCTGGATGATGAGCGGAAAGCGGCCATGGTATCCAATCTGTTGGTGGTGTTGTGCGGAAACAGAGACGCGCAGCCGATTGTGAATTCAGGAAGCTTATATTAATATGGCAGATAACAAGAAACAGATTCCGCTGCGGCTTTCGCCCAGGCTCTATGACGCCATTGCGTCCTGGGCGGAGGATGACTTCCGTTCGGTGAACGGGCAGATCGAATACCTGTTGACGGAATGTGTCAGACAGCGGAAAAAGAACGGAAAATATATGCCGGAGGAATTGGACGTTCCTCCACAGCTGGATATTTGATACGGGGATGCCACCTCGCTGAGGGCAGGATATGTTAAAAAGGAGTTACAGAGGGTTCGTTCTCTGGATGGCGGGTTATTTTGTATTGATGATTTCGGCTTCTTTTCTGCCGATAAAAGACAATGAGCTGCAGGCCAGGATATTTTACTTTTTGACGGCTGCGTCAGTAGAAGTACTCATGCTGATTGTCTACAAAACAGAGAAGGTTAAAGCTGCCTTGTTGGGTGGATTTGTGCGTGGTGATAGTGGCGTTTGTGGGTTGTGCCTTCAGTACAATACGCTTTAAATTGTAAAATCCGTATATTTTTCTCTGGAACAGGCATACTGATAACAGGTCTGTCGGCCGTTGTCCGGCAGACTGCCTGCGACGGAACTGTGGTTGGTTTGTGCTGCCATGGGCGGCATGACGGGAAGGAGGAAAATGATGGCGGATTTGAAATGTGCGGTTGAAAACTGTACCTACAACAAGGAGCATCTGTGCAGCAAGGGTGATATCATGGTGGGCGGAAAGCATGCCTGCTGCTGTGACCAGACCTGCTGTGAAAGTTTTGTGCAGAAGAGAGAGGGAGGAGATTCCTTTAAGAATTCCACCTGTCATCCCAGCAAGACGATCAGTATCGACTGTGAGGCCGTAAAGTGTATTTACAACTCAAATTATAAGTGCCATGCGGATCATGTGGATATCAAGGGCTGCGGCGCCTGTGACTGTAAGGAGACGACCTGCGCGACTTTTACGGAAAAATAACGGTGGAATGACCTGTCAAAGGGCTGCGGGAAGCAGCGGAGCGGAAAACAGATAAAAATGGTATTGACAAAGGTGGGAGCATATGATATTCTGTTTAGGCATGTGAAGGCGTGCAGGCAAGCAGAGTATCCACTCTCACCTTACGACAAACGGGTCAGTAAGCGTTCCCATTTTCATACGGAAGTACCGTCAATCTGTCGGTGCGGATTCTGTAAGAGTGAGTTTAAGTGGATAGTTATGCTATCCACTTTTTTATTTTTTTATGTATGGAGGGTACGACCATTAGCGATTTAATGATTAACGAGCAGATCAGGGACAAAGAGGTGCGCCTGATCGGGGAGAACGGCGAGCAGTTGGGCATCGTTTCCACCAGAGAAGCGATGAAGCTGGCGGAGGATGCAGGACTTGACCTGGTGAAGATTGCTCCCACGGCGAAGCCTCCCGTGTGTAAGATCGTGGATTACGGGAAGTTCAAGTACGACCAGCTCAGAAAAGAGAAGGAAGCGCGCAAGAAGCAGAGAACCGTTGAGATCAAGGAGATCCGTCTGTCCCCCAACATTGATACCAACGACCTGAACACGAAGATGAATGCAGCCAGGAAGTTCATTACGAAGGGTGACAGAGTAAAGATTACGCTTCGGTTCCGGGGCCGTGAGATGGCACATATGAACAACAGCAGACATATTCTGGATGATTTTGCCGAGAATTTGTCGGACATCGCGGTGATTGAGAAGGCTCCCAAGGTGGAAGGCAGAAGCATGACTATGTTTTTAACTGTAAAGCGCTAGTTCGCTAGTTAGCAGAGGTTAAAATAGATTATTTAAAGTTTAGGAGGATAATGTTATGCCCAAGATGAAGACAAGCAGATCAGCTGCAAAGCGTTTTAAACTGACAGGAACAGGTAAGCTGAAGAGAAACAAGGCTTACAAGCGCCATATCTTGACCAAGAAGACCAGGAAGACGAAGCGTAATCTGAGAAAGCCTGCAATTACGGATGCAACGAACGTAAAGAATATGAAGAAGATTCTGCCCTATTTATAAGTGAGTCTGGTTAAGGAGGAAAAAGAACATGGCAAGAATTAAAGGCGGCATGAATGCCAAGAAGAAGCATAATAGAGTATTGAAGCTTGCAAAGGGCTACAGAGGAGCAAGAAGCAAGCAGTACAGAGTAGCAAAGCAGTCTGTCATGAGAGCTCTCGCCAGCTCCTATGCGGGCAGAAAAGAGAGAAAGCGTCAGTTCAGACAGCTTTGGATCGCGCGTATCAATGCGGCTGCAAGGCTGAATGGACTTTCCTACAGCAGGTTTATGTACGGCCTGAAGCTGGCCGGCGTTGACATGAACAGAAAGATGCTGGCAGAGATGGCAGTCAACGATGCAGAGGGATTCAAGACCCTTGCAGAGCTGGCAAAATCCAAGGTGGCGTAAGCGACAAAAAATAAGAATCCCGGCGGAGCAATCTGCCGGGTATTATTATGCGCGAATAAGCAGAGTCATTAGCGAACGAGAAAAGCAAAGCTTTTCGAGTCTGCTTATTGTGCAGAGTCAGAAGCGAAGGATGTCCGAAGCGGGTGCTTGCACCCGCGGCGGCCGAACGCGTCAAACAGACAAAAAGGAGGGGATGTTGGAATGCTGATATTTTTTGATATAGACGGAACCCTGATCGGAGAACAGTCCCATGTGATGCTGGAGAGCACAAAGGAGGCTGTTCAGCGGGCCAGGTCCCTGGGACATATCTGTATGATTAACACAGGCAGGAGCGGAAAACTGGTGGGGGCCGACGTGACTGGGCTGACGGAATTTGACGGTCTGGCCATGGGCTGCGGCACCATGATTGTCTACCGCGGAGAGACGCTGTTTCACAGGACCTTTTCGGAGGAGGAGTCCCACAGGATTGTGGCAGGACTGCGCAGGCACGGGATCGACGCGTGTCTGGAGGGCAGTGAGGAAAACTACTGGGACAGTGACGAAAGAATTTTCACGGCTTCCTTCCGGGAGTTTAAGCATCGGTTTGACGGAATGGGTTACGGAACCTTTGAGGAGGCGCCGGGACATTTTGACAAATTCTATGCCTATGCGGATAAGGTGGAGAAAATGGATGCCTTCCGCCAGGAATTTGCAGATATGCTGGATTTTGTAGACCGTCTGGGCGGATATTATGAGATCATGCCCGCAGGGTATTCCAAGGCCAGTGCCATACGCTATATGGCAAGGCATCTTGGAATTCCCATGAGCGAAACGGTGGCTGTGGGAGACAGCAGCAACGATATTCCCATGCTGACCTGTGCAGGCGTCAGCATCGCCATGGGGAATGCCGCGAAGGATGTGAAGGCGGTGGCGGATTATGTCACTACGGATGTGGATGAGGATGGGATCCGGAATGCACTGCGGTGGCTGGAGGAGAGAGAAGGCAGGCGCTGACTGAAATCTCCAGGAGGTTTTTAACGGCAATTCATTTCTGCATTACTGTATTGAACTAAAGTGGCGAATGTGATAGAATAAGTACAATTATTAAATATAGCATAAGAGAGAAGAGACAATATGACTGCATCAAATGATGGGAATTTGCTTTGTCTGAAGGATGTTTCAAAATATTATACCTCTGGTCAGTCGGTGGTAATGGGCTTAAACGGTATCAGTCTCTCCTTCCGGAAGGGGGAGTTTGTGGCTGTAACGGGGGAAAGCGGCAGCGGAAAGTCCACGTTGGCAAAGGTCATGGCGGGAATCCTTTCCTACGAGGACGGGGAGATGACCGTAAACGGAAGGCCCACTTCTCATTACGGTCACGCCGACTGGGAGCGTTACCGCTGCGATGCCGTCAGCTTTATTTCGCAGAGCTATGATATCCTGCCCGGCTGTACCGTGCTGAAAAATGTGGTCAGCGCCCTGGTGCTCACCGGAATGGAGAGAAAGCAGGCGGCGGAAAAGGCGGAGGAAATTCTTCGGCAGGTGGAGCTCTATGACGAGAAGAACAGAAGGGCGGCGAAGCTGTCCAGCGGTCAGAAACAGCGTTTGTCAATTGCGAGGGCCCTGGCCAAGCCTGCGCCTGTCCTGATTGCGGACGAGCCCACCGGAAACCTGGACAGCGAGAACAGTGCAAAGGTGATCCGGCTTTTGGCCGCCGCTGCCGAAGAGCGTCTGGTGATTATGATTACCCATGATTTCGGGGAGGCGGAGGAGTATGCCACCCGGCAGATCACCATCCGGGATGGTGTGATTGCTTCCGATGCACCTCTGCGGTCTGCAAGAGAGTGTGCACAGGAACCGGAGAGGGAAAAAACTGCCCGGAATGCCCGGGGTCTGAGCTTTTACACGGCGGTTCTTCAGATCGGTTCACGGCCGGTGTGGACTGCTGTTACTTTGCTCTTTTTTGTGATGACGGCATTTGCCATGTTTGCCTTTGCGGGAACCTTTGTGGTGAATCTGGATGATGCGTTTACCAGATACTATGACAATTCTGCCTTTGCAAACGGCAGTGATACCCGTATTCTGGTTGTGAAGGAGGATCCGGAGCAGGGGACCGCGGCGCTGGAACAGGAAGACTGGGAGCGCCTGCTTGCCCTGGAGTATGTGGAGCTTGTGGAGCCCTATGGCTATCTGACTGATATTAATTACTACTACAGGCAGGATATTGATTATCGGCTTCATTATTACCGTCCCCCGGATGATCATGGCGCGTTGGAGGATGTCCTGGAAGAAGCCGTAACTTTTTCCGGCAACAGCCTTTTTGTACAGACGGTTCCCTGTCTTCCCGAGGGCAGCTCTTTCCTGACGGCAGGACGGCTGCCTGAGACAATTTACGAGGTGGCGGCTTTTGGAGGGGAGGAACTGATCGGGACGGAAATTCCGGTCTATTTGAGGGATTCCAAAAACTGGGGGGAGGATCAGTATATCAAGATGAAGGTCACGGTGACGGGAGTGACCGACCGGGGAAGCGGACTCTATTTTTCCCAGGAAATGGGCAGATCCATAACCTGCTATTTCCGGGAGGAGGGCTATATTTTCATGCCTTACGAGGAAGGAAGATTTGAGCTTACGGATATAGATTGGAGTTCCGGTACAGGCATGGAGGGAAGAGTTGTGCTGTCCGCGCTTGCCGCAAAATCTCTCTGGGAGGAGGTATACAGGCTTATTCGGAGTATGTCCGGGTTTGTTGATACCTGGCAGATGTTCCACGACAGGGAATTTTACTTTGACATTCCGGGGAGCTTTAAGCAGGTGATATTGAAGGTTTACGGACAGGCGCCCGATGTGACCTACAGGCATTGTTACCTGGTAGAGCGGGAGGAATTTGAACTGCTGACGGATGTGGGCGGCAGTGATATGGCGGCGCTTACCATTTCTGATTACGCATACACTGACAGGGTGCTGGAGGCGGTTCGCGGGTTGGGTTATTCTGCCATTTCGCCCTATCAGGCGGGCACTACGAAACAGAATGAAGGTTTGGCCGCGGAACGGCTGCAGACCCTGAAGATTTGTATTCTTGCTTTTCTGGCCACCTTTTTTCTGCAGGTTCTGGTGCTCCGGGCCATGTTCGGCATGGAAACAGGGGAATTTCGCCTGCTGGCAAACCTGGGGCTTGGGTGCCGCACGGCCAGATGGTCCGTGGTGTGGCAGATGCTGGGCTTTACGGTGGCCGGCCAGGTGCTGGCGGCCGTGGTCATATGCTGTCTCGGCGCGGTCGGTGTGGAACAGATTGCGCATATCCTGAAATATTTATCCGTACCCTATATTTTCCTCTTTGCCCTGATCCATCTGGCCACAGGCCTGTTGACATCCCTGTGGGTTCAGAACACCGTCAGCAGGCAGGTTTACCCTTACAGCCTGGAAGAGACGGATTTGAAGATGGAGGGGGAATGATATGATAGAAATTCGCGGATTAAATAAAACCTATGACCCAAACAGCGCCGGCGCCAATCATGTGCTGCAGGACATTTCGATTACGCTGCCGGACACGGGCTTCGTGTGTATTGTCGGGGTGTCCGGCTGCGGAAAAACAAGCCTGCTGAACGCGGTGGGCGGCCTGGACAGCTTTGACAGCGGAACCATTGTCACCGACAGGGTCAGTGTTTCCAGATCCGGCACGCGCAGATACGAACAGGAGCGAAACGGCAGCTTCAGCTATATTTTCCAGAACTATTATCTGCTGCCGGAGCACAGCGTCGCCTACAATGTGTATCTGGGGCTGCATTCTCTGGATCTGAGCCACAGGGAAAAGCTGGACCGGGTGCGGGAGGCGCTGGAGGCGGTCAATATGGCCCGTTATTCCAGGCGGATTGCGGGAGAGCTGTCCGGGGGACAGCAGCAGCGGGTGGCTATAGCCAGGGCACTGGCAAGAAGGCCGCGGGTTATTTTTGCGGACGAACCCACCGGAAATCTGGACGAGGAAAATACAGTCAATATCTGTACCCTGTTAAGAAAGATATCCAGAACCAGCCTTGTGGTTATGGTGACCCATGAGCAGAATATTGCCCGTTTCTTTGCGGACAGAATCATTACGCTGGGCGACGGAAAGGTTCTTGAGGACAGCGAGTCCTGGGTGAGAACGGATCTGTCAGCCAGCATTGGCAGTACCCTGTATGCGGGAGATTACAGAGAGCAGGATCTGTCCTCAGAGGAGCTTCGGATCCGGGTGCTGACGGAGGAAGGCTGTGCTCCCGCGGAGCTGACGATAGCCGTACTGAAGGACAAGATCATTGTCAAGACGAATGACAGCCGTACCATAAGCAGCACAAGGATGAGAGACATTCCTGTTCTGAAGGAAGGAAAGCGGCCCGTGATGAAGCTGGAGGCCGTGGACCGGAAAATAGAAAGTGACAGATCATTTGCGGACATGAAACCGGATGTGCCGCTGAGAGCCGGAGCGGGTTTATCATGGTCCATGATGTTTCAGGAGGCCAGAAGGCTTTTGCGCGGCAGGGAGGCTCATCGCCTGAGCGTATGGTTCTTTCTGGCGGTAATGTCCGTGCTGGTTCTTTGGCTGGTGGGGGATTATCTGACGGTGTCCGCTGTGGATCCCAAGGATTTTGTGATTACGGATTCCCATATTCTGGAGTTGTCGTTGGAGCGGGGGGCGGATTTGGATCCGGAACTGTACGACAATGTGCTGACACAGGTGGGGCCGCTTTTGGAGAGTCTGCGGGCTTCCGATGTGGAGTTTACCCAGCTTCCCTATGTATCGGGGCGGGCAACCATTTTCCTGGATACCATCTTTCCGCAGCTGCGGGAGGTATCTGTCAGTCCCATGGGATTCAGCTATGTGCCTGTGGAGAACCTTGCGGAGGATATGCTGATCTGCGGCAGACTGCCGGAAAACAGCCAGGAGGTCGTAGTGGACCGGTGGGTTTTGGATAATATATTGAAGACAGACAGTATGCTTCCCAATGTTCTCTACGAACCGGAACAGTTTCTGGGGCTTAGGCTGCAATACCAGAGAAAAAATCTTGCCCCTGAGATTGTGGGAATCTGTGACTGCAAAGAACCGACGATCTATTTTTCCAGGGCGGCCTTTGCCTCTCTGGGAAACATCGGAACGGAGGTGGTCACGCTGGCTGAGTTTCAGTCCGCGCATCCCGGCTGGTATGAGGATACTGTACTTTCCGGGGACGAATGTCTTGTGCTTGTCAATAATGCGGGGGATTCCTATTCCTCCAGGGTAGGAGCGTCTTTCAAGACAAAATCCGGAGTTTCGTTTACCATCGCGGAGGCTCTGTGGGCAGAGACTTATGCGCTGATTGTGGTATCGGAGGAGGGGCTGGATCGGATTATGGAGTCCATGACCACCGGCGGCACAAGTCTGTGTTTTTACGCGCAGGATAAGCAGGCTTTGAAAAACCTGATAAAGGATACGGTGTCGGAACAGTTTGACGGACTGGTGCAGTATCAGCTGAGGGATATAAACGGCAGTTCCTGGGAGGCTTATCGGAAGGCTTCCACACTGCGGGCGGACGCAAGACTGGTGGTCACGGGTGTGGTTATCATCCTTTCCATGGTCATGCTGTATCTGCTTCAGCGTTCCTTCGTGCAGCAGCGCATCGGCATGATGTCGGTCTACAGGCTGTTGGGTCTGCCGGGCCGCAAACTGGCGGGGATCTTTGCGCTGGAGAGCTTTCTGCTGTCCCTGGTCAGCGTACTTCCCGCCGTGGCGCTTACCTGGCTGACAGTGTGGGTCCTGAATCTGCTGACGGATCTGAATTTTCACATGATCCTCCCATGGCAGGCAGGAGTGGCCGTGTACTTGGCCGTGGCAGGGTATTTTCTGCTGGTATCTCTGCTGCCGGTGTTCCGGCTGCTGCGGCTGCCGCCTGCCAGGCTTGCGGCAAAGTATGACATCTGAGGAAGCACCGGGGCCATTCCCTGCTTCTCTCACGTCCCCGGCGGATGTATACGGATTTGCTGCGGAACAGATGGTTCCGCGTGCAAATCCGGTGTGCCGGAAACGATTTTGCAATTAATTTAAAAAAACTATGGAAAAATATTTTAACCTGTGTTATAATAAACATTGTTCGCAGATATAGTTCATCGGTAGAACGCCAGCTTCCCAAGCTGGAGAGGCGGGTTCGATTCCCGTTATCTGCTTTTGATTTATTCTTTTCTATCTTATTATAGTCTGAGATGTATTTGGGCGATCAGCCAGATTTCCGGATTTTTATGAAACAGGTTTTATTTGTGTTTGCAGTTGTTTGCTTTCTTGTCTCAGAAGGGCATTACAAATGTTGTCTCATTTCGTGGAGAGTCAGGATTCTTTCTTCTATTCTGATTCTGTCATCAGGAGGAAGTGTCTGATACAATTCCCAGAAAAAAATTTCCCGTTCAGGCAGATCATTGCTTTTTTTAGGCATGCGATAATCACTGGTTATTCCAAGAAGATAATCAGCACTCGTCTGGAGAGAATTACTCAGTCTGACAATAATTTCTCCCTTTGGATCATAAAGATTATTTTCGTATCGCGACAGGGTGGCGGCGGTGATGCCAAGCTGCCTGGCCAGTTCTTTCTGGCTGATCCCCTGCCTCTCGCGTAAAAAAATGATTCGTTCTCCGATTGTGTTCACAGATTACCCCAACAGTCTCCCCTGATAAAAAGCCGCATTCCTTTAGAATTCTAAAACTATTTTCTGCACATCTATATAATATATCAAAACCCGATATTGACACGCAAAAACAACAAAAGAGTAACTGTTAATTACGAAACTGTAAGAGAAGGGGAAGGGAGACCTGTCCCGGGAGATGCAAATGATTGTAAATCTGATTAAAAAAGAAAAGATGTTCAGCCTATGTCTGCCGGAGAAGGTGAAGGGAAAATATTGGCTGGAGGATTGTGATAAAAGGGGAAGGAACAGAAGAGTAATTAGTGTGGAGGGCGCACAGGGAGAATGGGTTCTGAAGAGTAATTCCCTGGTCAGCATTCTGGACGCCTCGGGAGAAGGGATTTTTTCTGCAAGGTTGACGGCAATGAGTTTTCTCAATCTGAAATATCTCAGAGGAGCGGAAAGCGAGGAGGGAGAAATTGCTTTTTTGTTTTCCGAGCGCGTGGATGAGAGCAGAAGCAGGTTCAGGAAATATATTCTGCCCGCCTCCGGTCAGGAGATGCCCTTTCAGATCGGAAGGGAAAAGGGAAATCACTTTTTTTATAACAACCGGTTTGTATCGGGCAGCCATGCGCGGCTGACCTATGAGGGAGACGGAAACTGGTCCATTGTGGATTTGAACAGTACCAACGGCACCTATGTGAATGGCAGCAGGATTGAGTCCTGTGAGCTCAGAGCGGGGGACAGCATCTACATTATGGGGTTGAAGCTGATTGTGGGATACAATTTCCTGGCGGTGAACAATCCCGACAATCAGTTGACGGTGGTTTCGGAAAACCTGTTGGAGTACTGTCCTCAGAAAGTGATCACTTCCGGGGAAGCAGCGCCGGAGGCGTCGGGGCGGGAGGCATTTTTCCGTTCGCCCAGATTTCACAGGGAGATTGCACCCAGAAAGATTACGATTGATCCGCCGCCTCAGCCGCAAAAACCGGATACGGTGCCCATGGCTCTGATGCTGGGGCCGTCCATGACCATGGGCTTTACGTCTTTGAGTACGGGGCTTCTCACAGTGAACAATGTGCTGAGGAGCGGAGGAAATATTGCCCAGGCCATGCCGTCCGTTTTGATGTCCTTCAGCATGCTGCTGGGGACAGTGCTTTGGCCTGTGCTCACCAGAAAATACGAGAGGCGGCAGAGAGCCGGAAGCGAGCGCAGGCGGCAGCAGAAGTATCTGGCCTATCTGGATCAGCTGCGGGATGAGATCCGGCGGGAATGCAAGATACAAAGTGACATCCTTCTGGAAAATCATGTTTCGCCGGAGGAATGTGCGTCCAGGATACTTGGGCGCAGTGCCAATCTGTGGGAGCGGTCTGCGGGACAGAATGATTTTCTGACGGTGCGGCTGGGGCTTGGCAGGCTTCCGCTGAAGGCAGAGATCACATGCCCGGAAAAGAAGTTTACCATGGAGGAGGACAATTTACAGGATGCCATGCTGGCGCTTGGCACGGAGCCCAAGAGCGTGGAGGATGTCCCGGTCTGTATATCTTTGACGGAGAATCCTGTTGTGGGGATTTACGGAAAGAGCCAGGACACGGCCGCCATGCTGAAATCCATTATCCTGCAGATGGCTGCACTGCACAGCAGTGACGAGCTGAAGCTGCTGATGATCGCGGATGCCGGGGACGGCAGGGAGTGGGAATTTGTCCGTTTTCTCCCCCATCTGTGGAATGAGGAGCGAACCTTTCGGTTTTATGCGGCAGCCGTGGAGGAGGTGCGGGAACTGTCGTCTTGTCTGGAAAAAGTGATCCGGGAGCGGACGGACAGCCGCACACCGATACTGCCTGGACCCTGGATCGTGGTGGTGGTGACAGACAAGGTGCTGGCAGAGAAATGTGAAGCCTTGCAGAAACTGCTGCAGGGAAGAGGAAACTGCGGGATCAGCGTTGTGATTGCGGCGGAGGAGCTGCGGGAGCTCCCGGGGGAGTCAAAACTGGTGATCCATGCGGCAGGACAAAAGTCCAGGGTTTACGACAGAAGCGGTACGGCGGAAGGAGTACTGCATTTCAGGGCGGATTCCATGAACAATTTGTCTCTTCCCATGCTGGCGGAGGCGTTGGCCGGTATCCGGCCGGATGTGTCGGTACAGCACTATGCCCTGCCGGAGCAGATCACCTTTCTGGAATTGTTCCAGGTGGGAAAGATCGAGCATCTGAATTCTCTTACCCGCTGGAAAGAAAACAACCCGGTCAAGACACTGCAGACCCCGGTGGGAGTAGATGCCGCAGGAGAGCCCTTTTTTCTGGATCTTCATGAGAGGTTTCACGGGCCCCACGGGCTTGTGGCAGGGATGACGGGCTCGGGCAAATCGGAGTTTATCATCACTTATATCCTTTCCCTGGCTGTAAATTATCATCCGGACGAGGTGGCGTTTATCCTGATCGACTATAAGGGAGGAGGCCTGGCAGGAGCCTTTGAGGATGAGAGCAAGGGAGTCCGGCTGCCTCACCTGGCGGGAACCATCACCAACCTGGACGGAGCCGCGGTGAAGAGATCTCTGGTCTCCATCCAGAGCGAGCTGCGCAGAAGGCAGGTCATTTTCAATGGGGCAAAACGGATGTCGAATGCGGGAACCATGGATATCTATCGGTATCAGCAGCTGTATCGGCAGGGTGTGGTGACGGAGCCGGTGCCTCATCTGTTCATTATTTCCGACGAGTTTGCCGAGCTGAAAAAGCAGCAGTCTGAGTTTATGGAACAGCTGATCAGCGCTGCCAGGATCGGCAGAAGCCTGGGCGTGCATCTTATACTGGCAACCCAGAAGCCCAACGGGATCGTGGACGATCAGATCTGGAGCAACAGCCGGTTCCGGGTCTGTCTGAAGGTGCAGGAAAGAGAAGACAGCAATGACATGATTAAATGTCCCGATGCCGCGGAGCTGTCCCAGACGGGACGGTTCTATTTCCAGGTAGGCTTCAATGAATTGTTTGCCCTGGGGCAGTCCGCATGGTGCGGGGCGGAATACATTCCCAGGGATAACCTGGAGGAAACCAGAGACACGGGCATTCAGGTGATAGACCGTCTGGGGCGGGTGGTGATCAGCGGACAGGCCGGCAGAAGGCAGACGGAGGAAGGCGGGATCAGACAGGTAGTGGGTATTGTAAAGTATCTGTCCGATCTGGCGGCGGAGGAGGGGATCCGGGAGCGGCCGCTTTGGCTGCCGCCCATTCCCGCTCTGATCTATGTGGATCAGCTGGAGGAAAAGTATGGAAGAAGCTCGGAGGGAATTGTGCTGAATCCCACGGTGGGAGAATATGACGATCCTGCTCATCAGAGGAAAGAGGCGCTGACGGTTCCCTTTTCGGAGGAAGGAAACTGTCTGGTGTACGGTTCACCCGGAAACGGAAAGGCACTTTTTCTTACCACTTTGTGCTATGCCCTGATCCGAAACTATACGGCGGCAGAGGTAAATCTCTATCTGATGGATTTCGGCGCGGGAACCCTGAAGGTATTTGAGAAGGCTCCTCAGACGGGAGGCGTGGTGACGAATGATGAGGAGGAGAAACTGGTGAACCTGTTCAGGCTTCTGCAGGACCGGCTGGAGGAAAGGCGAAATCTGTTTGCGGAGTACGGGGGCGATTACGCGGGCTATTGCAGAAACAGCGGCAGGATCCTGCCTAATATTGTAGTTGTGCTCAACAATTATTCAGGCTTTGCGGAGCAGTATGAAGAGCTTCAGGACGTTCTGATACAGCTCACCCGGGAGGGGATAAGATACGGGATTTATTTTGTGATAACCGCGGACAGTGTAAATGCGATGCGTTATAAGATTGTCCAGAATTTTAAGACGGTGCTCACCATGCAGCTGAATGATGCCTCGGATTATTCCGTGGCAGTGGGCAGAACGGAGGGGCTGGTTCCCTTCCGATATCCGGGCCGGGGCCTGGCGGCGCTTGACAGGGTCTATGAATTCCAGACGGCCCACTGCAGGGAAGGGGCGGAGGATATGGACTACTTGGCACAATTCTGCGGGGAGCTGGCGGAGAACAGCGTTGTTTTTGCGGACAGGATACAGGTGCTGCCGAAAACTGTTACGGCGGAATATGTCATAACAGATCAGATGAGTCTGCGGAATATTCCGGTGGGAGTGGAAAAGGATTCCCTACAGATCGCTTTTGCCAATTTGCAGGACAGGATGGTATTTCCGGTGGCCGCCCGGGAACTCTGGCAGACGAAGGCCTTTCTGACAGAGCTTGTAAAGGTCTTGAGACAAATCACCAGGGTGATGGTGGTGGACGCGGAAGGAATACTGTCCGGTGTGCCTGCCGAGGAGCTTGTACCGGGCGGAGAGTACGAAGACTTTGTAAAGCAGCTGTTTGAAAACATGGTAATACGGAATAACAGGTATGTAGATGCGAAGCATGACCGAAGTACTCTTGCAGCCTATGAGGAAATGCAGATTATCGTTGTGGGAGTAAAGAAGCTGTTTGACAATCTTACGGAGGACGAGAAAGACAAGTGGAATACGCTGCTGGAGCACGGGGAGGCGTTTTACGGGCTGCGATTCGTGCTGGCGGATTCCGCAGAGAACATTGGGGGGCTCTCTTTCAATGCCTGGTACAAAAAGCATGTGAAGGGCACAGAGGGACTCTGGATAGGCGACGGCGTGGCAGATCAGTATGTGCTCAAATGCAACAAGGTAACCGCTCTGCTGTATGAGGAGATTGGAGATGGGTTCGGCTATCTGTTTAACCATGGCAGGCCAGTGAGGATAAAGCTGCTGTCGGAGGAGGTTGATTATGGATAAGATTCTGATCGAGGTATTTGTTCCGGCGCTGGGCTCTCCGTTTGATATTTTTATTCCGGCGCAGGCGTATCTGTTTGAGGTACTGGAATTGATTAAGAAGGCGGTCACAGAGCTGTCGGAGGGCAGATTTACCGCTGATGGGACAACCGCGCTCTGCTTTCGGGAAAACGGCGCTATTATCAATATTAATTTATCGGTCGCAGGGCTGGAACTCCATGACGGCTCGAGGCTGATGTTAATATAAAAAAACAAGGAGGTCATTAATATGGCAAGAACAATTCAGGTAACACCTGAGCAGATGGAATCCACTGCGTCCCGGATCGAGAGCCTGTCGGCGGAATACAAGACATCCTACGGCAAGCTCTACAACGAGACGGATGCAATGGCTTCCGCCTGGAACGGAAAGGATAATCTGGCGTTTGTAAATCAGATTGCGGGCTTCAAGGATGATTTTGAAAAAATGCACACACTGATGAACAATTATGCGGATTTCCTCAGAAAGTCGGCAAAAGCTTACCGCGATACCCAGGAGACCGTTGTGGCCGAAGCGCGCAAGCTGGCAAATTAAAGGGAGGGAGAAAAGATGGCAGATTCCATTCAGGTATCCACACAGGTACTGGTTGACACGGCGGAAAAGGTGCGCAGCATCAACAACACCCTGGACCAGAGGCTGAACGATATCAATAAGAGCATGAACGATCTGGAGGCTACATGGAAGAGCGATGCCGCCACGGATATTCGGGCGGCCATGAACGCGCTGAGACCCCGTTTTGAAGAGTACAAAACAGTGGTGGAATCCTATGCGAAGTTTTTGGTGAATACTGCACAGAGCTATGAGACAACAGAGAGCGCGGTGCAGAGCAACGCCAGTCAGTTCAAGTAGACGGCGGTAACATGTGGGCAGGGACAGCCTGCCCACAGATGACAGAGAAAACAACTGCCGGAGGGCAGAGAAAATAGAAAGAGAGACTGAAAGCAGACTCTGAAAACAAAAGAAATGTGGTGAAGAATGACAGAGCTTCGGAAATAGGAGAAGGGATATAAAATACTGTGGAGGAGAGAAGGAGGTAACGGGTGAAGAAAAACAAAAGAGGAGTGGCGTTGGTGCTGGCGGCTGCGCTGCTTGTGGGATGCATGTCCTCCTTTGGAGGCTGCGGAAAGCCGAAGGAGGAATATCTTACCCGGGCGGAGTGGATCGTGATGCTGGCAGAACGGTTCGGACTGGATGACTATACCACCAAAGAGCCGGTTTTCTCCGATGTGGGGCAGGAGGAAGCCTGTTATACGGCCCTGCAGAGCTGTGCCGACTGGGAAATTGTGGATAAGGGCGAGTCCGGGGAATTCTATCCGGATACGGAGGTACAGGCAGACTTTGTCATAGAGACGGCACTGCTGGCGGCGGGAGCGGAGCTTACGGACAGCGAGGCCACGGATTTTGCGGTGCAGCAGGGAATTCTGGAGAACGACGGATATGCCGCCACAAAAAGCAGGATTACCTTGCAGAGGGCGCAGGAGATTCTGGAATGGGCGGTAGGACTTTACCTGGAACAGCCCTTTGAGGAATATACCAATGTGGTTTTGAAGGAGGATATGATTGACTTAAGCGGGGAAGCAGATGAGGTTACGGCTGTCTCCGACCAGGTATTTCTGCTTTCCGAGGCGGTGGGAGCGGAAATAGCCAGAGGGGACATTATCCTGCTGCCCGGCGATGTGATGGATCCCTTTGGGATTGCAGGAAAGGTGGAGTCCGTGGAGGTGCGGGAGGACGGCAGCTGTCAGGTGACAGTCAGCGAGCCTCAGATCGGTGAGGTCTGCGAGGAGATGGAGATCGCGGCAATCGCGGTGCCCAAAGCGGAGGACGTGATTTTGGCGGAGGGTGTGACCTGGGCCGGATCCGGGGCGGAACAGCAGAATCAGGTGGAAGCCGGTTATCTGCGGAGACTGTCGGAGCTGGATGGGAAGGGCACACTGCGGGATGCTGCCAGGGTGGACGGACTTGATTTGGCGTTTGAGGTTAATCTGACATCGGGGAAGATGAGTATAACGCCCCAGTGGGACAGCATGTTCGGCAGGGGAGAGAGCGTAAAGGTCAGCGGTGAGTTTCCCTATTCTTCCTCCTCAAATTATAAACCCTTTGAGAAAGAGTCCACCATACCGGACCGCAATCTGTTTGGGCCGGATCCCTATGATAATACCAAGGATATAGAGGCCTATAAGCGGGGAGATATCACCCTGGATGATCTGTGTAACCGGCTCAGGGAGACACAACAGCGAAAAAAAGACGCGGAAATGATAAGTAAATTTACCGCCGGTTATGAGATCAAAGGCTCTTTGAAGCTGAAGGATTTTTACCTGCAGCTGGAAACAAAGCTGGATAAAGTATTCGGTATACCGGTGGGAATCAAAAGCTTTTCCGTGGAAGTAAACTCCAAGGTGGAGGCGTCTCTTTCCATAAAAGGGAAGCTGAAGGAAGAACTGACCATTGCCAGGGTTCCCATAGTAATCTGCCCCGGAGTGACGACGCATGTAAAGATAAGCCTCTGCACGGAGTTAAACGGTGAGATTACGGTGAAGGCAACCATTGAGAACAATACAAAGACTGAGTATGCGAAAGGGAAGACCAAAAAAGCGGCCAGCCAGAGCTCTTCCCTGAGCGGGAAGGCTTCTGTGCAGCTGGACGCGGGACCGCAGATGACGGCAACGCTGAGGGTGCTGGGAATCGACATTCTGGATGCCAGTGTATTTCTGGGAATCCGATTTAAGGGGAAGACGGAGGTCTCTCTGAATACGGATTATCAGGAGACGGAGGAAGCGCTGACGATTATCCGGAAAACTCATTTTGAGAATCAGGTGGAAGGGTATGTCCCTATTGTCAAACTGAAAATAGGAACGGAGGGAAAGACGCTGGCGAAGAAGCTGAAGCTGTCCTTTACCTGGGAGATCATAGGGGAAAAGTCGGCTTATCACTTTAATATCCTTCCGCCCATAGATGAGGTCATCTGGAGCGAAACCCTGACGCTTCCCAAAAATCCGGAGGAAAGTGATCCGAAGGAGACGGAGGAAGGTGACGAGCCGGATGGGGATGCGGCGTCAGCAGATCTGTCCGCCTATCTTACCATCGACAGATACTATCTTTCCATGGAGCCGGAGGGCAGCGGAACCATACAGATCACGGGGATTCCTGAAGGATATTCGGAGTCGGAGCTGGTTTGGAGCAGTGACAATCCTTCCGTGGCAGCCGTTTCGGGCGGGCATGTGACGGCCGTCGGCTCAGGGGTGGCCATGATTACGGTGCGCACCGCCGACGGGATGTATGAGGCGTTCTGTACCGTAAGCGTGGGGCTGGTTTCCGAGTCGTTTGAGGAATTGAAGGAATTATAAGGTACGCGGTGGGAGAGCGGAGTTGTACCGGGATCCCGGCGTGCAGATGGGAGCGGAAATGATATTTGACATCAGGCAGACGAAAACAGGCTTTGACATGGAATGGCAGGCGCGTGTGGGAGATCAGGATATGGTGTGTATCCGGGCACCTTTTTCCAGGGATTGCTTCCTGGCGGAAATTCAGGCAAAGGATTATTCCCAGCGTCTGGTGTTTGATCCCTCCGACCTTTCCTTTGGCAATAAGCTGAAGGAAAGGCTTTCCTTCCGGCTGTATGAAGATGATAAATATATCGGGCATCTGGTGGGAAATACCAGAAAGGAGAGAAAGGGGCTTTTTGCCGCCTATCCTTACTATGAATATCAATACCGGGAGGCATTGCTGTCCGGCTACGAGGTGGGATTTGGAAGAAAGGGAATTTACCTGTGTGTCTATGAGGGCCAGGAGCAGATCGCCGTTGTGGAAAAGAAGCTGTCGGTAACGGATTTCAAGGATGAGTATATTTGTTATCTGCTGGAGTCAAGACAATATCGAAAGGTAATTCCCTTTGTGATCTATTATGACACGATTCAGTACGGCGATGTGATGGAGCGCGCCGTTCACTCCAAAAAGAAGGATGCGCTGAACACCATACAAAAAGACCTGATTGCAAAGTTTGACAGAAGCTTTATTCCGCGGGTGCTGGAGCAGGATGGCATCCGGTCCGCAAGCCTGAAGGAAGAGCACAAGGGGTGTAACAATGAATAAGATCAAACTTGTAAAAAAGGCGGGGACAGTGCAGCTGATTGTAAAAAGCCAGAAGGGGCAGCAGCTGGATGAGAGAGAGGATTACAAGATCAACAAGGAGGGGGTACCGGGACTTCTGTACTTTACTGTCAGACAGAAAAGAAGCTCCTTTTTGCTGCACTACAATCTGACAGGGTTTCTCTCCCTGAGAGAATACCTGAAAAATCCTTTGTGCCGGGAAACCTTTTTCCGGATGCTTCAACACATTTTTGACGTGCTGAAGGCGGTGCAGAAGATGAGTTTCCGGCAGCAGAAACTGTTTCTGGACTTTGATTATGTCATGGTAAATCCGGCTACCCAGAAGCTGCACTTTGTCTACCTGCCCATTCAGGGTTTTGAGTGGGGAACCACACTGAGGGATTTTCTGTTGAATGTGATCCAGGTGGGAACCTTTGCTGCAGACGAGGAACGAGGGTATGTGAAAAAATATATTTCCATCTTAAACAGCGGAATTAATTTTTCCATTTTTGAGCTGGAACAGTATATCAGCTCGTTAAAACAGGAAGACAGGCAGGAGGAGCAGAAGGTCAAATGTCCCAGATGTTATACGGAGACCAGCTCCTGGGCCAGCTTCTGCCCTGCCTGCGGAGCAGTTTTGTCGGGGAGAAAAGGGGAAAAGGAAAGCAAGCTGTACAGTCCTCCGGAGGAAAAGAGCAGACAGCGGGACGGCGGGGGAGGCGGAGTTACGCAGAATTTTACTACCGTTCTGGGAGCGGAAGAGATTTCTGGGAGCGGAACCTCCGTCCTGAACCAGAGGCTCCGGAAAAATGAGATTTATCCGTATCTGCTCCGGAAGAAAAACAGGGAAAAGATTCAGATCAACAGGGCGGCTTTCCGAATCGGTACAGAGAGGGCAGGATGCGACTACACTGTGGAAGACAATTCGGCTGTCAGCAGGAGTCATGCGGACATTCTTGCAAAAGACGGGAAGTATTATGTGATGGATCTGAATTCCACCAATCGCACCTATCTGGATGGCAATGAGATCGAACCGGGGCAGGAGACGGAAATCGTTTCGGGGTCGCAGCTCTGTCTGGGAGATGAGGAATTTATTTTTTACGTTCAGGCATAAGCGCAGGGAGGAGCAGTTTTGAGATTTCAGGTGGCATATCACACGGATATCGGCAGGGAAAAAAGTACGAATCAGGACAGCCTTGGAGTGCTGGAGGCCAAAACCGATGAGGGGCGGTTGCTGCTGGCGGTTCTCTGCGACGGAATGGGGGGACTGGATAAGGGTGAGGTGGCAAGCGCAGCGCTGATCCGTGCCTTTGAAGCCTGGTTTCAGGAGGAATTGCCCGGGCTGATTAGGAAGGAGGATCCGTTGTATGAGGTTCGGTTCAGCTGGGAGCGGATGATTGAGGTACAGAATCAGAGCATAGGAGATTATGGCAGGAGCCGTCGGATTCAACTGGGTTCCACACTTACCGCCATGCTGTTTCTGGAAGACGGAAGCTATCTCATCGGCCATGTAGGGGACTCAAGGGCGTACCTGATCCGGCAGGAAGTCCTGGAGATACTGACATCGGATCAAACAGTGGTAGCCAATGAGGTTCGGCTGGGGAAACTCACGCCGGAGCAGGCAGCTTCCGATCCGCGGAAGAATGTGCTTTTACAGTGTATCGGCGCATCCGGTTTTGTGGAGCCTGAGTTTCGGGAGGGAAAGGCTGTTCCGGGAGAATGCTATCTGTTGTGTTCGGACGGGTTCCGGCATGAACTGAGCGAGGAAGAGCTTCTGGCGGCGCTTGCCCCGGAAAAAAGCCCGGATGAGGAGACCATGAGGCGGAATCTGGAAAAGCTTACTTGGCGGAATCTGGAAAGAGGAGAGCGGGACAACATTTCGGCGCTCCTTCTGAAAATACTGTAGAGGAGCAGAAATGGCGGCAGCAGGACAGGTTATCGAGGGTAAATACGAAATACTGAAGCTGGTGGGGCAGGGCGGAATGTCCAAAGTCTATCTGGCTATGGACAGAAGGCTGAACAAGCAATGGGCAGTAAAAGAGATCCGAAAAAATGTCAGAGACAGCAACAATGAGTTGGTTGTTCAGAGCGCTGTTGCGGAGGCAAACCTGATCAAGTCTCTGGACCATTCCGCCATCGTGAGGATCGTAGACATTATTGATACGGATCGGGACATATTTATCGTTGAGGATTACATAGAAGGGGAAACGCTGAGCAGTATTCTGGAAAAGCATGGAGCGCAGTCTCAGGAGCGGGTGATTGACTGGGCGGTACAGCTCTGCGAGGCGCTGGAATATCTGCACACCAGAACGCCGCCTGTCATCTACAGGGATATGAAGCCCGCAAATGTGATGCTTAAGCCGGACGGGAATATTAAGGTTATCGACTTCGGGATTGCGCGGGAATACAAAAAGCACAATGTGGAGGATACGGTCAGTCTGGGAACCAGAGGCTATGCCGCGCCGGAACAGTTCGGCGGAATCGGGCAGACAGACGCCAGAACGGACGTGTACGGACTGGGAGTCACGCTGTATCATCTGGTGACGGGACAGAATCCGTCGGAGCCGCCATATGAGCTGAAGCCTATCCGGGAATGGAATCCGCAGCTGTCTTCCGGGCTGGAGACCATCATTCAAAAATGTACCATGCTGAATCCGGAGGATCGGTATCAGTCCTGCGCGGAGCTTTTGTACGCACTGCGGCATTATGACCTTGTCAGCGCGGAGCATCGTGCGGCGCTGAAGCGGAAGCGGAATCTGTTTCTGACTGTGGTGGGAGTGGCTGCGGCGGGATATCTGACAGGCGGCATTGGCTTATCCATGCGAAATCAGGCAAACAGGGAGGACTATCAGCAGAACATCAGCCGGGCGGTCAACGCCTCCAATGTGGAGGACAGGATCCGCTATTATGCCGCTGCCGTGGATATCAGGCCGCTGGAGAACGAGGCTTATCTGGGTATGATTGAAGCCTTCAAGGAGGACGCGGCATTTACCGTCTCCGAGGAGGAAGAACTCCGAAAGAAGGTGGATGTCTATCGGGAACAGCTGATACAGGGCGGCGAATATGCGGATCTGGCTTATGAGATTGGCAGGCTGTACTGGCATTATTATGATTATGGGAGAGGAGACGGGACGGACGCCGACCAGAACCAGATCACCAGGATGAAGTGCGCGGTT